>JAABUN010003169.1_pt1 | contig 26430 bp, 24 predicted proteins | sample 5559311 | NCBI WGS metagenome assembly JAABUN01 (sample SAMN10711877, study PRJNA513370) | rock metagenome | isolation source: Antarctica rocks | place: Antarctica: Victoria Land, Siegfried Peak sud
CGGCAAGTCTCCCTGCGTCATCTTCGCGGACGCGGACCTCGACGCCGCGATCGACTCCGCGCTCTTCGGTGTCTTCTCGCTCAACGGCGAACGCTGCACCGCGGGCTCCCGCATCCTCGTGGAGCGCGCCATCTACAACGAGTTCTGCGAGCGCTACGCCGCCCGCGCGACGGCGATCGTCGTCGGCGATCCGCACGATCCGGCGACCGAGGTCGGGGCGCTGGTACACCCCGAGCACTACGAGAAGGTCGCCGCGTACGTGGAGATCGGCAAGACCGAGGGCAGACTCCTCGCAGGCGGCGGACGCCCGGACCACCTCCCGGTGGGCAACTACATTGCCCCCACGGTCTTCGCCGATGTCTCCCCCGACGCGCGGATCTTCCAGGAGGAGATCTTCGGCCCCGTCGTCGCCATCACGCCGTTCGAGGACGACGACGAAGCCCTCGCCCTGGCGAACAACACCCGGTACGGTCTCGCCGCCTATGTCTGGACGCAGAACCTCACCCGCGCGCACACCTTCTCGCAGAACGTCGAGGCGGGCATGGTGTGGCTCAACAGCCACAATGTGCGCGACCTCCGGACACCCTTCGGCGGGGTCAAGGCGTCAGGACTCGGCCATGAGGGCGGCTACCGCTCCATCGACTTCTACACCGACCAGCAGGCCGTGCACATCACGCTCGGTCCCGTCCACACCCCGAGGTTCGGCTGGATCGACGACACAACCGCCAACGAGGGCTGACCCATGACCAATCCCATCCCGACGCCCACGCTCCCAGCACCCGATATCGTCCGCTGCGCCTACATGGAGCTCATCGTCACCGACCTCGCCAGATCGCGGACGTTCTATGTCGACGTCCTCGGGTTGCATGTCACCGAGGAGGACGACGACGCCATCTACCTACGGTCCCTCGAGGAGTTCATCCACCACAACCTGGTGCTCCGCAGGGGACCCGTCGCCGCCGTCGCGGTCTTTGCCTACCGGGTGAAGTCGCCTGCCGAAGTGGACGCCGCGGAGGCGTACTACCGGGAACTCGGCTGCCGCACCGAACGCCGTAGGGACGGTTTCACGAAGGGCATCGGCGACTCCGTCCGTGTCGAGGATCCGCTGGGCTTCCCCTACGAGTTCTTCTACGACGTGCAGCACGTGGAACGCCTCACCCAGCGCTACGACCTCTACTCCGCCGGCGAGATCGTCCGGCTGGACCACTTCAACCAGGTGACCCCCGACGTCCCGCGTGGCCAGCAGTACCTCGAGGACCTCGGTTTCCGCGTGTCCGAAGACATCCAGGATTCCGACGGCGTGACGTACGCCGTGTGGATGCACCGCAAACAGACCGTGCACGACACCGCGCTGACCGGGGGCAACGGACCCCGTATGCACCACATCGCCTTCGCCACGCATGAGAAGCACAACATCATCCAGATCTGCGACACGATGGGCGCCCTGCGGATCAGCGACCGGATCGAGCGCGGGCCCGGCAGGCACGGCGTCTCCAACGCCTTCTACCTCTACATCCTCGATCCGGACGACCACCGCATCGAGATCTACACCCAGGACTACTACACCGGCGATCCCGACAATCCGACCATCACCTGGGATGTGCATGACAACCAGCGCCGCGACTGGTGGGGCAACGCCGTCGTACCCTCCTGGTACACCGACGCGTCCCTCGTCCTGGATCTCGACGGGAATCCGCAGCCCGTCGTCGAGCGCGCCGAGCAGAGCGAGATGGCTGTGACGGTCGGCGCGGACGGCTTCTCCTACACACGGAGGGACGACGACGGCGCGGAGGTGCGAGGCTTCAAGCTCGGCACCCAGCTCTGACTCCACTCCGCCTCCATCAGCAAGGACACCCATGCTCGATCCGCAGACCATCAGCGTCATCGCCGACGAACTGCTCGAGGCCGCTCGGACGCGGACCCCGGTTCCCCTCCTGACCGTCCGTTATCCGGGGATGACGGTGGAGGATTCCTATGCCGTGCAGCGGTTGTGGCGGCACCGGAACGAGAATGCCGGCCGCACCCTGGTGGGCCGCAAGATCGGGCTGACCTCGCGCGCCATGCAGGCGGCTACGGGGATCACCGAACCGGATTACGGCGCCATTTTCGACGACATGGTCCTCGAGACCGGCTGCTCGGTGCAGTGGGACCGGTACACGCACCCGCGGGTCGAGGTGGAGCTCGCGTTCGTGCTGAAGTCGGACCTCGCCGGCCCGGGCTGTACCCTGTTCGACGTACTGAACGCCACCGACTACGTGGTTCCCGCCCTCGAGATCCTGGACTCGCGGATCGAGATGGACGGCCGGACCATCGTGGACACCATCGCGGACAATGCGGCGATGGGCGCCATGGTGATCGGCGGCAGGCCGGTGAGGCCCGACGCCGTCGACCTCCGGTGGGTCGCCACCATTCTCTACAAGAACCAGACGGTGGAGGAGACCGGCGTGGCCGCCGGGGTGCTCGACCACCCCGCCGCCGGTGTGCACTGGCTGGCCAACAAGATCGCCACGCACGGGGACGGGCTGAAAGGTGGGGACATCATCCTCGCCGGCTCCTTCACCCGGCCCCTACGGGTGGACAGGGGCGACACCGTGCACGCCGATTACGGACCACTGGGAGCCGTGACATGCCGTTTCAGCTAGGGCCTTCCTTCGCGGTCACCCTCGCAGGGGCCGACCGTCCCCTCGCCGGTATGTGGGTCTGCTCCGGCAGCCCGCTGGTCGCGGAAATCTGCGCCGGATCCGGCGTGGACTGGCTGCTCGTCGACGCCGAGCACAGCCCCAACGGTCTTGAATCGATCCTCGCCCAGCTGCAGGCCGTGCACGGGTACCCGGTCCAGACCGTCGTCCGCCCGCCGGTCAATGATGCCGTACTGATCAAGCAGTACCTGGACCTCGGCGTGCAGAACCTCCTGATCCCGATGGTCCACACCGCGGCGGACGCCGAAGCCGCCGTGGCCGCTACCCGCTACCCGCCGGAGGGCGTCCGCGGGGTCGGTTCCGCGCTGGCCCGCGCCGCGCGCTGGAACCGGGTGCCGGACTACCTCGCCTGCGCCGCGGACACCATCAGCGTGATCGTCCAGATCGAATCGACGGCGGCGGTCCAGTCGGTGGACGCCATCCTTGCGGTCGACGGCGTGGACGCCATCTTCATGGGACCGTCGGACCTCGCCGCGGCCATGGGACTCCTCGGCCAGCAGGAGCATCCAGAGGTGCGCGCCGCCGTCGGGCACTGTCTCGCTGCTGCCGGACGCGCCGGAAAGCCTGCCGGGGTGAATGCCTTCAACCCGGCCACCGCGCGCCACTACCTTGCGGAAGGCGCGCGTTTCATCCTCGTCGGCGCCGACGTCGCACTCCTCGCCCGGGGCTCGGAGGCCCTCGCCGCCGAGTTCGTCCCGGCTTCGGACGCCACCGACACCACCAGCTACTGACCTCTCGAACGACTTCCCGATGGCAGGGCAGTCAGGTGCCCTGCTGCATCTCCGGAATGGGTGTGAGTGGCGGCCTGTCCTCGAGGACCGCCAGGATGTTGTCGACGGCCAAATCCACCATCCTCGCGCGCGTGGCTTCGGTGGCGGACCCGACGTGAGGAAGCGCGGCGATCCGTGGGTGGCACAGCAGTGGATGCTCAGGGTCCTGCACCGGCTCGACATCGTAGACGTCCAGGCCGGCGGAGTGGATGTCGCCGTCGTCGAGCGCCTGAAGCAGGGCAGCCGTGTCGATCACAGGTCCTCGCGCGGTGTTGATCAGCGTGGCGGTGGACTTCATCCGGCCTAGCTCAGCCGCACCGATCAGACCTTTTGTTTCCGCTGTGAGCGGCACATGGACCGACACGATGTCGGACCGCTCGAGCAGTTCCGTCCACGCCACCGCCGAGGAGAGATCGGTGGTTCCGGTCCGGGAGAGGCTGTGGAGCACCGTCATGCCGAAGCCGGACGCGCGGCGGGCGATGGCCTGCGCAATCTGTCCGAAGCCTGCGAGTCCGAGGGTCGCTCCCGTCACATCAAGGCCCAGATGCTCGTCGAGGCGGGTGCGCTCCCACCGTCCGGCGCGGAGATCGGCAACCGCCGGAAGCAGGAGGCGGCGCGCGAGCAACATCAAGGCGAAGGTCGTGTCCGCCGTCGTCTCATGCAACACGCCCGGGGTGTTGGTCACCGTGATTCCGGCGGCGAGCGCGGCGGTGACGTCGACGGCGTCGTAACCCGCGCTGGGCAACGCGATCACCTTCGCCCTTCCGCGCACCGCCTCGAGGAAGGCCCGATCGACCTTCGCGTAGGCGGCCAACACTGCGTCGGCGCCCAGGGCGAAGCTCCGCAGCGACTCGCCGGCGGGCACGACGTCGTCGTCCGGCCAGAGGACGACGTCGGCGTACTCACGCAGCCGGTCGAGGCCTCCGCCCGGGAGGGACGAACGCGTCACCGCCACCAGCGGACGGTTCCGGGGAGATTGCATCAGGAGCTCAGCGCCTGCATCACCCGGTAGAGGTCGCTCTTGCCCTCGAACCCGATCCCGGGAAGATCAGGCATGGTGATGTAGCCGTCCTCCACAGCCACCCCGTCGGGAAAGCCGCCGAAAGGCTGGAACAGGTCGGGGTAGGACTCGTTGCCGCCCAGACCGAGGCCCGCCGCGATGTTGAGCGACATCTGGTGGCCGCCGTGCGGGATGCACCGTGCAGCCGACCACCCGTTTTCGTCGAGCATCGTGAGGGTGCGAAGGTATTCCACCAGCCCGTAGCTGAGGGCGCAGTCGAACTGAAGCCAGTCGATTTCCGGGCGCAGGCCGCCGTAGCGGATGAGATTGCGCGCGTCCTGCATGGAGAACAGGTTCTCACCGGTCGCCAGCGGGTTGCCGTAGACGGCGGCGACGTCGGCCTGGGCCCGGTAATCCAGAGGATCCACCGGCTCCTCGTACCAGAAGAGGTCGTAGGCGGAGAGCGCTCCTGCGTATTCGACGGCTGTCTCTCGGTCGAAGCGACCGTTGGCATCGACGGCGAGGCTCTGCCCCGGACCGAGCATGCCGAGCACGGCCTCAATGCGCTTGAGGTCCTCGGAGAGCGGCGCGCCCCCGATCTTCGCCTTGACGGTGGTGTACCCGCGATCCAGATAGCTCTGCATCTCGTCCTTCAGGCCCTTGATGCCGCGACCGGGCTGGTAGTAACCACCCGCGGCGTAGACGAACACCCGGTAATCCGGCTTGCCGGCACCGTACCGTTCAGCGAGGAGCTTGAAGAGGGGCTTGCCCTCAATCTTCGCGACCGCATCCCAGATGGCCATGTCCAGCGTGCCGACCGCGACGGAACGTTCGCCGTGCCCACCGGGCTTCTCGTTGGCCATCATGACATCCCAGATGAGCGACGGATCGAAATTGTCGCCGGTCTCATCGAGCAGGTTCTCCGGCGGTGCAGCAAGAATTCGGGGGATGATGCGCTCACGCATCAGGGAGCCCTGACCGTACCTGCCGTTCGAGTTGAACCCGTAGCCCACCACCGGCCGGCCGTCGCGTTCAACATCAGTGATCACAGCGACCAGGCTGAGCGTCATCTTCGTGAAGTCGATGAAGGCGTTGCGGATGGAGGAACTGATGGGCAGGGTTTCCTCGCGGATCTCGACGATTCTCACTGGTTCGCTCCCGCGGTGGTCAGCGCCTGGAAGGCGGCCACAAGGGCATCGGCGACCTCATCGGTTGTTGCCGTCCCGCCGATGTCAGGAGTGCGGATGTCGGTCTCCGTGAGTACGTGCTCCATGGCGGCGATCAGGGCGCTACCGGCGTCCTCATGGCCGAGGTGGTCGAGCATCATGGAGGCGGCCCAGACCTGTCCTAACGGGTTTGCCTTTCCCTGGCCGGCGATGTCCGGGGCGGAGCCATGCACCGGTTCGAACATCGAGGGGTACTGACCCTCCGGGTTCAGGTTCGCTGACGGCGCGATGCCGATGCTGCCGATGATTGCCGCACCGAGGTCGGTGAGGATGTCACCGAAGAGGTTGGAGGCGACCACCACGTCGAAACGTGCGGGATCGAGCACGAAGAGCGCTGCGAGGGCATCGATGTGGTACTCGGACACCGTCAGGTCCGGGTGATCCTTCGCGAGCTCCCGAAGGATTTCATCCCAGAAGGGCATGGTGTGGATGATCCCGTTCGACTTCGTCGCCGAGGCGAGAGACCCCTTACGCTGTTCGGCGAGGTTGATCGCGTAGTTCATGGCGCGTTCCACACCGAACCGGGTGAAGATCGATTCCTGGATCGCCATCTCCTGCGGGAGACCACGGTAAAGGCGGCCACCGCTTTCGGAGTACTCTCCCTCGTTGTTTTCTCGCACGACCAGGAAATCGATGCCTTCGGCGGGGATCTTGCGGAGGGGACTCTCGATACCCGCGAGCAACCGGACAGGACGCAGGTTGATGTACTGCTGAAATGCGCGCCGGATGGGAATAAGAAGTCCCCACAGGGACACATGGTCCGGCACTCCCGGGAAACCCACGGCACCCAGAAGAATCTGCTCGCACCGGGCGAGTTGTTCGATGCCGTCCTCGGGCATCATCCGACCGGTGCGTGAATAGTATTCACAACCCCACTCGAACTCCTGCCACTCGAAGGCGAAGCCGTACCGCTGGCCGGCGAGTTCAAGGAGATTCTGCGCCGGCGGCATTACTTCAGTGCCGATGCCGTCGCCCGGGATGACGGCAATGCGGTAGCTGGGAGTTGTCATGGAACGTCCTTCGGGTTAGCGGTTTACAGGGAGAGTTCGGGCAGGGTCACGTACAGGATCTGCGTGAATGCCAGATAGAAGGCTCCGACAACGACGACGGCGACTACCAGGTCCAGCAAGAACTGTTTCCAGGTGGGTCTGGACGTGCGCATCGAAACGGCCACCAGGGTGAAGAAAATGATCCCCCCGTAGAAATATCCGAGGATCGGCAATGATGCCACCCAGGCCGTCAGCAGGATCAATGCGCGTCCGAGATCCTTGTAACCGAGCCGGCCTGTCGTATCCCACCCGGTTTCGTGCCGCCAGAGCACACCACGCGCGATGAGCATGATGCTGAGAGCGGCCAGGACAACCAGCACAGCGTCCGGGAAGATGCCACCATAATCACTCGAATAGTTCCGCTGGATCCAGAAGATCAGGCAGACGAAGAGGACTGATCCTCCGCCGATGATGTTTCCCATCTCAGTCGCTCTCTGCTCGTTCGCTAGGTCCGGAAGCGGGCAAGGCTGCGTTGGACGCCGCCTTCGACTTCATTGCCCGCCGCTTCTGGATGAAGGGCCAGGCGGCCGAGAAGACGCTCATCAGGATGAGGACGATGCTGATGGGCCGGGTGAAGAAACTGGCCCATGGCACTGCATCGCCGGTGGACGTGAGAATACCCTGCACCAGGCCGGTCTCGGCGATGGAGCCGAGCACGAGTCCCAGCACGATCGATGCCCCACCGATGCCCACACGCTGCAGCAGGTAGGCCGCGATTCCCAGCGCAAGCATGATGAACACGTCCACCACCGAGCTGCGGATCGCGTAGGCACCGATGATGGTCAGCACGGTGATGCCGGGCGCCAGGTAGCGCACCGGCAGTGCCATCACCCCCCGTTGGAGGCCGCGCCCGGCGACCAGGCCGACCGGCACCATCATGACGGCTGATACTGCGAGCGCGATGATGAAGGTGTAGACCAGCGGGCCGGACGTTTCAAAGAGTTCCGCGCCGGGCCGGAGCCCGTGCAGCAGGAGCACGCCGAGGATGATCGCATCAGGAGGCGTACCGGGAACACCGAGCGTGAGGGTCGGGATGAATCCGCCACCCACTGTGCCGTTGTTCGCTGACTCGGACGCGATGACACCGTCGATCTCGCCCTTGCCGAACGTCTCCGGGTGTTTCGACGCACGCTTCGCCTCGTTGTAGGACACGAGGTTTGCCACGCTGCCGCCGGCTCCCGGCAGGATACCGACCAGGGTTCCGATGACGCCGGACCGGATCAAATTCACCGGACGGCTCAGAATGTCCTTGAGCATGCCGCCGAGGCGGTCCTTCTCACGGGTGGCATCCAGCATGTGGGCGTCCCGTGTGCGCAGTGCGATGAGTCGGAGAACCTCGGGAATGGTGAACAGCCCGATCAGTGCCGGCACCAGGGGAATCCCGCCCTGCAGCACGGGATCACCGAAGGTGAATCGGACGTCGCCGCCTACAGGTGCAATGCCGATGGTGGCCAGCAGCAGTCCCAGCAGCCCGCCGATCAGACCCTTCAGCAGGGAACCGGACGCAAGGCTTGCGATGATGGTGAGGCCGAAGATCGCCACCCAGAAGTACTCCTGCGGACCGAACCGCAGCGAGAACGAGGCCAGCGGTGGCGCCAGGAAGATCAGCGCGATGACGCCGATGATCCCGCCGACGAACGAACCCATGGTGGCGCCGACGATCGCGTATTCGCTGCGACCCTGACGGGTCAGGGGATAGCCGTCGAGGGCGGTGGCAATGGATGAAGGTGTCCCGGGGGCATTGACGAGGATCGCGGTGAACGCGCCGCCATAGATGGCGCCCATGTAAAAGGCACCGAGGAGGACCAACCCGGAGGTGGGGTCCATAGCGAAGGTGAAGGGGACCAGCAGAGCCACTCCCATGGTGGCACTCAGCCCCGGCATTGCCCCGAGGGCCATACCGCTCAAGGTGCCGACGAGGACCAGGAGCAGCATGGACGGAGCAAGGTTGGCGAGCAGCCCTTGCCCGAGTACTTCGAACATTACGGAACCAGTTCCAGCCTAGTCAGCAGGTCCTCATACACGGCGGTTCGCTCCTCCGTCAGCTGGGCGGCTTCTTCCGGACCGTAGTTCTCGAGAACGAATCCCTGTTCCTCGAAGGCTGCCACCAACTCCGGGTCCTCATTGACGGTCTCGAATGCGTCAGCCAGTTCCTGGACGATCTCATCAGGGGTCTCCTGCGGGACGGAGATGCCGCGGTAGGCGCCGTCCACCAGGTCATGACCCTGTTCCGCGAAGGTGGGTACGTCCGGCAGGGCGGGCATCCGTTCGTCGGTCGCCACGGCGATGGCGCGCACCTGGTCGCCCAGTTGGCTTATCTGCGGCGAGTACGACATCAGGGCGTCCACATGTCCGCCCAGAAGTGCGGGGACTGCTGTTCCGGTGCCGGAGAACGGTGTGTAGGTGATGTCGATGCCCGCCATGTCTCCGAGCATGAGGGTGCCGATGTGGTTCGCCGAGAAGTCACCACTTCCACCGATCGACATGCCACCCGGATTCTCCTCGGCGGCGGCGATGAAGTCGTCGAGGGTTTCGATGTCGCTGTCCGCCGGAACCAGCAGGGCGTTCGGTGTGCTCTGGAAGATGTAGACCTGCTTCAGATCTTCGGTCTCGTATCCGGCGTCGTCACGCAGCATCGGCTGGAGGATGATGTGCGGGAGGTTGCTGCCCATCATGGTGTATCCATCCGGTGCCGTGCGCGTGAGCTCGGACCAGCCGAGGGCTCCACCACCTCCGGGCTGGTAGGAGATGTTGACCGTCTGTCCCAGGACTTCCGCGAGCTTTTCCTGCTGCAGACGTGCCGTGATGTCGGACTCTCCTCCGGCGTCGAACGGAAGAACGTAATCGATGCGCTTCTGCGGGAATTGCTCCGCCGCGCCGGCTCCGTCACCGCCGTTCCCGCATCCCGTCGCTGCAAGGGCGACGGCGATCGTTCCGACTATCGATGTGATCATGCGGCGGCTTTTCATCTTTACCTCCATTGGTAAGGGTGATGCTGGTCGGTTGGGGCGAGGAATCCGGTAGTGCTGGGATCAGTCGAGGAAGCGAATGATGGCGTTCGTGACGTCGTCGGTGGTGGCGGATCCGCCCAGGTCCTTGGGCAGAACACCTGCGGCGGTTGTGGCGCGGATTGCTGCGGCCACTCGCGACGCTTCCCGGGGGAGGGCAAGATGTTCAAGCATGAGGCCGGCGCTGGCGATTGCACCGACGGGATTGGAAATCTCCTGACCGGCGATATCGGGGGCGGATCCGTGTACCGGCTCGAACATGCTGGGGAAACGACGCTCAGGGTTGTAGTTGGCGCTGCTGGCAAGGCCCAGGCTGCCGGCGAGCGCACTCCCGAGGTCGGAAAGAATGTCCGCGTTCAGATTCGACGCGACGACCACGGAAAGCTCTTCGGGTTTCAAGACGAATTTGGCGGCCATCGCGTCGACGAGGACGCTCTCGGTCTCGACATCAGGATAATCCGCGGCGACCCGCTTGAAGACCTCGTCCCAGAGCACCATCCCGTATTGTTGCGCGTTGCTCTTCGTGACGCTGGAAAGCTTCGGCCGGCTGCGCGTACGGGCGATATCGAAGGCGAAGCGGATGATCCGCTCACAGCCCACCTCGGTGAACAGCGAGGTCTGCACGGCCACCTCACCGCCCTTTCCGCGCGCAGCGAGGTTGCGTCCGCCCAGGCCCGCGTACTCCCCTTCGCTGTTCTCACGGACGACGATCCAGTCCAGTTCAGTGGTGTCCGCCTTACGAAGCGGGCTGGTGACACCGGGCAGGAAATGCACGGGGCGGACGTTGGCCCACTGGTCGAATCCCTGGCAGATTGCAAGGCGCAGTCCCCAGAGGCTGATGTGGTCCGGTACTGTTGGCCAACCCACGGCGCCGAAGTAGATTGCATCGAAATCACGCAGCTGTTCGAGGCCGTCGTCCGCCATCATGACGCCGTGCTCCGCGTAGTAGTCCGAGCCCCACGGGAACTCGGTCCAGTCGAAGGACAGCGCGCCGTCCGAGCGCTTCGCGACGGCGTCGAGCACTTTCTGCCCCGCGGCCGTCACTTCCTGACCGATACCGTCGGCGGGTATGACTGCGATGCGGAAGGTCTGTTGGGCCATGGTGCGAGACTAGGACAGCCTGTGAGCCATGTCTCAGACCTACATCCTCTGGGGCTGATAGGGAACGCCTATCGACACTTGTCGGAAGCGTATTGTCGCACGACGTCGGTGAACGCTTGGGCAGCCGGAGTGAGCAACGCGGGGGTCCGGTACGCCAGCGTGACCGTGAGCGTGTGCACGGGTTCGAGCCGCATGACGGCGGCACCGTTCCGGCGGGCGTAATCAGCCCAGGCGGCGGCCAGGACGGCTACTCCGCCGCCCGCGAGAACGAGTGGAAGGACCGCGGCGCGATGCGCGACCTCCACTGCGATCGAGGCCTTGACGCCGCTTGCCAATATCTCGTCGACCACCTGGCGCATGACGCTGCCGGTCTGCGACGTGATGAACCGTTGACCGGACAACTCATGACGGTGGACGACCGACCCATCGGTGAACGGCTCACCGGGAAGACCGATCAGCACCATGGCCTGTTCCTCGACGGGCTCAAGGCGGATGCCGGCGGGAGAAGTAAAGCCAGAGCTGCCGAACAATCCGAGTTCACATGCACCGCTGCTGATCAACCGCATGACATCAGCGCCGGTGTAGGCAGGCTTCGCGCTGATCATCATCCCTGGATATAGCTGACCGAAGCGCACGGCGATCGAGCAGAACGGCTCGATGGATTGCGACGGCAGGAGCGCAAGGTCAACCTGGCCGGCCTCCCTGCCTTTGAGTGCCTGCACTGTCGATCGGAAGACCTCGAGATCTCGGACTGTTCGGCGCGCGGGTTCGATCAGCGCCCGGCCCGAGGTGCTGACCACGACGGTCCGTCCGGTGCGGTGAAACAGCTGCACCCCCAGCTCCCGCTCCAACGCCGATACTGCCTGCGAGAGCGAAGGCTGGGCGACGTGCAACGCCTCTGCGGCCCGCCCGAACCCCCCGTGGTCCACTACGCCAAGAAAGTACTTCAGGTGCCGGATGTCCATCACCCCATACTCCCCGATGCGCGAGCCCGAGAAGTGGCCACGCACTCAGCCACGCTCGGCCGCATGAGCCCGAAATCACACGCTCCTAATTATGAATTGGTCAGAATAACTCCTACGCTTGTGACAGACGGATCCACAATCTCGCCGTGTCCTGCACTGTCCACCAGCAGCCACGCCCACCACACGAAAGAGAATCATGACACTCCTCGACCGCACCTCCCTCAACACCACGACCCGAACGGCCACCGCCCGACACACCTCGTCAGCGATCCCACCCGGCGGTAGCTACGTCACCACCCCCAGGAGCATCCCCGCGCGCTGCTGGCCCCTGCGAACCCATCTCGCGGCCTGCGCCCTCGACCCTGACGCGCTCCGACCCAGCTTCGGTGCCGGTAACGACGCGATGACTGGCAGGCGGACCTGTACCCTTGAGGCACACCGTCCAGGGCGGCAGGCTGGACATGTCAGCCGCACCCGGCATCCCAGCGCACAAATGGCCTCACCATCGGTTCGGTCAGTCGGCTCGCGCTGCCTCGACGACTTGGAGCGCCCGTGTTCAGTGACGAGGTCGTCATGGAAGGCGGTTCCCTGCGCCTTGCGCAGGAGCGCGACCTCGTCAGGGCCGTCGAGCTGGTCGAGATCAATACCGATCCCCGGTGGATAATATCCGAGACCGCGAGGATACGGGCCATGGCGACGACCCTCGGACGGGTCGACGTGGCACTCTGGGCCGAGGTCACCGGCCTCGACGCTCTTTCGCGCACCGAGGGGGCGCCCGACGCCGAATCCCGGGGGCGTGAGATCCTCGCGTGGGCCACAAGGCAGGGCGACGCTCGTCTGGCGAGCCGCTGCCACGCGCTGATCGCCATGAAGCAGATCATCGCCGGCCACGCGGGCGCCGGCGCCGAGCACGCGACCATTGCGGTGACGCTCCTGGACACCACGGAGTTGCCTCGCCTGCGCGCGAGGCTATTGGCTCGCCAAGCAATCGGCCTCATCAGCGCGGGGCTGCTGCAGCAGGGCTTCGACGTCTCCCGACGGGCACTTGATGTCGCTGAACAGTTGGGAGACCAGGAGTTGGTCGCCCAGCTTGCATCGAATGCGTTCCATGCAGCTCTTAATGAGCTTTTGCCCGACGAAGCGCAGTTCTGGATGCAGCAGCTCGAGACCGGGATCGCAGCCTCCCCGCAACTCGAGTCCGAGTTCAGTGACGTGCTGGCCCGCGGACACCTCGCCGCCGGTCGCCCGCGGGAGGCACTCGACGTCCTGGAACGTTCCGGCGACCAGGACACAGCCGCATCGCAGCACGAAACCCGGGCCCACCGCATGCTCCTGTTCGCGCAGGCGCTTCATGGGGTGGGTGATCTCGCCGCCGCGTCCACCGCCCTCAACGAGGCGGAACAGATCACCTCGCGTCATGCACTGGCAGAGATCTCCTCCCTGATCCTGGAGGAGCGCGCAGCCGTAGAGGCGTCCCGTGGTGACTTCCAGCTCGCCTACGAACTCCACCGGCAGTTCCACGCCACCGCCAAGACCCGCTGGCTCGAAGCCCGCAAATCCAGGCTGGACCATCTCTTCGCCGAGCAGAACGTCACCGAAGCACTCGAGCGGGCGGAGCAGGCGGAAGCCGCCGTCACCGTCGACCCGCTGACCAACCTGCGCAACCGACGCTGGGTCGAGGACACCCTGCCCGATCTCGTCCTCGCCTGGCAGTCCGGCGGACCGTGGACCGGCTCGCTGGCCATCGTCGACCTCGACCACTTCAAACAGATCAATGACCGTTTCGGGCATCCGGCCGGCGACGACGTCCTGGTCGCCGTCGCCGCATGCCTGCAGGAGTGCGGAGGGGTCAAGCATGTCGCGCGCATCGGCGGCGAGGAGTTCCTGCTCGTCCTGCAGCAGGACGCGGACCAGGAGCACGTGGCGCAGCACGTGCTGTCGGCGATCCGCGCACTTCACTGGCCGCACATCGATGCGGGGTTGCGCCTGACAGCAAGCATCGGTTTCGCCGGATGCGAACCCGGGACGACGTCGGACAGCCTCCTGCGCGAGGCCGACCAGCACCTCTACAGAGCGAAACGGGCAGGCCGCGACCGCGCGGTCGGTCCCGGTTAGGCCTGTCCTCCTGGCCTGTCCGCACGGCCTGTCCGCACGCTCCTCAGCCTGATAGTCGCTACGCTGTGATGCAGCGCGATCACGGTGACGAGCGGAAGAACAGCGCAATGGAGGGACGGCTCAGGGAGAATCGGCAGGAAGTGTCGACGCCCCCGTGGCAGCGGGTGCGGCTGCTGACGTCCTTTCTCATCCTGATGATCCCGGTCTTCGTGCTGAGCCTCGCGAGTTCTCTTCTCTGGCGCGCCATCGCCCGGGCCACACCTGAGACATTCGACGACATCCACTTCTGGTTCTATTTCTTCGACGTCGGCCGCGAGATCAACGTGCCCACGTGGTTCAGCGCGGGGTTGTGGATCGTGATCGGGCTACTCGCGGGGTACTACTCGCGACGCGCGGCCCGGTTCCGGGTTTCCTGGGGCTTCTTCTCGTTCCTCGCGATTTTCCTGTCCCTGGACGAAACGCTCGAACTGCACGAGCGGCTCGACGTGATAGGCGCTGAAATGGCGAAGCATCTCCCGGTCGAGCCCGGCTTCACGTGGGTCCTGCCGGGCGTGCTGATCGCCGTCGTCCTCTGCGTGGCCTCCCTGCTGCACCTGATCGAGCACAGAAGTGTCGACGGGGGTACTGCCTACCGGCTGTCCAGGACGCGGAACCGGAGCGAGACGGCGGCCGCTATCGGTTTCTCGTCTGCTCAAAGATGAGGTAGTCATCCGACCGGCCTAGGACTGCTCGAAGCGCGGGCGTGATCGCCATCGCCGGGCCTTGAGCGCCAGGTGCAGCTCCAGCCGTTCCATCCCCGCCAGAGGATCGGCACCAATGATCGACCGGACGCGGGTGAGTCGGTTGTACACGCTGCTGCGGTGAAGATGCAGGTGCGCTGCGACTTCCTGGACCGACCCGTTCTTGTCGTACAGCAGCTCGAGGACCGGCAGGAGATCCTCCAAGCGGTCTGCCTCCGCGAGCTCGGCGAAATGGATGCTGGAGCGCGTCGGTGCCTGCCAGTCCAGGGCACCGAGGAACTGATAGACACCGATGTCGGCGTAGGCCGACGCGTCACCGAGCTGCGGGTCCACGGCGACCGCCTGCACGGCGTGCTGCGCCTGGTGGAGACCGTCGGTCAGCTCACGCGGATCGGCCGCGGGTTCGCTCAGTCCGAGGACCACGCGGCCCGAGGGACGTCCTGCCCGCTTGGCCACCTCCGCACGATATCGTTCCAGGACCTGCTCCAGCGCCGCGCGTCCGACGTCGTGCCGACACAGGAGGACGGCGTAGGACCAGGCGCCGGCGCTGAACAGGACAGGCGCGACGCCGACCGTCGCCTGGAGCGCGAGGGTGCGCTGCAGCAGGGCCGCCTCCTGGGGATCCTCCCTGCTGCCGGTCGGCGCGCCCGGACCGGGCAGTTCATGCACGACGGCCAGGCGCCACTGGCTGTCACCACTCAGCTCGCGCCACCCCCGCAGCTCCTCCACGGCGGCGGCGACGCCCCGGCAGGCCGCCAGGAAGGTAGCCTCCCGCTGGACGCGGCGTTCCGACGACGCCGTGTCCGTCTCGAGTAACAGCTCGGCGAGGCGATCGAGGGTCAGCCGGACCGGCGGGAGCGCGGCGAGGATACCGGGCGCGGGATCATCACTCGACTGCTGCTGTACCCACAGGTATCCCACCCGGAATCCGCGCACGAGCAACGGCACGCAGACCCTTCCCAGCATGCCCAGCTCCTCGTTCGCCGGGACGGCCACCGGCCGCACGGCCCACGCGATACCATGGCGCAGCTGCCACTCGCTGACGTCGGCGGGCACCTTCTTGCTGAGCAGGAAGTTCACGCGAACGCGGTCGGCCGTTGTCTGGTGACTGCTGTACGCGAGCAGCACACCGTCGGGGTCTTCGAGGGACAGTCCCCGGCCCAACTTCTGCGCAAGCAACTCGACGAGGTCTTCGATGGCCTGGTTCTGCACAGGCCCACCCTAGGCGCACGGAACCTCTCCGGACGACATTTGCCGCCTCCGAACTGAACATCTGTCGATGGTGAAGTACGCCGAAAGCTGCTAGTGGTGCGCGTCACACTCCCGTCGCGGCTCGGAATGGCGACAGTCCGACCCGTGAGAGTCAGCACGTCCGCCCATACGCCGTCGGGCAGCACTCGAAATGTCGCCGGGCATGTCCTCAGGCAGTCCCTATTCTGGACCTACACCCGCCCGCCCCCGATCGCACCATGGAGAACCCAATGATCATCGGCGTCCCCAGAGAAGTGAAGAACAACGAGTTCCGTGTCGCCATCACCGCGTCCGGTGTGCACGAGTTCGCCGTGCACGGCCATACGGTCCTGGTCGAGCGAGGTGCGGGCATCGGCTCCAGCATCTCCGATGCCGAGTACGAGGCCGCAGGAGCCGAACTGGTCGACGCCGCGGACGCCCTCTGGGCGCGGGCGGACATGGTGATGAAGGTCAAGGAACCCGTCGCGGCCGAGTACCACCGCTTCCGCGAGGGCCTCGTCCTCTTCACCTACCTTCATCTCGCCGCGGAGCCGGAACTCACCCGAGCACTGCTCGACGCCGGTGTGACGGCCATCGCATACGAAACCGTCCAGAACGGGCGGTCGCTGCCCCTCCTGGCGCCGATGTCCGAGGTCGCCGGTCGGCTCTCCGTCCAGGTGGGCGCTCAGGTCATGACCGCCCCGGCGGGAGGCCCCGGACTGTTGTTGGGCGGGGTCGCGGGGGTGCGCCCCGCCAAGGTCGTCGTTCTCGGAGCGGGCGTCGCGGGAACCAACGCGACGGCGATGGCCGTCGGAACGGGCGCCGAGGTCACCGTCCTCGACATCGACATCGCCCGCCTGCGCGAGTTGGATGCCCTGTACGCCGGCCGTATCAAGACGGTCGCCTCCAACTCGCTCGAGATCGAGAAGTCCGTCCTCGAGGCAGACCTCGTCATTGGATCGGTCCTCATTCCCGGCGCGCGCGCCCCGAAGCTCGTCACCAATGCGCTCGTGGCACGGATGAAACCGGGCAGCGTGCTCGTGGACATCGCCGTCGACCAGGGCGGATGCTTCGAGGATTCCCGCGTCACCACGCATGAGCAGCCCACCTTCACGGTGCATGGTTCCCTCTTCTACTGCGTGGGCAACATGCCCGGCGCGGTGCCCAACACCTCCACCTACGCGCTGACCAACGTCACCCTCCGCTTTGCGGTGGCCCTGGCGGACAAGGGCGTCCGGGGCGCTTTCGAGGCCGACCCCGCCCTCGCCCGAGGGCTGAACATCGCGGCTGGCAAGGTGGCGCACTCCTCGGTCTCCAGAGCCCACGGCCTCGACTTGGCGGAGGACTGGACCACCCTGATCCCGACTCCGGGCCTGACCGGGCACCCGGGGACCGTCCCCTCCGCGGTCACGAAGGCTCGAAGTGCGCTCTCGGAACCGGACCGTTGAGTCCGGCGACCATTCCGGCCGCCGACTCCCGGCTCCTGTTATGGCGGAAGCGTACGGCGTGCCTGAGCGCGCCGGATCAGCGCCAGAGGTTGTCTGCCCACGCAGCGTCGCGGAGGTAGTCCCGGGCCGGGCCGATCTCCCACAGCTGTCCCTGGGACTCAAGAACGCCGTCGTTCTGCATGGACTCAACCGCCTCCGACGAACAGCCGAGCACCTCGGAGAGTTCGGCCTCATCAACGGCTAGCACGATGGTGTTCCTGGCATTCATGGTGCAGTCCTCTACTCGATGGGTCCGGTCAGGCCGCGGCCTGACCGCGGATTCCGGGTTCTGTTGGTCAGCTCTGCCTGCGGCTTCCAGGACCGCGCGTACAGCCCCAGGGCGGCTTCTTCGCGGGCAACGAAGCCCAGACGGTTCAGGGTCATATGCGCCTGGTACACCGTGAGGTGCTGGGCGCTGCGACTCACCCGCACCTTATCGGCCCGGCTCAGATACGTGTCAAGGCTGCGGAACCAGCGACGGCGCCAGTTGTGCACCGCGGATTCCGCGGCCGTGGCGGCCATCAGTGCGTGAAACCCGGTTGCCTTGGACGCGACACGCGCCGTCATCGCCTCCCGCACGCTGGAAGCGCGTGGTCCGACGTCGGCGGTGCAGTTGCGCAGGTGGCTGTCCCAGTAATAATCCCACGAGAGCCGCCGGCGGTCGGGCCATGCTGCCGAGCGGGAGCCGCGCATCATGCTCTGGGCGGAGTCGAACAGTACGAGAGCGCCGAGTGCGGAGCGGCTCTGCATCCGCGGAAATCGCTGGTTGGCCCAGACGGCGAGTTCCGAGCTCAGCTCGAAAACCTCCTCCGCGAGGTCGAGTCCTTCGACGCCACCGTACTTGACGAGATTCGCCTCGAGCTGGGAATCTGCCATTTCCTGGCCGCCAGAGTAGTAGGTGTCGCTTGCCGGCGACGTCATCTGGTGGTGGACCGCGAGGAGTGGCATCCTCTGCGCGCTTCGGGCCTGCAGCGCACGCTGTAAGGCACGGAGCCTGTCGAGGACGCGGGGATGTGCGTGAATGCTGAGTCTGATCTGGTCGACGACTCCGGTCGATGCGTTTTCGTACCGGGTGAAGTACCAGCGCTTGGCGCCGAGCGCCTGTGCCTGCGCCACCAGCGGGGTAACCAGCTCTTCGATGATGCCGTCCGCTACATCGAAGCCTCCCGTTGAGAGGGAAAGGTGCCACCACTGAGTGCTGACGACTGTCCGTGAGGCGGTTCGAACAGCTGCCAGCTGGCTCATGGCTCTTTCCTTCAGGGTTCGTGATTACCCCCGCTGGGGCGGGCTCTGGGCGGGGCCTCCAGGCTCCAGGCCGGGGCCTCCTACTTCGGCCAATCCCAGCTCGCTGCGCTGATCTGGCCCTTCGGCCAGTCCCAGCTCGCTGCGCTGATGGATTGGCCGGCTGGCACCACCGCTCCTACGAGGATCAACAGGCTTGCAGTTGCGCCGAGTATCTTCATGGCGATCCTTCCTTGCCCGCTGTCCGGGAGGTTGCGTTGTGCGGCACTGCGATTCCGCAGTGCCCGGCTCCGCAGAGAAGTCCCTTCGGGCTTTTCCATCGGACCGGCTCATCCAGAATGTCGGGCGCGTACAGGTAGTGTCCAGCAGTAAGGGTGGCCGTTTGTGGACATGGCGCCTTGAGGACGCCAACCGTTAGGAGCAGGTGTACGTGGCCGTCATCCGAGCCCGTCCCGCAGCGGGAATCACAAGCCTCGGGCGCGGTGCTTGTCCAGCACAATTGCCATCCCGAATGTTCTGTCATTAACTGGACATGTCATGTTTTTCCACTACGCATTACTGCCGTTGATTGACCGGCGGTCGGACGAAGGACTACCCATGCTGGATGCGACGTCGCTCGAGGTCTACCGGTACGCCGTCGGGCATCCCGGCTGGACGCGCCCGGAAGCGTCCGAAGCACTCGGCCTCACACTGCGCAGGATCGACGATGCTATCGGGGAGCTGTCCGACCGACGCCTGCTCAGTCCGCAGGCCGGCAGCGGGAACGGGCTGGTAGCGGTGTCCCCCGACGTCGCGCTCGCCGATCTGGTGGACGCGGACGAGCGCGCTGTGCAGGACCTGAATGCGCGGATCAGCGCCCAGCGTCGCGAGCTTTCCAGCCTGCTGCCCACTTTTCTCGACGCACGGAAGAATGTCCTCGCGAGCACCTCCGTGGAGACGCTCGAGGACCCCGATCTCATCCATCGGGTCCTGATCGATTACGGCCGAGATGTCACGGAGAAGGTGTACATCGCGCAGCCTGGCCAGGGCTCCACGGCGGACGTCCACGAGCAGAGCGTCCGCAAGGACCTCGACCTGCTCGGGAACGGAGTGCGACGACGCACCCTCTACGACACGAGCACCCGGGACCACGTGCCCACACGCAAGGCCGTGGAGGCCATCGCGGCGGGGGGCGGCGAATTCGGTGTCCTGCCGTTCATCCCCCTGCGCATGCTCATCTTCGATGACAAGCTCGCGCTGGTGGGTCGGCAGCTCACTCGGGACGACAAAGCCGCCCTGGTCATCCGGGACCATAGCCTGATCAACATTTTCACGCACCTGTTCGACACCGCCTGGGAAATCAGCGAATCCTTCCTCGCGCCCGGGCAGATCACATCACCGCTGAGCAGCATGCAACGATCGATCCTCCAGGGTTTGGCGAACGGGCTGTCGGACGAGTCGATTGCACGGCGACTCGACATCAATGTCCGCACCTGCCGGCGGCACATTGCGTGGATGCTCGAGACCCTGCGGGCGGACAGCCGCTTCCAGGCGGCCCTGAAGGCGCGTGCGGCCGGGTGGGTCTGAGGGCTGCCAGGGGCAACAGCTGTTGCCTGCCGGTGAACCCCCGCTAGACTCTGGGCGTGACGTCCTCCAGCGAAGCCTCAGCCGACACCCTTCCCGCCGAGACCGAAGCAGCCCTCGAACGCGCCATCGGTTCCGCCAACCGGCATGACCGGTTATTCTCGGTGCGGGCGGCGAACATCAAGCAGTCCGCCGTGCGGGACGTCTTCGATATTTCGATCCGGCCCGGACTCGTCTCCCTGGCCGGCGGCAGCCCCTATCTGAAATCCCTGCCCCTCGACGACCTCGGCCGCACGGCGCAGAAGATCATCGCCGAACACGGCCTCGAGGCGCTCCAGTACGGCGGCGGACAGGGCATGCAGGAACTCCGCGCCCTCGTCTGCGACGTCATGGCGGCAGAGGGCATCGAGGGAGCCGATCCCGAGGACATCGTCATCACCACGGGCTCGCAGTCCGCCCAGGACGTTGCCGCCAAGGTCTTCTGCAATCCCGGCGACGTCGTCCTCTGCGAAGATCCCACCTACGTCGGAGCGCTCAACACCTTCGAGGCGTACGAGGTCGACGTCGTCCCGGTATCCATGGACGACGCCGGGCTGCTTCCCGACGAGCTCGAGCGGACCATCGCGGACCTCGAGGGGCAAGGGCGCTCGATCAAAGTGCTCTATACGATCCCCAGCTTCAACAACCCGAGCGGTATCACGCTGGCCGCCAGCCGCCGGCAGCGCGTCGTCGACATCTGCCGGGCGCACAACATCCTCGTCCTCGAAGACAACCCTTACGGCATGCTGCGCTTCGACGGTGAACCACTGAAGCCCCTGCGCGCTGACAACCCCGACGACGTCATCTACCTCGGCTCCTTCTCGAAGATCTTCGCGCCTGGTGTGAGGCTCGGCTGGGCCCTCGTCCCGAAGCACCTGTACCGCCGGTTCTACCTCGCCTGCGAGGCCGTGGTGCTGTGCCCCTCCCCGCTGACGCAGATGCTGGTGACGGCGTACCTCACGGAGTATGACTGGCGCGGCCACCTCCGCTCGATGCGGAGCCTCTACCAGGAGCGGTGCGACGCAATGCTCAGCGCCCTCGCCGAGGAACTGCCCGACGGCGTGCACTGGACCACACCCGACGGCGGATTCTTCGTGTGGGTGACCCTGCCCGAGGGCATCGACACCTACCCCCTGCTGTACAAGGCGATCGACGCCGGCGTCGTGTTCATCCCCGGAGCTGCCTTCACGCCGTCGGACGAGCCGTCCAACAAGCTCCGCCTGGCCTTCAGCGCCGTCGCTCCCGAGGACATCGTCGAGGGCGTTCGCCGTCTCGCGCCGATCCTGCGCGAGGCCATGGACGCGCGCGCGGCCTGATCCGTTCCGCGAGAGTCCCGGAGCTCGAGCGCGCCGTCGTGCACGTGTTATGAGGGCGAAATCGCGTGTCGGGCCGCAACACGCCGGTGATCAGGGACTGTCGTCATCAAAACCCGGGCACGACGGCGCGGGGCGCTTCCGGGTTCGGCCGGGTGATCCTGCTCGGCCGAGTGACGGCTAGGTTGGCGGGCGCTTCTGCTGGCGCAGCGTCACCACGATCGAGATGATCGCGGCAATGATCACCAGGATCGACAACCGCGCCACGGCGCCGAGTCCCGGGAAAGCCACCTGCAGGACACTGGAGGCGATGAAGCCGATCAGCACGACGAGCAGCAGCCTGCTCAGCGGGTAGCGAGCCCGGGGCCGGCGGCCTGGCTCTTCGCCGGGTAGCTGCTGGTTCATGAGCCCACCCTAGTCGAGCAGCAGGGCGGGCTCCTCAAGGATGGACGCGACGTCGGCCATGAAGCGGGCACTGAGATCGCCGTCAACGACGCGGTGGTCGAACGAACCGCCCAGCGTGGTGATCCAGCGCGGGATCACCTCGCCGTCGAGCACCCAGGGCTTCTGTTTGATGGTACCGAACGCGACGATCGCCACCTCGCCGGGATTGATGATCGGTGTTCCGGTGTCGATGCCGAGGGCGCCGATATTGGTGATGGTCAGGGTGCCTCCCTGCATCTGGGCCGGATGGGTCCTGCCGGCCCGCGCCGTCGTCGCGAGCTCGTTCAGCGCGAGCGCAAGTTCCTTGAGCGAGAGATTCTGCGCGTCCTTGATGTTCGGGACCATGAGGCCACGCGGGGTGGCAGCGGCGATGCCGAGGTTCATGAAGTGCTTGACGAGGATCTCCTCCTCCGCCCAGGTCGCATTGACCGACGGGTTGCGCGCTGCAGCCCAGATGACGGCCTTCGCAAGGATCAACAGGGGCGAGACCCTGATGCCCTCGAAGTCGCGGGACAACTTGAGGCGCTTGACGAACTCCATGGTGCGCGAGGCATCGACGTCCACGAAGATACTGACGTGTGGCGCCGTGAACGCACTCTGCACCATGGCCTTCGCCGTGGCCTTGCGGACGCCTTTCACGGGGATCCGCTCGATGCGCCCGCCGCCCGGGAGTTTCTGGTCGGACCAGAAGGAGTCGGCACCGTCCTGCTCGGCATCGCGCTGTGACTGGTAACTGATGAGGTCCTGCTTGGTCACCTCGCCGGCGGATCCGGTAGCCGGGACATCGGCGAGATTGATGCCGAGATCCCGCGCCGCCTTACGCACGGGCGGCTTCGCCAGGACGCGATTGATGAGCTGGTTCAGCGGATTCATTCGAGCGGGCGCTTCCAGTTCAGCCGCTTCCAGTTCAGCCGCTTCCAGTTCGGCCGCTTCCGGTTCGGCCGCGGTGCCGCGCGGCGCACCCGCAAGACCTTGCACGCCGGTGCTGCCCGCGGTGTCGGACCACCTCGGCTGTGATTTCCTGGGGCGCCGCCGCACCGCGTCTGCCTTCGGACCGGCGCCCACGAGGGGCCCCGGCGCGGAATCGGGCGTTCGCACGGGGCTTCCGGAGACCTCGTCGACCGGCTGGCCTGCCAGCTCTCCGGGCCTATCGGGTACCGGCACCGGGCCCGCATCCGCCGGCGCCACCCGTGCCGCAACGTCGCCTCCAGCGTCATGCCCGCCCGGAGGGGGTGCTGCTGCGTCCTCGACAGAGATGATCGGCGTACCGACCTCGACGGTCTCGCCCTCGGCAGCGAGGAGAGCGGACACCGTTCCCGCGTAGGGGGAAGACAGTTCGACGAGGGATTTCGCTGTCTCGATCTCGCAGATGATGTCGTTCACGGCCACGATGGCACCGGGGGCCACCTTCCACTCCACGATCTCGGCTTCGGTGAGGCCTTCACCGACGTCGGGAAGGTTGAACGTATTGAGCGTCATGATGTCCCTCAGTAGGCGAAGGCACGGTCGAGTGCCTCCAGAATGCGGTCGATATCCGGCAGGTATCGCTCCTCGACGCGCGCCACGGGGTAGGGCATGTGGAAGCCGCCCACCCGGATGACGGGCGCTTCGAGTGACAGGAAGGCGCGCTCGGAGATCCGTGCGGCGATCTCACCGCCGATGCCGCCGAATGTCGGCGCCTCGTGGGCGACGATCAGCCGACCTGTGCGGGTCACAGACTCGGTCACGGTGTCGAAGTCAATCGGCGAAATAGAGCGGAGGTCGATGACCTCGATGCTCCGGCCGTCCTCCTCCGCGGCGGCGGCAGCGGCAAGCGCAACCGGAACGAGTGGTCCGTAGGCGACGATCGTGGCGTCCGCACCCCGGCGGAGGATCCGGGCGCAAAACGGCTCGGCGGACGGCGCCGTCGTATCCACCTCACCCTTGAGCCAGTACCGTCGCTTGGGCTCGAAGACGATGACCGGGTCCTCGCAGATCACCGCCTGCTGAATCATCCAGTACGCGTCCTGCGGGTTCGACGGCGTGATGATCCGCAGACCCGCGGTGTGGGCGAAGAGAGCCTCGGGCGACTCCGAGTGATGCTCCACGCTGCCGATGCCACCGCCATAGGGAATACGGATGACCACCGGCGCGCTGAGCATGCCGTCGCTTCGCGTCCGTAGCTTGGCGAGCTGCGTGGTGATCTGGTTGAAGCCGGGAAAGACGAAGCCGTCGAACTGAATTTCGCAGATGGGCCGGTATCCCCTCAGCGCCAGCCCGATAGCGGTGCCGATGATTCCGGACTCGGCCAGCGGCGAGTCCACCACCCGCATGGCGCCGAACTCCCGCTTGAGGCCCTCGGTGACCCGGTAGACGCCCCCGAGTTCTCCGATGTCCTCGCCCATCAGCAGGGTCTTCGGGTCATGGGCCAGCGATGCGCGCAGACCTTCGTTGATGGCTTTTGCAATGGTCATCGTCGCCATCAGGGGTCCTGTCCATCCTCGGCGAACCCGGCCTCGTAGTCGCGGAGGAACCGCAGTTCCTCCTGCACCAGCGGATGTGGTTCCGCGTACACCGTGGCGAACCGGTCGGCGAGATCGGGCGCGGTCATCGACAGGACAGCCTGACGCAGGGTCGCGGCCTCGTCCCTGCCCTCGGCCACAAGTCCGTCGAAGAAGGCGTCCTCTGCCATTCCCGTCGACCGGAGGAAGGACTCCAGGCGGGTCAGGGGATCACGCTGCGCCCATTCCTGCTCGTCGTGGGACAGCCGGTACTTCGTCGGATCATCGGCCGTCGTGTGGGCGCTCATCCTATAGGTGTAGGCCTCGATCAGCACGGGGCCCCTGCCGGACCGCGCATACTCGAGTGCCCAGCGGGTGACCGCCTCGACGGCGACGACGTCATTACCGTCCACCCGGACGCCCGGGAATCCGTAGCCCTCGGCCCGCAGGGCCAACGGCACCTTCGTCTGCACGGAGGACGGCACCGAGATAGCCCACTGGTTGTTCTGGCAGAAGAACACCACCGGCGCGTTGAAGGACGCCGCGAACACCATGGACTCGTGGATGTCGCCCTCGGAACTCGCCCCGTCACCGAAGTAGGCGATGGACGCTGCGGGCGGCAGGCATGGATCCGCGAGCTGATCGCGCTGCATCCCCATGGCATAACCGACGGCGTGCAGAGCCTGCGCTGCGAGTACGAGGGTATAGAAGTGGAAGTTCCGCTCGCGCGGATCCCACCCTCCGTTGGTCACGCCCCTGAAGAGGCGGAGGATGTCGGAGAGTTCGATGCCGCGGGTCAGCGCGACTCCGTGCTCGCGATAGGTGGGGAACGCGTAGTCCTGCGGTTCAAGCGCACGGCCGGAACCGATCTGCGCGGCTTCCTGCCCCGTCAGTGGTACCCAGAGCGCCAGTTGTCCCTGCCGCTGCAGGGCGGTGGATTCCTGGTCGAAGCGGCGGATGCGGAACATATCGCGGTAGAGGGATTGCAGGTGCTGCGCGTCGCCCGGGAAGAGGTAGGGCGAGAAGTCGATCAGGCGACCGTCGATCTTCGCCGTCAGTCCGTCAGCCATGGTCCCGTCGGGGGACAGAATCTGCAGCATTCCCGCGGCGGGTGCACGGTCCGCGTGATCGGCCGACGGGTGCCCCGACCGTAGGACGTCCTCGGTCTCGACCTCCGCTGCTGTCAACCGGCTGGCGCTCATCCTTGCTCCTCACCCCACGCTGAACATTCCTCAGTAGGAATGTATGCCGCAAGTTATACGCCGAGGTACATAGGTGCCGGCGACATACTGACCAACACTAGTCAGCACGACCGCCGGGTTCAATTAAGACGGTCTCACCCCGCGGCAGGCTGATGCGGGTATTCTCCGCACAGCTCCAGGAAGCGTGTGTTGGCTTCCTCTTCCCCGATGGAGACACGGACCCCCTCGAATCCGAAGGGACGCACCGAGAGAGCCCGCTCTGCTGCCCTGGCTGCGAAAGCCTGTGTGTGCTCGCCGAGTGCGAGCCACAGGAAATTGCCTTCTGCCTCGGGGATAGTCCACCCCAGCGCACGCAGACCGTCGACCACGCGGACGCGCTCGTCCACGATGGACTGGACGCGCGCTTCGACGTCCTGAATGTGTCGCAGCGACGTGACCGCGGCATGCTCGGCGATCTGTGACACGGCAAACGGGACGGTACTGACCCTCAGGTGTTCCGTGAGGGATTGCTGGGCGACCGAGTAACCGACCCGGAGCCCGGCGAGGCCGTGTGCCTTGGAGAAGGTGCGCAAAACGACGACGTTGGAGTATTCCCGGTAAAGATCGATCCCGTTGACCGCGTCCGGCCTCCGCACGAACTCCTGGTATGCCTCATCGATGACGACCACCACGTCAGCGGGCACCTTACAGAGGAAATCGACGACCTGTGCGCGCGTGAGGATCGGCCCGGTGGGATTATTGGGCGTGCAGAGCATGA
>JAABUN010003170.1_pt1 | contig 26426 bp, 24 predicted proteins | sample 5559311 | NCBI WGS metagenome assembly JAABUN01 (sample SAMN10711877, study PRJNA513370) | rock metagenome | isolation source: Antarctica rocks | place: Antarctica: Victoria Land, Siegfried Peak sud
GAGGCGGGCTGGTGGGCCGGGCTCGTCCTCGTGAGCGCCGCTGCGTGGCAACCCTCGCCATCCGCCGACGCAGAGCCGCCGCAAGAGGGGATCCGGCTGATCGTCATGCCGCTCGTCTTCGGGGTCATCGGCCTGGGGCTCCTGATCTACGGGTGCTTCGCCGACCTCAACCCGTTGGCGGTCGTCCTTGCCGCCGCGTCGCTCACCGCGGTTATGTTCCGGCTCATCCTGACCTTCCGCGAGAACGCGAGCATGCTGCACACGTCGCGTGACGAGGCGCTGACCGACGTCCTGACGGGCCTTGCCAACCGCCGCGCCCTCTCGCGCCGCCTCGACCGGCGCATCCCGCGGGCGACCAGCGAGGCACCCCTGGTCCTCGCGCTCTTCGACCTCGACGGGTTCAAGCTCTACAACGACACCTTCGGCCATCCGGCCGGGGATGCGCTGCTGGTCCGGCTCGCGGACAACCTGCGCGGATACCTCGAAGGCCGCGGCGAGGCCTACCGCATGGGTGGCGACGAGTTCTGCGCCCTGTTCGAGCCCGGCGACCAGGTCTCAGAGCCGATCGTGGCGGGCGCGGCGAATGCCCTTTCAGAACTGGGAGAAGGCTTCACGATCACCTGCTCCTACGGCTCGATCCACCTGCCGCTCGAGGCGCAGAACGCCTCGGAGGCGCTGCGCATCGCGGACCAGCGCATGTATGCGCAGAAGAACGCCGGCCGGGCTTCGGCCAGCCGCCAGAGCCGCGACGTCCTCCTTCGCGCCCTCAAGGAGCGAAACCCGGATCTCTCGTCTCACTTGCACGACGTGGCCGATCTGGCCGAGGAAGTGGCACGTCGGCTCGCGCTGCCCGACGACGATGTCGACCAGGTCCGCCATGCCGCCGAGCTGCACGATGTCGGCAAGGTCGCCATCCCGGACGACATCCTCTCCAAACCCGGGCCCCTGGACGAGATCGAGTGGGAGTTCATCCGCCGGCACACGCTGATCGGCGAGCGGATCATCGCCGCCGCTCCCGCGCTGACCAGCGTGGCGGCGCTCGTCCGCTCGAGCCACGAGCGCTGGGACGGCACGGGTTACCCCGATCGGCTCGCGGGCCGTGACATCCCGCTCGGGTCTCGCATCGTGGCGGTGGCGGACGCCTTTGACGCCATGGTCGCCCATCGCCCCTACACCGCCCCGCGCTCACCGGCCGTCGCGCTCGCGGAGCTGCGCAGCTGCGCCGGCGCCCAGTTCGACCCGGTGGTGGTCGAGGTCTTCGCGGCCGCCTGGCACGCCCGTGAGCGGGTCTTGGAACACGTGAGCTGAGAGCCCGCGCCGCCCGGACGCGTTGCTAGGGTCCGGTCTCGTTCTGGCTGCTTCACCCGAGACGCTCAAGCGAACCCCGCTCTACGACCGCCACGTCGCCGCGGGCGCCAAGCTCGTCCCGTTCGCGGGGTGGCAGATGCCCGTGCAGTACGGGAACATCCGCGAGGAGCACCGGGCGGTGCGCTCAGGGGTGGGGATCTTCGACGTCTCGCACATGGGCGAGATCGAGACCTCCGGCTCCGGAGCCGAGGCGTTCCTCCAGCGGATCCTCTCGAACGACGTCACGAAGCTCGCGCAGAACGGCGCGCAGTACTCCGTCCTGACCCGACAGGACGGCGGCGTCCTCGACGACCTCTTCACTTACAGGCTCGGCGACGACCGTTTCCTCACGGTCACCAACGCGGCCAACCATGAGCAGGACCGGGATTGGTTCGAGCGATACGCAGACGGCCTTGACGTCACGTTGCGCGATCGCCTGCACGACTTGGCCATGATCGCGGTTCAGGGGCCGCGCGCCCGCGCGCTGGTACAGAAGCTGGCGCCGGACGCGGAACTGCCCGGGCGGATGCGGACCGCCGCGCTCACCGTCGCGGGAGCGCCGGGCACTCTGGTCGCCGGGACTGGCTACACGGGAGAGGACGGCGTCGAGCTGCTCGTCGCCGCGGACCATGCCGGGTCAGTGTGGGACGAGCTGACGAGCCGCGGCGCGACGCCGGTCGGGCTCGCTGCCCGCGACACCCTTCGCCTGGAGGTCTGCTTCCACCTCTACGGAAACGATCTCACGGTTGAGCGCGGTCCGATCGAGGCCGGCCTCGGCTGGTGCTGCAAGGAGGAGACGGCGTTCGTCGGCGCCGAGGCGGTCGCCCGGGTGCGCGAGGCCGGCCCCGCGCAGGAGCTCGTGCCCTTCGTGATCGACGGGCCGGGGATTGCCCGACAGGGCAATCCGGTGGTGGGTGGAGGCGAGGTCACGAGCGGGACGCTCTCGCCGAGCCTCGAGATCGGCATCGGCATGGCCTATGTCCCGATGGATCGGGCCGAGCCCGGGACACGCATGGAGATCGACGTACGCGGAAAGGTGCGCTCCGCCGTGGTGAAATCCAAGCCGCTCTATCACAAGGAGAACACCTGAATGGCCGACGCCAGCTATCCCGACGACCTCAAGTACCACCCCGAGCATGACTGGGTCCGGCTGTCAGACGACGGGACCGCCACGTTCGGCATCACGTGGTTCGCCCAGGAGGCGCTCGGTGAGCTCGTCTTCTTCGATCCGCCCGAAGTCGGCAAGCGGGTCTCCAAGGACGAGCCGTACGCCGAGGTGGAGTCCGTGAAGGCCGTCTCGGATGTGATCGCCCCGCTGTCTGGCGAGATCGTCGAAGTCAACGGCGCACTCGGTGACGCGCCAGAGACCATCAACGACGACCCTTACGAAGGCGGGTGGATGGTCAAGGTGCGCCTTTCGGACGTACAGGAGGTGGATGTCCTCATGGATGCCGCCGCCTACCAGGAGACCTTGTCCTAGATGAGCCGTTACACCTCCGCCACCGACGACGACCGCGAGCAGATGCTCGCGGCGATCGGCGTGTCGTCCGTCGAAGAGCTGTTCGCCGACATCCCGGCTTCGGTTCGCCTCGACCGTCCGCTGGACATCGCGCCCGGCAGGCCCGAGCAGGAGGTGTACGGCTACCTGCGCGATCTCGCCGCGCGCAACGTCTCCACCGAAGATGAGGTCTCCTTTCTCGGCGCCGGCATGTACGACCACTACGTGCCGTCGATCGTCGACTCGATCACGAGCCGGTCGGAGTTCCTGACGCCCTACACGCCGTACCAGCCCGAGATCTCCCAAGGCGGGCTTCAGGTCATGTTCGAGTACCAGACCGCCATCTCAGAGCTCACGGGCCTGCCGGTCTCCAACGCGTCGGTCTATGAAGGCCCGAGCGCCGTAGCCGCGGCGGGGTACATGGCGCGGCTGCAGAACAAGCGGTCGAGGTTCCTGGTCTCCCGCGGACTTCACCCGCACGCCCGCGAGACGCTCGAGACGACGGCTCAGGGCTTTGGCGCCACGGTGGAGGAGATCCCACTGCTCGGCGGCGTCACGGACCCGGAGGCGCTGAGCGAGGCGATCTCCGACGACGTAGCCGCGGTCTTCCTGGCGCAGCCCAACTTCCTTGGAGCGGTGGAAGATCTCGAGGAGCTCGCTCCGGTGGCGAGAGCGACCGGCTCCATGCTCATCGTCGCCGCCGACCCCCTCACCCTCGGGGTCCTCCGGGCGCCCGGCGACTTCGACGTCGACATCTGCGTCGGAGAAGGCCAGACGCTCGGCAACCGCCTGGACTTCGGTGGGCCGTCGTTCGGCTTCTTCGCGGCTCAGGAGGCCTACCTGCGCAAGATGCCGGGCCGCATCTCGGGGGAGACCACCGACGTCGATGGGCGCCGGGGCTTCGTGCTCACCCTTCAGACCCGCGAGCAGCACATCCGGCGTGAGAAGGCCACCTCGAACATCTGCACGGCGCAGGCGCTCAACGCACTGGCCGGTGTGATCTATCTGAGCTGGCTGGGCCGCCGCGGTATCGTCGAGATCGGCGAGCTCATGCTGCAGCGCACGGCCTACGCCCGCTCCGAGCTCGCGGGTGTCGACGGAATCGAGCTCCTGCACGAGCAGCCGGTCGTGCGGGAGTTCGCGGTCGAGCTCGACGCGCCGGTGTCCAAGGTGGTCGAGCGGTGCGCCATCGCCGGGGTCAACCCGGGCTACGCGCTCGGAAGGGACTATCCGGAATGGGAGAACGGGCTGCTCGTCGCCCTGACTGAGCAGCGTTCCCGGGCGGATATCGACCGGTTGGTCACCGTGCTGGGCGCGGCCGTCGCCGCCGAGCGGACGGGGGTGGCGGCGTGAGCGCCGCGGTCGACGACAACCGGCTCCATGGTGATCCGGGCATCGAGAGCTTCGAGCCCGATGCGGAGCCGCGCGTGAGCATCACGGAGACCCCGATGCAGCGCGATCGCGCACGGACGATCTTCGAGAAGTCCCATCCCGGACGACGAGCCTTCGTCGCGCCCGAGCTCGACGTCGATGCCCGGCCGCTGGACGAGCTGCTGCCCGAGCGGATGCGCCGCTCGGAGCCGCCCCGGCTGCCCGAGATCGCCGAGCCCGAGATCGTCCGCCACTACAACCGGCTCTCCAAGCGCAACTTCGATCTCGACACGGGCTTCTATCCGCTCGGCTCGTGCACGATGAAGCACAACCCGAAGCTGCACGAGCGGGTTGCCGCCCTCCCCGGCAACGCCCGTCTGCACCCGCTGCAGGATCCCGAGCGCTCCCAGGGCGCGCTGCAGCTCATGTACGAGCTCCAGGTGGCGCTGGGGGAAGTCGCGGGTCTCCCGCACGTCTCGCTGCACCCTTCGGCCGGCTCCCACGGCGAGCTGGCCGGCGTGCTGCTCACCCGGGCTTACCACGAGGACCGCGGTGATCAACGCACCAAGGTGTTGACCCCCGACACGGCACACGGCACCAACCCGGCGACCGTCACGATGGCGGGCTACGAGGTGGTCAAGGTCGGAACGAACGCCGACGGCGGCGTCGACGTCGACGACCTGCGTGCCAAGACGGACGGTCAGGTGGCGTGCCTGATGCTCACCAACCCGAACACGCTCGGGCTCTTCGACCGCAACATCGAGGAGATCGCGTCCATCGTGCACGACGCGGGAGCGACCCTCTACTACGACGGCGCCAACTTGAACGCCGTCATGGGCATCTCGAGGCCGGGCGACATGGGCTTCGACATCGTCCACTACAACCTGCACAAGACCTTCACCCAGCCGCATGGGGGCGGCGGCCCCGGTGCTGGACCGATCGCGGTCTCTGATCGCATCGAGCCGTATCTGCCGCGGCCTCAGGTGGTCCGTGTGACGTCGCCCACGGGACGAGCCCATGCGACGTCCGGCCGGACGACATCAGGCTCTCCCGAGGCCAACGGTGGCGACCAGGTCATCTACCACCTCGACTACGACCGCCCGAAGTCGATCGGGCGCCTGCGAGGCTTTCAGGGCAACTACGGCGTCTTCGTGCGCTCCTACGCCTACATTCTCTCCTTGGGAGGCGACGGGCTGCGCGAGGCGTCAGAGACCGCGGTTCTCAATGCCAACTACCTGCTGGCGCGGCTCAAGGAGAAGGGCGTGGCCGAGTACCTGCCCGTCGCCTACGATCGCCTGTGCATGCACGAGTTCGTGCTGTCAGGCGAAGCGATGAAGAAGGATCTCGGGCTGCGCACCCTGGACCTGGCCAAACGGCTGCTGGACTTCGGCTTCCATCCCCCGACGGTCTACTTCCCGCTGCTGGTCGACGAGGCGCTCCTGATCGAGCCGACCGAAACGGAGACCAAGGAGACACTCGACGCCTTTGCGGACGTGGTCGCCGAGATCCTCCGCGAGGCCGCCGACGATCCCGAGATCGCTCGCGGCGCGCCCTACACCACGCCGGTCCGTCGTCTCGACGAAGCCGGCGCAGCCAAGCGCCCGGTCATCCGCCAGGCGCTCTAGACGGTCGCCAGCCACGTCGTGAGTACCGTGCCGGAGAGCAGGTGGCCTCACGGCCGCGGCTCGAGCCGGTCGTTCCGGCAGCTCGTGAGGGCGTTCACGGGGTTGCAGCGGACGGGGACGCCGCCCGGGAGGCGCGCCACGAAGTCCGAGTCATAGCGGGCGCTCATGCCGACCTGGGGGAAGTCGGTCGAGACGAGTTGTGCGCCGCTCGAGAGCGCGGCGTCCAGCTGCGTGGTGTCTCCCGAGGTCACGGTCTGCAGTGGGAGGTCGGACCTGGTGCGAACCAGGTATCCGGCTCGCACCAGGTCCTGGATCTGTTGGGTGTTGGCGCCGAGCGGGTCGTTGCGCTTGAGGAACGCGGCGTCGGGACTACCAGGAACGGCATTCGTGAAGATCACGCGGCCCTGCAAGCTCGGCCGGCCGGCGGTGTACGCCTCGCGGATCGGGTTCGGCTTGGAGCCGGCCAGCGGCTCGTTGTCGAGCAGGAAGATCACCTTGCCGCGGCTGCGCCGAAGCGTCGGCCACCCCCTGCGCAGGACGGACTCCTCGAGGGTCAGCCCGCGCCGGCGCACGTCGTCGGGCGTGATCATGTCCTCCTCACCGAACACGGAACGGATCTCTGCGTCGAGCGAGTCCAATGCGCCGCCGTCCCACGGGGGTGACGCCGCGCCGCCGCCCTGCACCACTTCAGGGATCGACTGCTTGAGCTCGAGCATGATCAGCAGCGGAACGTGGTCAGGATGGTCTTTGGACCAGTCACGCACCTGCTCGAGGCAGGAGACGAAGCGGACGCACGTCGTGTTGTAGTCGAGGTCGGCCACGTGGAACGTCTTGATCCCGGGCTGCAACCAGGCCGGGTCGGGAAGGGGTCCGAGGCCGAGCTTCCTGCGAACCAGCGGCTCTGAGTACAGACCGCCCTGTGGGTCGGGGAACAGATCGAGCTCGACGCCACGGACGTCCTGCTGCTCGAATTGGTTTGTGAGCGATGCATGGCTGTAGGCGAGGAACTGGGCGTAATCGCCCGGTTTGCGGATGAGCTGGTCGTAAGTCGCCTGCTCGAGGGGTGAGATCTCCCGGTGGTAGGAGTTGTGAGTGCCGATCACCTGGGTCTCGTTCATGCGGACCGGTGCGCCCCGGGACGCCCCGAGGGCCGGCGCGCCGGCCGCGGACGCCAGCAGCACCGCGAAGAGCACAAACAAGACACGACGGTGCGACATGGTCAGCCTCCTGGGTCTCCAACACGAACGGCAGATCACAGTGAACCGCCGGCCGCGACGCCGGGTGTATCGCTCGCGTGAACGGGACCCGAATATCCTGCGTCGCCGTGCGCATCTTCTCCGGCATCCAGCCCACGGGCCGAAAGCATCTCGGCAACTACATCGGGGCAATCCGCCATTACGTCGCGGGGCAGGACCGCGGCGACCCGGCCATCTACTGCATCGTCGACCTGCACGCGACCACGCTGCCATACGACCCGTCGGAGCTGCGCGAGCGCTCGTACGACACCGCCGCGCTGCTGCTCGCCGCAGGCCTCGATCCGAGCCGCTGCCTGCTCTTCCGCCAGGGCGACGTCGCCGAGCACACGGAGCTGTGCTGGCTGCTGTGCTCCGTCACCGCGCTGGGCGAGCTCAATCGCATGCACCAGTTCCGTGACAAGGCGATGGCCTCCCAACGCGATCTCGTGGCCGCCGGCCTGCTCTTTTATCCCGTCCTGCAGTCTGCCGACGTACTGGCCTACCGCGCCCACGAGGTGCCGGTGGGCGAGGACCAGCGCGAGCATCTCGAGCTGATGCGGACGGTCGCCCAGCGCTTCAACGCGCGATTCGGAGAGACCCTGGTGGTGCCTGAGCACCGCATTCCGGCCGTCGGCGCGCGGATCATGGATCTACAGTCCCCTGAACGCAAGATGTCGACCACGGGCGGAACCGAAGACGGCACGGTGTTCGTCCTCGACGAGCCGGCGGCGGTTCGCAAGAAGTTCCGCCGGGCGGTGACAGACTCAGGCTCAGAAGTGCGCCGCGGAGCCGACAAGCCGGGGGTCACGAACCTGATCGACGTTCTCGCGGCGATCCGCGAGATCACGCCGCAAGCCGTCGAAGAGGAGCACGCCGGCTCTCGCTACGGCGACTTCAAGGGCGCGGTGGCAGAGGCCGTCATCGAGCACCTGGGACCTGTGCGCGAGCGCTACGCCGATCTGCGTCGGGACGAGAAGGCGCTCGAGGAGGTGTTTGCCGCGGGCGCCGAGCGCGCCCGCGGACTCGCCGGCCCCACCTTGTCAGACGTCCGCGAAGCGATGGGAGTCGGCGTGCCGCGCGGTGCCGTCAGGGGCTCGGGGTAGGGTCCCGCTCGTGCCAGCCCTCAGTCCGGACCGGCTCGAGCTGGATCTCGATGTCTTCGCGGGCCCGTTCGATCTCCTGCTGTCGCTGATCCTGCGCGAGGAAGTCGATCTGCTCGAAGTCGAGCTCGCGGAAGTGGTTCTCACCTACTTGGACCACCTCGAAGCCCGGGAGCCGCTGGACCTCGAGTCGACCACCGAGTTCCTCGTGCTGATCGCGGCGCTACTCGAGCTCAAGTCGCGGCTCATGCTTCCCGGCGAGGAAATGGAGGAGCTCGACGAGCTCGCGCCGGGGGAGGCCGGCGAGGAGCTGCTCGCCCGCATGCTCGCTCATCTGCGCCACCGCGGTGCCGCCGCTTGGCTCTCCGAGCGCGAGCAGGACTCCCAGGCTTGGATGCACCGCACCGCGCCTCCGCCACTGTCGCTGCGCCGCGCGTCAGAAGCCGGCGCTCGAGCCGTGTTCGCGCCGGAGCTCCTTGGAGAGGCCCTCGGCGGGCTGCTCCGCACCCCAGAGCCGATCGACCTGGCCCACATGGCCGACCCGCGAGTCGCCCTCTCCGAGCGGCTTGCGGTGCTGCGCGGCCTTCTGCGCCGGGGCCGCTTCGCCTTCGACGAGGCTGTCCGGGGAGCCGATCGTATGACGGTGGCGGTCACCGTCTTCGCGCTGCTCGAGCTCTACAAGGGCGGCGAGGCGCGCTGGGAGCAGAGCGAGCCGTTCGGGCCGATCACGGTCACGGCGCAACGGCAGCCGAGCGCGCTCGCCGTGACCGGAATCGCCTCGTGATCGGCCTGACCGAGACGCTCGAGGCAATGTTGTTCCTGGCCGGGGAGCCGGTCGGCGTCGAGGAGCTCGCGGCCGCGGCCGAGGCGCCCGAGCCGGAGGTGGCCGACGCTCTAGTGGCACTGAGCGCGGTCCTCGAGGGCCGTGGCATCGTGCTGCGTGAGGTTGGGAGCGGCTGGGCACTGAGCTCGCACCCGGGAGCCGAGGACGCCGCCCGCCGCCTTCTGGCACGACCCCGCACCCCGTCGCTCACGCCGGCGCAGGCGGAGACGCTTGCAATCGTCGCCTACCTACAGCCCGTCTCGCGGCCTGAGCTGGCACGTATCCGGGGGATCGCGTCGGAGTCGGCCACCACCGCGCTACTCGAGCGAGGGCTTCTGGAAGAGGCGGGCCGCTCCCAGTTCGGCGCCGTCCTCTACCGCACCACGCTGCTCTTCTTGAAGCTCTTCGGCCTGCGCTCGCTCGACGAGCTGCCCGAGCCGGGGCGCTGGGATGCGACGCCGGAGGAGGAGGCCACGCTGCGTGATCGCCTGTTGCGGGCGGGGGATGTGCGCAACGCCGTCGGCGCTCCCTCGCCTGCGTAGCCGCGGGCTTCGGCCCTCATGAACGTCGACCCCTGCTGGTGAGGAGGGAGGGGCTTTGGGGGGTACCAAGGATCGACGAGAGACGCTGACCGAGATGGGCATTCTCCGTCTCGAAAGTGACAAGCGAAGGCAGGGGGCGAGCTACTTCTCCCTACCCAGCCGGGAGTGGCGTTCGCAGCAACGGCGATCGCTTCAGGCCGCCGCCGCCCTCGCCGCGAGCTGCCCGCAGGCTGCGTCGATGTCTCGTCCACGGGTCAACCGGACCGTCGCCCGCAGGCCGTGATCCTCGAGCGCCGCCCGGAACGCCTCGATCGCCTCCGGTGACGAACCCTCGTAGATCGAGCCGGTCGGGTTGTAGGGGATGAGGTTCACCTTGTAGATCCGGGAATCCAGCCGTCCGGCCAGCCCTTGAGCTTGGATGGGCGAGTCGTTGACCCCGGCGAGCATCAGATATTCGACGAACACCTGACGCCTGCGGCGCTCGTAGAAGGCCTCGCACGCGGCGAGTACCTCGTCGATCGAGTACCGGTCGTTGACCGGCATGAGCTCGGAGCGCAGAGTGTCCTCGGGTGCGTGCAGGGAGAGCGCGAGCCGGATCGGCAAGTCGCAATCCGTCAGGCGGCGGATGCCCGGGACCCATCCGACGGTGGAGATCCCCGTGCGCCGGTGGGTGATCCCGGTGGCGGGAAGCCGGCGGGATGCGGCCAGCACGCTGTCCATATTCATCATCGGCTCGCCCATCCCCATGAAGACAAGATGGTCGACCGCCTCGATACGCCTGAAGTGCAGCACCTGGTCGAGGATCTCCGACTGGGTCAGATTGCGCCCGAATTTCATCGCGCCCGTCGCGCAGAAGGTGCAGGTGAGCGGGCAACCCGACTGCGAGGAGACGCAGACGGAACGGCGCCCGTCGCGGTAGCGCATCAGGACGGCTTCCACCGCACGGCCGTCTTGGGTGTGGAAGAGCGCCTTGACGGTCCCGTCGGAGGCGTGTGCCTCGTGCTTGAGCTCGAGTGAGGAGAAGGGCACCTCGGCTTTCAACCTTTGACGCAGGGAGGCCGGCAGGTTGGTCATGGCTTCGTAGCCCGAAGCCCCCTGGGCCGCCCAGCGCCACACCTGGCGGGCGCGGTAGGCGGGCTCGCCCGTGGCGTCGAGCGCGGCGTCGAGGCGAGCGAGGTCCATGACGGCACCTATGGTGGCAGCCTCATGCGCCTCGCCAAGTACCTCGCGCACGCCGGTGTCGCCTCTCGGCGCAAAGCCGAGACGGTCATCGCGGCCGGGCGCGTGACGGTGGGCGGCGAGGTCGTGCGCGACCCGGCGCGCGACGTCGTCGACGCAAGCGACGTCCGGGTCGACGGGCGGGAGATCCGCGTAGCCGGTCACACGCGGGTCGTCTACGCGCTCAACAAGCCGGCAGGCGTCGTCTCCACGGCGCGCGATCCCGGTGGTCGGCCGACGGTGGTCGACATGATCGACTCCGACGAACGCCTCTATCCCATCGGTCGCCTGGACGCCGATGCCACCGGGCTCATCCTCCTCACGAACGACGGCGAGCTCGCGCACGGGCTGACTCACCCCTCCTTCGAGGTGCCCAAGACCTATCGGGCGGTCGTCCGCAATCCCCCTGTGCGCGAGCGTTCGCTCGAACTGCTGCGCCACGGGCTCGAGCTCGACGACGGGCCCACCGCCCCGGCGCTGGTTCGCAAGATCGCCGCGGGAGAGATCGAGCTCACCATCCACGAAGGTCGAAAGCGCCAGGTCAAGCGGATGTGCGAGGCGATCGGCCACCGCGTCAAGCGGCTTGAGCGCATCGCCTTCGGACCCCTGCGCCTCGGAGGCCTCGCGGAGGGCGGTCACCGCCGCTTGTCCGATGCAGAGGTCGAGCGGCTGCGCCAGGCGACATCGAAGGCCTGATTGAATGCCGCGCCCATGCGGCTCTACGCGCTCCGGGGCGCCACGAGCGTCGAAGTCAACGACGCCCCCTCCATCCTCGACGCCACGGAGGAGCTCATGCTGGAGCTGCTGCGCCGCAACGGGCTGCAGCCTCCAGATCTCGTGAGCTGCCTCTTCACGCTGACCGATGACCTGGACGCCGAGTTCCCCGCGGTGGCCGCCCGCCGGATCGGGTTGAGCCAGGTTCCGCTCCTGTGCGCCCGCGAGGTCAGCGTTCCGGGCTCGCTTCCCCGCATCATCCGGGTGATGCTGCACTGCTACGGCGCCGAGGACCACGAGGCTCGGCACGTGTACCTGGGTGAGGCGCGCAGGCTGCGCCTGGACCTCGAGGGCGCGCAGTAGCCTCCTGACTCATGGCCCTCGAGTTCGCCGAGAAGCTCCGCCGGATCCCGGTCTATCCCGCCGCCGAGGGCTACGCCGCCGCGGGCCCGCTGGCCCGCCTGGCCTCGAACGAATCACCGTTCGGGCCCCTGTCGGCCGTGGTCGAAGCGGCCGCGGGAGCCATCACCGGGGCCAACCGCTATCCCGACCCCACGAGTCGCGCGCTGCGCGAGGCGCTGGCCGCCCACCACGGCGTCCCATCCAATCGGATCGCGGTGGGCAACGGCTCGTGCGACGTCCTGCTCGCGGCGGGCGAGGCTCTGCTCGAGCCGGGCGCCGAGATCGTCTACGCGTGGCCCTCGTTCAGCATCTATCCGCACCTGGCCGCCGCGTCCGGTGCCCGCGCCCTCGAGGTTCCACTGGACACGGAGCATCGTCACGACCTGGAGGCCATACGGACGGAAGTCACGGTCGCCACGCGCATGGTGATCGTCTGCAACCCCAACAACCCGTCCTCGACCGCCCTGCCCCTCCCCGAGATCGCCGCCTTCGTGGCCGACGTCCCGCGCCACGTCGCCGTGATCCTCGACGAGGCCTACTGCGAGTTCAGCCTGCTGCAGGACCCTGAGGAGTCGGTCGAACTGCTGCGCAAGCACTCGAATCTCGTGCTCCTGCGGACCTTCTCCAAGGTCCATGGCCTCGCGTCGCTGCGGGTGGGGTACGGCTTGTGCGGCTCCGAAGCCTTCCGCGTGGCCGTCGATCAGGTCCGACAGCCCTTCTTCTGCAACGCCGCGGCGCAAGCCGCAGCCGTCGAGGCGCTGCGCCATCAGGACGAGGTCACCCGGCGGGTGGAGCGAAACCTGGCCGAGCGCCTGGCGCTCGAGGATGGGCTGCGCCGCCTCGGCCTGGAGGCTGCGGACTCGCAGGCCAACTTCGTCTGGTTCGACCTCGGTGACGCGGTGGAGGAGTCAGAGATCGTCAGCGGCCTCTCGGCGCAGGGGATCCTCGTGCGGGCCGGCACGTCACTCGGGCGCCCAGGAGCGCTCCGCGTGACCGTGGGTCTTGCGGAGGAGAACGAGCGCTTCCTCGCCGGCTTGGGCGAGCTGCTGCCGGCGTGAGGCTCACGTCGCTGGGCCGCGGCGGTGTCGCCGAGGTCCACGGCGAAACGTTGCGTGTGCTCGAGGCGCCGAGCTTCCGCGACTTCTACGCCTTCGGAGGTCACGCCTCAACTGGAGCAGCCCTGCGGGGTGTTGAGCTCGCGGCACACTGGTACGCGGAGCCGGCGTTCTACTTCTCCAGTCCGGGTTCCATCGTCGGGCCGGGGGAGCCGATCACGCGCCCGAAGGGTGCGACGCGGCTGGACTTCGAACTCGAGATCGCCGCCGTCATTGGAGCGGAGAGTGACATCGCCGGCTTCACCCTCCTCAACGACTGGAGCGCTCGAGATCTCCAGCGTGCCGAGATGGTGGTCGGTCTCGGCCCATCGAAGGGCAAGGACTTCGGCACGTCGCTCGGGCCCATCCTGGTCACCCCGGACGAGCTGCCCTACGAGGAGGGGCGCCTGCACCTGACGGCGAGCGTCATTCACAACGGTTCGGAGATCACCCGCTCCGGCGCCTCCGCGCAGCACCACACCTGGCCGGCGATCGTCGCCCATGCTTCACGAGGCACCCGGGGGCTGCGGCCGGGAGACCTGCTCGGCTCGGGGACGCTGAACCGCGGCTGCCTGCTCGAGCTCGGCCCACTCGACGGCGAGGCTCGCTTCGTCGAGCCCGGTGACGTCGTGGCGTTGCACGCGGACGAGCTCGGCACGCTCGAGACGCCCGTCGTCTGAAGCCCGATGCCTCGTACCAACGCCGCACCGGCCGTCGGGCTGGCCCTCGCACTCGCCTTTGCCACGGGTGCCGGGCTCGCCATCCAGGCGTACGTCAACGGCCGGCTCTCCGCCAGCCTGGGCTCGACCGAGCTGGCCGTCGCGGTCAACAACATCATCGGCTTGACGCTGCTCCTGGCGCTCGGAGTCGGTACGGGAGCGCTGACGCGCGGCCTCTCGCGGGCTCGGAGCGGCGCTCCCTCGCGCTGGTGGCACTTCCTCGGCGGGCCGTGCGGGGCGCTGCTCGTCTACGTCGCCGCCAAGGCGGCTCCCGAGATCGGCGTGGCGGTGCTGACGGTGGCCATCGTCTGCGGACAGACGGGCGGGAGCCTGGCGGTGGACCGGGCGGGTCTGAGCCCGGCGGGCCGACGGGCCATGACGCCCGCCCGGGGGATCGGCGTGGCCCTGGCGGTGGTCGCCGTGCTGATCTCCACGACGGGCAGGAAGGGTGAGCTCGACCTGGTGCTCCTGGCCTTCGCCGTCCTCGCGGGAGGGGTGAGCGCCCTCCAGCAGGCCGCCAACGGACAGCTCGCCGCCACCACGGGAGAGCCGGTCGCAGCCGGGTTCGTCAACTTCGCGATCGGCTGTTCGATCCTCACCGCCGTGGCGCTCGTCGTGACCGGGGGGGACGCGCCCAACGGCTGGTCGGCTCCGGCGCCCCAGTGGATCGGCGGGGCGTTCGGCGTTGCCGTGGTGGTGGTGGCGGCCTGGGCGGTGAGCTCGCTCGGGGTGCTGCGGCTGTCGCTGGCCGTCATCGCGGGTCAATCCGCGGGTGCGCTGGTCATCGACCTGATCGCTCCGGCTGCGGGTGAGGTGATCACCGCCGCCACAGTGCTGGGTGTCGCGCTGACCCTGGTCGCAGTGGTGATCTCCGGTCGCGGTCGGATCGAAGGCTCGTGACGGCCTTGGGTCCTATGCTGCGTGCCGGGTGGAGGCTCCGGAGAGTGAGCACAGGCAGGTCGAGGACGTCATGACAACGCTCTGAGGAGGGCCTTCAAGGATGGCGATGACCACGGCAGAGACGGCCTTTGCGTCCGCCGAGAAGCGCAAGCTGCGCAAGTCGCTGCGGGGCATGGACATGTTCCTCTTCACCGTCTGCGCGTTCGTCGGGCTTGACACGCTGGGGACGGTCGCCTCCAACGGCCCGGAGGGTTTCACGTGGCTCATCGTCCTCGCCGTCCTCTTCGTCCTGCCCTACGCCCTTCTGATGGCCGAGGTCGGCAGCGCGTTCCCGCAGGAGGGCGGGCCCTACGAATGGGTCAGGCGGGCGTTCGGCCGGCGCCAGGGCGCGATCGCCGCGGTGATGTACTGGATCACCAACCCGCTCTGGATCGGCGGCTCGCTCGCCTTCATCGCGACCGAGGCTGGGACGCGAACGTGTTCTCCATCGCCGCAGGCTCGGCCGGCGACTACCTGTTCAAGTTCTTGTTCATCTGGCTCTCGATCACCGTGGCCATCGTCTCGCTGCACCGCGGCAAGTGGATCCCGAACCTCGGGGCCATCATGCGCGTGCTCGTCCTCGGGTTCTTCACGGTCACCGTGGTGATCTACGCGATCGAGAAGGGCATCGACGGCTTCGGCTTCGGCGACCTCAGCCCGACGAGTGGTGTGTTCTTCGCGCTGGTCCCGGTCCTGCTCTTCAACTACGTCGGCTTCGAGCTGCAGAACGGGGCGGCAGAGGAGATGCAGGACCCCACGCGCGACGTACCCGTCTCCGTCATGCGCTCCGCGGTCCTCGGCGTGGTGCTCTACGCCGTCCCGGTCTTTGGGATCATCCTCGTGCTCCCCAATGAGGCGGTGACCGGCATCGGTGGGTTCATCGACGCGGTCACCACGACGTTCAGCGTCTACGGCGGCGCCGCCGACGCGCTGCTCGTGCTCACGACGATCGGCTTCGTCATCACGCTGCTGACGTCGGGCGCGGTGTGGATGATGGGCGGCGACCGGATCCTCGCCGTCGCTGCCCAGGACGGCGCGTTTCCCGCCTACTACGGGGTGTTCAGCGAGCGCCTCGGAACGCCCGTGCGGGTCAACGTCATGAGCGGGGTGGTCGCCACGCTGTTCATGATCGCCGCCGTTGGTCTGTTCGACTCGGGCGCCGACTCGACGTTCGCGGTCGTTCTGACCATCGCGATCTCGACCACGCTCATCTCGTACCTGTGGATCTTCCCGGCTGCCGTGAGGCTGCGCCGGATCGCGCCGGACGTCGAGCGCCCGTACGTGTTTCCCGGCGGGCGGAGCGGTCTGTACGCCGGCGGTGCCGTGGTCACCGCCTGGGTGGCACTCGGCTCGTGGGCAGCGGTGTTCCCGGGCACGCTCGAGCGGTTGTTCGGCCTCGAGTACGATTTCGTCGACACCTTGGGGGGTCAGCCAGGGCCGGTTCTTCGCGTTGTCGCTCGGAACCCTCGCCGTGGTCGTGGTCATCGCAACGATCGGCCACGCACTCGGCCGGAGCGTCCGCGGAGGCGGCCGAAGGTGATTTGCCGGAGCCGGAGCCGGCCGAATCCGGACGCGTGACAGCGGACTTCTGAGGGTTCACGCCTCAGTTCTGTCGAGCCGGGTGTCCTCCAGGTCGAGGTCGCGCTCGATGCGGTGCATGATCTCGTCGTTGATCGAGCCGTCGTTGCGCAGGCGGATGATCTCGCGGCGCTCAGCCTCGAGCACCGCACGGCGCAGGCGCTGGTAGCTCTGTGAGCCCTGCTCGAGCGAGTCGTCGTCGGTCCCGTCCACCAGGGAAGCGAAGCGCCGCACCCTGAACTCGTACAGGCCCTTCATCCGCGATGCGCTTTCCGGCCGAACCCAGGTTTCCGATCTGAGCTCGTCGATCTGTGCGATCGCGGCCTCCGCCGCCTGGATGCGGGCGTGCGCTTCACGCTCGGGGGCGCTCGAGTCCTCCTCCACGCCCAGCCAGCCGATCAGCGGAGCGAGCAGCAGTCCCTGCCCGACCACGGTGACCAGGATGGTGACGTAGACCAGGAAGATGATGAGGTCGCGCTCGGGGAACGGGCCGCCCGCGTCGGTGAGCTCGGGGATGGCCAGCGCGGCGGCGAGCGAGACCGCGCCCCGCATGCCGGTGAAGGCCACGAGGACCACGGGCTTCCAGCTCGGGGCGGGGTCGCGGTCACGAAGGCCCCGAAAGAGGCTCCGCGGCAGGTACGTCGCGGGAAAGACCCAGAGAAAGCGCAGCGCGATCACCGTGCCCGACACGAGCACTCCGTAGCCGAGGAGCGTCCCGGCCGAGTAGTCGTCTCGGATGCGGTCGAGAACCTCGGGTAGCTGCAGGCCGACGAGGACGAACAACGCTGCGTTGAGTATGAAGACGAACACCTCCCAGAACGAGTAGGCCTGCAGACGGGTCTGCGGCGTGATGAGCTCAGGTGATCGCCATCCCAACCAGATGCCGGCGGTCACCGCGGCGAGCACCGCGCTGACTCCCAGTGCTTCTGCGGGGAGGTACGCGAAGTAGGGGGTGAGCACGGACACCGTGATCTCCGTCGGCGCGTCGTCGAGCCGGCGCCGCGTCCAGACGACCAGCCAACCGACGGCGATGCCGATGGCGATCCCGGCGAGAGTGGAGATGACGAACGACCCGAGGGCGCCCGGCAGGGAGAAGGCGCCCGTCACGACGGCCGCGACCGCGAACTTGTACGCAATCAGGCCGGTGGAGTCGTTGAGCAGTGATTCGCCTTCGACGACCGTGACGTAGCGTCGCGGCGCGCCGAGGCGTGACGCGATCGCGCTCGCCGCCACCGGGTCGGTGGGCGAGAGGACCGCGCCGAGGGTGAACGCCGCCGCCCACGACAGGCCATCGATCGCCGCATGGGCGACCAGGCCGACTCCGAGCGTCGTGAGCACCACGAGGCCGATCGACAGCAGTGCAATGGGTCGCACGTTGGCGCGCAGATCGCGCAGGGAGGAGAAGAACGCCGCGGCGTACAGCAGCGGGGGGAGGAAGATCACCAGGACGAGGTCCGGATCCAGCGAGACCGTCGAGCCGGTCAGGAAGCCGAGCGCGGCGCCGCCGACGACCAGGAGAATGGGGTACGGCATGCCGGTCCGGTGTGCCAGCACGAGGAAGCCGGCGACCGCCACGAGCACGACGAGGAGCCCGACGTCGAAGGACTGCTCGTCGGCGCTGGCGATCAACGCGGCAAGCATGCCGCGAGACTAGTGGGCGCGCGTGCCCGGCGATCTCCGCCAGGCGGGTGGCGGTCCCTGTATCAGGGAGGCGGTTCGCCGCTCTCTGCAGGTGCCATCGACCGCCGACCAGGCGGCTACGGAAACCAAGGAGCGCCGCCATGCCGGATGCCGTCGCCCATCGTCGCAAGGGGCTCGCGAGCCTCGGCGTCACCCTGAGCGTCGCTCTGCTGGCGGCGGCCCCGGTTGCCTTCGCCGATGAGAGCGATCGGGCCGTGCCGTCTGATCGATTCGGCCGGTTGTTACCCGGCCTGCCGCCCGCCTCAGAGCCCAGCGAAGCGCTCATGGACGCCTTCGCACAGCTCGGGCGGCCGAACGGACTCATGGATGCGAAGGACCCGCTCGAGCGCGGGCCCGTCGACCTCATCACCGATCTGTCCCTGAGCGCCGGAAATCGGAACAATCCGAACCACTCCGCCGGTGCGACGTTCTTGGGGCAATTCATCGACCACGACCTGACGCGCGACGCCGGGTCACGGCTCGGTACACCGACGGAGCCCCGCTCCGTCGCGAACCTGCGCACGCCGCGCTTCGACCTCGACAGCGTCTACGGCAGCGGACCCACGGCTTCGGCTGAGCTCTACGACCCGGGAGATCCGGCCAAGCTGCGCGTGGAGAGCGGTGGCCGGTTCGAGGACCTTCCTCGCCGGGCGGACGGGTCGGCCATCGTGGCCGAGGCTCGCAACGACGAGAACCTGATCATCTCAGGGTTGCACGCGGCGTTCCTGCTGTTCCACAACCGCGCTGTGGACCTGGTGAGATCCCAGGGCGTCCGAGATCCGTCTCGCGTCTTCAAGCGCGCCCGGGAGCTGACACGCTTCCACTACCAGTGGATCGCCGTCCACGAATTCCTGCGGCAGATCGTCGGTCAGAGGCGAGTCGCTCGAGCCATGAGACGCCGGGCCTTCTTCCGGCCCAAGAAGGCCTTCGTCCCCGTCGAGTTCCGGTCCGCCGCCTACCGTCTCGGGCACAGCATGGTGCGCCCGTCCTACACGCGGATCTCGACGCCGCTGTTTCAGCTGCCGGTCGGAACGCTTCCGGGCGGACGGGGGCCGGCCTCGCTCGTGCACCGCAACCTCCTGCGGGGGCTCACCTGGTCGCTGCCCGCCGGGCAGCGCGTGGCCGGAATGGGGGTTCGCGCAATGACGCCGAGCCAGCTCTATGAGCTCGCCCGGCTTCGGGCTGGGCCTCGAGCGCACTACGCCGCTCTGGTACTACGTGCTCAAGGAGGCGGAGGGGCGGAGGCCGGCCTGCGACTGGGCCCGGTCGGAGGCCGTATCGTCGCCGAAGTCTTCGCCGGCCTGCTCCAGCTCGACCGGAACTCGTACATCACGCAACGCCGAAGTGGCGTCCGACGCTCCCCGCGCGCCGTCGCGGTGAGTTCACGATGGTCGACTTCCGCACCTTCGCCGGCGTGGACCCGGCGAGGCGCGGGCAGTAGTCAGCCGCCGGGTCCGTCGCCCGACGAACTCAGCTGCACGGGTGCGGCTCTGGCCCCGGGCGGCGCGGCGCCTGTGTCGACGGACGACTCGGTCTGCTACAACTCGCGCAGATAACCGATGGCACCACGCCGCTTGCAGCTCGCTCGCTTCACCTCCGCCGATGCTCTCGGCTCGCGGGCGCTCGGCTACGGCTATGCCGTCTATTCCGCCTGGCGATTTAGCTAGGCGCTCGGCCGGCGCGCATCGCGCGCCGCCTCCTCAGGCCACCAGGCCGAGCGCCGCTCACAGCGGGCAACCCACGCCCATCCGTGCTCCGTACCCATTCCAGGCGCTTCGAATAGAGAAAGGCAGCTCCCCCTTCCAATGATGATCGTGATGAAGGCCTCAGCCAGCGAGGAGGAGATTCAGGCCGTCCTTGACCGGATCGAGTCCTGCGGCGCCCGCGCCCATCCCTCCCGCGGCGACGAGGTGACGGTGATCGGCGCCATCGGCGACCGCGAGCACGTCGCCCGGCTCGGGCTCGAGGGCGCGGCGGGCGTCGCGCAGGTGGTACCCATTCTCAAGCCCTACAAGCTCGCCTCCTCCCAGTTGCGCACGAACGGGGAGCGCACCGTCGTTGAGATCGACGGCCGCAAGATCGGGGGCGATCACTTCTCGATGATCGCCGGACCTTGCACCGTGGAGTCACGCGACCAGCTGATGACCACCGCGCGCATCGTGCGCGATGGCGGCGGCTCGCTGCTGCGCGGAGGCGCCTACAAGCCGCGCTCCTCGCCCTACTCCTTCCAGGGGCTCGGGCAGGAGGGTCTGCGCCTGCTCGCCGAGGCCAAGGCCGAGACGGGCCTGCCGATCGTCACCGAGCTCATGGACGCGCGGGACATGGAGGCGGTGCTCGAGGTGGCCGACGTCATCCAGGTCGGGGCTCGCAACATGCAGAACTACCCCCTGCTGACGGAGATCGGTCGCTCGGGGCGCCCTGCGCTGCTCAAGCGCGGCGCGTCCGCGACGCTCGAGGAGCTGCTGATGGCGGCGGAGTACATCCTCAAGGAGGGCAACCCGAACGTGCTGCTGTGCGAGCGGGGCATTCGGACGTTCGAGACCTCCTACCGCTACACGCTCGACCTGACGGCGATCCCGGTGCTCAAGGAGCTCTCGCACCTACCGGTCATCGTCGATCCGTCCCACGCACCGGGTCGGCGCGACCTCGTGCAGCCCCTGTCGCTCGCGGCCGCCGCCGCGGGGGCTGACGGGCTCATCACGGAGATCCATCCGCACCCAGAGCAGGCGATCTGCGACGGCCCCCAGGCGATGCACGCCGACGGCTTCGCGGAGTACGTCTCGCTCGTAGAGCGGGCGGCCGCGGTGGCGGGCAAGGCGATCTCGGTCGGAGTCTAGGTCCTGCGGGTCGCCGTCGTGGGGGTGGGGCTGATCGGTGGATCGATCGGTCTCGCCGCCCGCGAACGGGTCGGAGCCCACGTGTCCGGCTACGACGTCGCACCAGGAGCCGCCCAGGCCGCTCTCGAGCACGGTGCGCTCGACATGGCGTGCTCCTCCGTGGCCGAGGCGCTCGACGGGGCGCATGCCGCCTTCATCGCTACGCCCGTAGGCGCGCTGTCGAGTGTCCTCTCCGAGGTCCTGGATGTGGCGGGTCCGCAGTGCGTCGTCTCGGACGTCGGCTCGACCAAGCGCGCGGTGGTGGCCGCGGCCACAGACCCCCGATTCGTGGGCGGCCATCCCCTCGCGGGAGCTGAGACGGCCGGCGTCGGCCACGCCCGAGCCGACCTCTTCGACGGCGCGACGTGGTATCTGACTCCGACCCGGGCAACCACGGGCGTGCTCTACGAGCGGCTTCATCGCCTGTTGCGCGACCTTGGTGCCCGGCCCGCTGCGCTGGACGCGGAGACGCACGACCGGCTGCTGGCCAGCGTGTCCCATCTTCCGCACGTGCTGGCCAACGTCCTGGTCGCCCAGGCGGCCCGGGCACTGGACCGCGACGGTGAGCGCCTGCCGGCCACGGGTCCGAGCTTCCGCGATGCCACCCGCGTCGCCGGCGCCTCGACCGCCATCTGGGGCGACATCTACGCGTCCAACGCCGAAGCTCTGGTGGCCACGATCGACGATGCCGTGAGGCGGCTCCAAACGGTGCGCGCCGCACTGGTCCACGACGACCGGGAGGCGATCGAAGCCTGGAACGACGGTGCGCGGGAGGATCGCCGCCGGCTCCTGGAAGCCGACCTGGCCGGCGGGCCCGTCCAGGAGCTGCGCGCCTCCGTCCCCAACCGTCCCGGCGTGGTCGCCGACGTCGCACTCGCCCTCGGCGGTGCAGGTGTCAACATCCTCGACATGGCGCTCTACCCAGCCCCCGACCACTCGAGCGGCGTCATCGCCCTGTGGATCGCCGGGGACGAGCGAGCACGCCAGGCCGAGGCGCTGCTCGCCGGCCTCGACCTCTCGGTAGCTCGGGTTTGAACGCGCACTTCGGACCTCAAGGACGGCTGCGGGGCACCTACGTCCCACCCTCCGACAAGTCCATCTCCCATCGCGCCGCACTGCTGGCGGCCATGTCGTCGGATCCGGTCGAGGTGATCAACTACCTCGAGGCTGCCGACACCCGCTCGACGCTCGACGCGATCCGCTCGCTCGGGGCGCTCGTCGAAGACCGAGGGGATCGGCTACGGGTCCGTGGAGCCGGGCTCCGCGCCGCTTCAGAGCCGTCCGGGCCCATCGACGTGGGCAATGCAGGCACCCTCCTCCGCCTGCTTCCCGGATGGCTCGCGGGCCAGCCCTCGGGCACCTGGGTGATCGACGGGGACGAGTCCATCCGCCGCCGCCCCGTCGACCGGGTGGCCGAGCCGCTTGCCTTGATGGGCGCGTCCATCGCGGCCCGCGACGGGCGATTCTCCCCCTTCACCGTGGTCGGCTCCGAGCTGCACGGCATCGAGTACGAGCTCCCGGTGGCATCCGCACAGGTGAAGTCCTGCGTCCTGCTGGCGGGTCTGCTGGCCGACGGAACGACCACCGTGGTCGAGCCGGCCCCGAGCCGCGACCATACGGAGCGGATGCTGCTCCGCGCCGGCGCCCACGTCGAGCGGGAAGGCGACCGCGTGTCCGTCGGGAGTCAGGACGAGCTCGGCCTCGAGGAGTTCCGCGTTCCGGGTGACCCGTCGTCCGCGGCGTTCATGATCGCCGCGACCGTGCTCGTGCCCGGCTCGCGACTGGTGGTGGAGGGAATGGGGTCCAACTGGACGCGCGTCGGGTTCCTGCGCATCCTCGAGCGTATGGGCGGGGTGATCGTCGGTCCACTCGAGTCGCCGGGCGTCCCTTTGACCGCGCACGAGCCGGTGTGCGAGCTCGACGTCTCCGCCGGACCACTCGACGCGACCACCGTCGAAGCCGCCGAAGTGCCGTTGGCGATCGACGAGCTGCCGCTCGTGGCGCTGCTCGGGTGCTTCGCCGAGGGGACCACCGTCGTGCGCGGCGCCCACGAGTTGCGGCTCAAGGAGTCAGACCGCATCGCCACGGTGGTCGACGGCCTCAAAGGACTCGGAGCGGAGATCGAGGCGACCGAGGACGGATTCGCCGTGACGGGGACGGGCGAGCTGTCCGGTGGACGCCTGGACGCGCACGGCGATCACCGCCTGGCGATGCTCGGCGCCGTGGCCGGGCTCGCCTCGCGAGACGGCGTTCAGGTGAACGGGATGGAGGCCGCTGAGGTGTCCTACCCCGGGTTCGTGGCCGACCTCGCCGCGTTGCTCGTCTCGTGAGCGACCGGGCGCGTCCGCTCACTCCTTCTCTCCAGTTGCGTTCGGATGCGCGGGAGCTAGAGATGTCGCGTCTCATAGTCTCAACGCCATGGTGATAGCGATCGACGGCCCTGCCGGGGCCGGCAAGTCGACCGTGGCGCGTGCCGCCGCGGCGGCGCTGGGCTTCACCTACCTCGACACGGGGGCGATGTACCGTTGCGTGGCGTTGGCCGCCGCCGAGTCGGGCGCCGGCGCTCCCACCCAGGTGGCCCGGACTTCGCGAATCGAGCTCGGGGAACGTGTGCTCCTTGACGGCCGCGACGTCACCGAAGCGATCCGGACACCCGAGATCTCCGAAGCGGCCTCGGAAGTCGCGCGGGATCCGGACGTGCGCGCCGCCCTCGTGGCCGTGCAGCAGGCCCTGCTCGCGGAAGGCGATTGGGTGGCCGAAGGTCGGGACATCGCGCTCGTGGTCGCGCCCGGCGCCGAGCTGAAGGTCTTCCTCACGGCCACCGAGCGCGAACGCGCCCACCGCCGCGCCGCCCAGACCGGCGCGTCGGCTGAAGCGGTGCTGGCGCAACAGCGCGAACGCGACGCCCGCGACGCCACCGGACAGCGCTCCGTGAGCGAGCCCGCTCCAGGCGCCGTGCTCCTCGACACGACCGGCCTGGCGCTCGACGACGTCGTTACGCGAATCGTCGAGCTGGCCACCGAGGCGTCGGCATGAAGGTCGCCGTCGTCGGCTACCCCAACGTGGGCAAGTCCTCGCTCGTGAACCGCCTCACGCAGTCCAAGGAAGCCGTCGTGCACGAGCGGCCGGGCATCACCCGCGACCGCAAGGAGCTCCACACGGAGTGGAACGGCCGCAAGCTCACGCTGATCGACACGGGCGGAGTCGACCTCGAGGACGAGGACCCGCTCGCGGTCTCCATCCAGGACCAGGCGCGCGCCGCCCTGTCCGATGCCGAGGTGGCGCTGTTCGTGGTCGACGCGCGGGCCGGTTTGCGGCCGGGGGACGCGGAGCTCGCCGATCTCCTGCGCCGCGCTCACAAGCCCGTCGTGCTCGCCGCCAACAAGATCGACTCCGCCGCAGACCTGCCTCTCGCCGCGGAGTTCTACGCACTCGGCCTTGGCGAGCCGCAGGCGGTCTCGGCCGCGCAGGGGCTCGGCACGGGCGACCTGCTGGATCGCCTGTCGGCGCTCGCGCCGGAGGTTGAGCCTGACGACGAGGACGACGAAAAGGTGCGTCTCGCCGTGATCGGCCGGCCGAACGTCGGCAAGTCCTCACTGGTCAACGCCTTCCTGGGTCGCGAGCGCGTGATCGTCTCCGACGTCGCGGGCACGACCCGCGACGCGATCGACACCCCGATCGAAGTGGAGGGGCGCACCCTGATCCTCGTGGACACCGCGGGGATCCGTCGGGCGGCGAAGGTGTCGGAGTCGGTCGAGTACTACACGACGCTGCGCTCCCAGAGGGCGGCGGAGCGTGCCGACATCGCCCTGGTGGTCTGCGACGCCAACGACGGCGTGACCTCCCAGGACCTGCGCATCGCCGACCTGGCGATGCACTCGGGGTGCGCCACCGCGCTCGTGCTCAACAAGTGGGACACCACGAGCGGCGACGACTTCGACCTCGACTTCGAGCGCGCACGGGTGCATCAGAAGCTGCGCCTGCGCCCGAAGGTCCTGACGGCGTCCGCGCTGACGGGCCGCCATGTGAACCGGCTGCTGCAGGAGGCGCTCTCGCTCGCCGACCGCTACGCACACCGCGTTCCGACGCCCGAGCTCAACAAGTTCGTGGCCGACGTGGTGGCGTCGCGCTCGCCGCCGGCCAAGCAGGGCCATCGGCTCAAGATGCTCTACATGGCGCAGATCGGCACCCGGCCGCCCCGGTTCGCGATCCAGGTCAACTCCCGTCAGCGGGTGACGCGGGATTACGCCTACTTCATCGAGAACCGGCTCCGCGAGCGCTATAGCCTGGAGGGCATTCCGCTGGTGATCGACTTCGCGGAGCGCAAGCGTCGGACCCGGGCCGGTCAACCGGGCTGAAAGGGTGAGCCGGTAGTCTCCCACCGTCTATGACCCAGCTCAACGACAACGAGTACCTCTTCACGTCCGAGTCCGTGACAGAGGGCCATCCGGACAAGATCGCCGATCAGATCTCAGACGGTGTCCTCGATGCGGTCATGCGCGACGATCCGATGGGACGGGTCGCGTGCGAGACGCTCGTGAACACGGGGCTGGTGGTGGTGTCCGGCGAGATCTCCACCGACACCTACGTCGACATCCCGCAGATCGTCCGCGACACCGTTCGCCGCATCGGCTACACGGACGCCGATCTCGGCTTCTCGGCGGACTCCTGCGCGGTGCTCAACGCGATCGACAAGCAGTCGGCCGACATCGCGCAAGGCGTCAACAAGGCGTACGAGACGCGGACGGATCCTTCCGACGACGATCAACTCGACGTGGCCGGCGCGGGCGACCAGGGAATGATGTTCGGCTACGCGTCCAACGAGACCGACGAGCTGATGCCCTTGCCGATTCACCTGGCGCACCGGCTCGCCAAGCGGCTCGCCGACGTGCGCCGCGCGGGGTCGGTGCCCTACCTGCGCCCGGACGGCAAGACCCAGGTCTCCGTCCGCTACCGCGACGGGCGCCCGGTCGAGATCGAGAAGCTGCTCATCTCCACCCAGCACAAGGAGGGCGCGGAGTCGCTCATCCCGGATGACCTCTGGGAGCACGTGGTCGAGCCTGTCCTGCCACGCGATCTGTACGACGCCAAGAAGCTGCGCAAGAACTTCCTCGTCAACCCGACCGGGCGCTTCGTCATCGGCGGCCCGGTGGGAGACTGCGGTCTGACGGGCCGCAAGATCATCGTCGACACCTACGGCGGCATGGCGCGCCACGGCGGCGGTGCCTTCTCGGGCAAGGACCCGTCCAAGGTCGACCGCTCGGCCGCCTACGCCGCGCGGTACGTGGCCAAGAACATCGTGGCTGCGGGGCTCGCCGACCGGGCCGAAGTGCAGGTCGCCTACGCCATCGGCGTCGCTCATCCCGTGTCGGTGATGGTGGAGACCTTCGGGACGGAGAAGGTCGGCCGTGGACTCATCGCGCAGCTCGTCGACGAGCACTTCGACCTGCGCCCCGGCGCCTTCCGCGAAGACCTCAAGCTGCACCGGCCGATCTATCAGAAGACCGCGGCATACGGCCACTTCGGCCGCGAGGACGCCGACTTCACCTGGGAGAAGACCGACAAGGCGGAGACGCTGCGCGCGGCTGCGGGGCTGGACGCGGCTGTCGCGTAAGCGGGGTTTCGCCCAGGCCGGCGTCGCAAGCTCCGCCTTATGCGGGTTTCG
>JAABUN010003171.1_pt1 | contig 26413 bp, 26 predicted proteins | sample 5559311 | NCBI WGS metagenome assembly JAABUN01 (sample SAMN10711877, study PRJNA513370) | rock metagenome | isolation source: Antarctica rocks | place: Antarctica: Victoria Land, Siegfried Peak sud
CGCCAGGCGGCCCGCTGCGCCCAACGCCGCTTCCGCCAGGACCCGGACGCCTACCTCACCGCCCTCGAAGACGTCCTATGCAGGGCGAGTTTGCCGCCCTAGCTTTTTTTGCCTGGTGGCGGAGGGGGCGATGGCCGATTGGAGCGCCGTCTACCTGCGCGAACGGCTCGGCACCGGTGCGGCCTTCGCGGCGGCGGGGTATGCCGCCTTCTCGGTGGCGATGGCCGCCGGGCGTTTCGGCGGCGACTGGCTCCGCGCCCGGACGAGCGCGGTGATCCTCGTCCGGCTCAGCGCGATGCTCGCGGCGCTCGGCCTCGGGCTGTCGTTGCTGATCGCCCAGCCGCTCGCCGCGCTGCTCGGCTTCGCCTGTGTCGGCCTGGGCCTCGCCAACATCGTGCCGATCCTCTTCACCGCCGCCGGGCGGACCTCCGGCGTCGCCTCGGAGATCGGCATCGCCACGGTCGCCTCGTGCGGCTACTTCGGCTTCCTGATCGGGCCGCCACTGATCGGCTTCGTGGCCCAGGCGACCTCGCTGGCCTGGGGGCTGGCCCTCGTCGCGCTGTTCATCGCCTTCATCGCCCTCCTCGCAGGTCGGGCCGGTCGGGCCGAGCTCCGGGACTAACACCCATCCCGAGGCGGCGACTGGACCGCGCATGAGCGCCGTGCTACCGTACAGCCGCCGCACGGCGCTATGCTCGCCGACTGCCGACTGCCGACTGTGAGGGGGACGGGGATGACCTTGCCGCGCGTGGCTCACTATGGCAATCCGGGGGCGAACACCGAGGAAGCCGCGCAGACGATCTTCGGCCCGATCGAGGCGGTGCCGTGCGCCACCTTCGCGGCGATCTTCGAGGCGGTTGCGGATGGCTCCGTGGCGTACGGGGTGGTCGCGGTCGAGAACTCGCAGGCCGGCTCGATCAACGACACCTACGATCTGCTGCTGACCCACCGCGACGCGGTAACGATCCGGGGCGAGTTCGATCTCCAGGTACACCACTATCTGCTCGCCCTGCCGGGGGTGCCGCTCGACGCGGTCACGGTCGCGCTGTCGCACCCGCAGGCGCTGGCGCAGACGCACGGCTTCCTGACGCGCCACGGCATCCGGGGGGAGATCGGCGGCGACACCGCCGGGAGCGCGCGGCGGGTGCACGACGAGGGGCTACGCGAGCAGGGGGCGATCGCCGGTCGCCGCGCCGCCGAGCTTTACGGCCTCGCGGTGCTGGCGGCGGAGATCGAGGACAACCCGCACAACTACACGAAGTTCCTGGTCCTCTCACACCCGGACACGCCGCCCGCCGCCGACACGTTCGCGCTGGCCCCGGTGCGGCCCGGCGTCGTCAAGCGGTCGCTCGTCTTCTCGGTGCCGAACACGCCCGGCTCGCTCTACAACGCGCTCGGCCCGATCGCCACGAACGGGCTGAACCTGACGAAGATCGAGTCGCGTCCGGCCCGCGCGCGCCCGTGGGACTACTATTTCTACGCCGATGTGGAGGGCGACCCGCACGATCCGCGCTACGAGAGCGCGATCGACGAATTGCGCGCGCATTGCCTCTTCGTGAACATCCTGGGTTCGTTCCAAGTGCTGCACTCGGCGCGCGAGGATGTGGCCGAATAGGGGGCTATGCTCTCCGCACGAGCGGGCGCGCTCGCACCGGTGGTGAGTCGTTGTGCCGCTGAGCAAGAAAAGGGGGACGGCCCATACGGGCCGCCCCCTCCTCGTCGCGGTTTCGGGTTGCCAGGGTCTAGTGACCCTGCTTCGCCTTCCACTCCTCGTACTCCGGGCGCACGCTCTCGTGGAGCGGGTAGTACTTGCGGAGGTCGCCGCCCTGCGAGAGGCGCATCCGCGAGAACTCTTCCCATTCGTTGTGGCGGCTGGCCCGCTCCAGGAGCTGCTCGGCCAGCGCGATCGGCACGACGACCACGCCGTCATCGTCGGCGACCATGATATCGCCGGGCAGCACCAGCGTGTCGGCGCAGGCGATCGGCACATTCACGGCGAAGGGGACGATATCCGTCTGCGTGTGGAAGTTCGGGGTCGTCCCCTTCAGCCAGAGCCCGATGCCGAGTTGCTGCGCCTTCGGGTAGTCGCGGATCGCGCCATCGACGACGATGCCCGCGCCGCCGCGCCCGGCGAAGTAGGTCAGCATCATGTCGCCGAAGACGCCGCTACCGAGGTGGCCGCGCGCATCCACCACCACGATGTCGCCCGGCTGGGTGTGGTAGAGGACGTGGCGGTGCAGCTGCACCTCGGGGTCCGAATACTCGTCGACCTTATACTGGTCCTCGCGCTTCGGCATGAACTGGAGGGTCAGCGCGGGGCCGACGGCCACCTTGCCGGGGGTCCAGTTGGTGATCCCGCGCAGATGGGGATCGCGGATGCCGAGGCGGCTCATCTCGCCGGCGGCGGTGGCGCTGCCGATCGACTTCAGCCCTTCGATGATGTCGCGCGACGGGCGCTGAATATCCTGGGTCTGGACGGGTGCCTTGCTCATAGCTCGCTATCCCTCCCTCACTGCTCGCGAGTGCCGCCATTGGCACCCGATGATCGAGTATAGCACCCTCGCCGTACCCTGCCACGCCTTGCGGCCCTGCGGGAGCGGGCCGATTGCGGGGCTGTCGCTGCGTCCGGCGATCGGTATGATTATTAATGAACGAAACTGTACTTTCCATGATCTCCACCCGTCAATACCACGTTGGCTTCGCGATCTACTAAAGCGTTTCAGTAGCGTTTCCTGAAGCGGTGGCCTCTGAAAAGACGATCGGGCGCGCTGTCTGCTGTATGATCTTGCGAAGATTATCTAAAATCTTCAATGAAGCCTTGAATGTCAGGCCGGACTCTGTTAGCCTATATGTCTTGCACTACCGGATCGGGAACGTTGCATTGTAAGGGGGCGGGGTGTCGGCATGAGTCGCAAGGTGACGATCGAGGACATCGCGCGGCGAAGCAATGCCTCCGCCGCCACGGTCTCGCTCGTCCTGCGACAGAAGCCGGGGATCAGTTCGGAGACGCGCCAGCGGGTACTCGACGCCGCCACCGCCCTGGGCTATCGCCGTTCCTTGCCGTCCGCCACAGCGGCGACCACCCTCAACATCGGCCTGATCCTGCGGGTGCGGACCAACCCGCCGGGGCAGGAGCAGATCTCGGTCAATCCCTTCTACTCCTGGGTGCTGACCGGCATCGACGCTGCCGCGCAGCAGCAACGAATCAATCTGCTCTACGCTTCCTTGCGGGTCGATGAGGACAATCAGCCGCTCGACATGCCGGAACATCTGCTCGAACAGCCGCTCGACGGCCTCCTGCTGGTCGGCGCGTTCACCGAAGAGGTGATCGCCCAGATCAGCGCCCGACGCCCGACGCCGCTGGTGCTGGTCGATGCCCCCGCGCGCCCGCACCGCCACGACGCCATCGCCACCGCGAACGAGACCGGTGCGTACGAGGCGACGCGCGCGCTACTCGCCAAGGGGCATCAACAGATCGCGTTCGTCGGCTCCCGGCTCGTCGCCGATGTCAACTTCCGGCAGCGGCGCGAGGGCTACCTGCGTGCCATGCGCGAGCAGGGATTGCCGGTCCACCTCGCCGGGGACAACGAGCCTCTGGCGACCGCGCTGCCGAAGCTGCTCGCAACGGAGCCCCGGATCACCGCGCTCTTCGGCTGTAACGACGTCTTCGCGGTGGAAGCGGCGAACGTCGCGCGCGCGCAGGGCCACCGGATCCCGCACGATCTCTCGATCATGGGCTTCGATGACATCGAGTTGGGGCGGCAGATGAGCCCGCCGCTGACGACGATGGCCGTCGATAAGGTCAGCATGGGTCGCCTGGCCGTGCAGGCGCTCACCTTTCGGATCGCCTGGCCCGACGCGGCATCGATCCTGACAACGCTCCAGCCACGCTTGCTCGAACGACAGTCGGTGCGCCAGCGCAAAGGATAGTCGTCACGACCAGGCATCCTGGAAGTGGCTGGGGGCATGCGCGGGGAACGTGAAGGACCGCCGCACGGGGAGGAGATGGATGCGGCGAGGGTGCGCGCCGTCGCACCGCCGACGCGCGGGTAGGATGAGCGGGTGGTAGGGATAGGGGGAGCACGATGGCGACGACCGGCAATCCGTCCGCGCCGCTGACCGCGCAAGGGGCGCGGTCGCGGTCGAAAGTGAAGGGGCTTTCGCTCGGCCAGCGGATCATGCGCGATCGGTGGATGTATCTCTTCATCATTCCCGGCGCGCTCTACTTCCTGGTCTTCCAGTATCTGCCGCTGCTGGGCAATATCATCGCCTTCAAGGACTATTCGCCGTATATCGGCATCCTGGAGAGCCCGTGGACAGGCTTCACGAACTTCCAGCGACTCTTCACCGACGCCGACTTCAAGTTGGCCCTGAAGAACACGCTCGTCATCGAGCTACTGCAACTGCTCTTCTCCTTCCCGGCCCCCCTCATCCTGGCCCTCGTCCTCAATAGCATCTTCAGCGATCGGATCAAGCGCACGATGCAGAGTATCGTCTACCTGCCGTACTTCCTCTCCTGGGTGGTCGTGATCGCCCTCTGGCAGCAAATCCTCGGCGGCGCGGGCGTCTTCAACCAATTGCTCCGCAACAACGGGCTGGACGTCATCAACATCATGAACAATCCTGGCACCTTTAAGTTCCTGGTGATCGCCGAGAGCATCTGGAAGAACGCCGGTTGGGGGACGATCATCTTCCTGGCGGCGCTGACGAAGGTCGATACCGAGCTGTACGAGGCGGGCGCGGTCGACGGCGCGACCGGCTGGCGGCGGCTCTGGCACATCACCCTCCCGAGCATCCGTGGGGTGATCGTGTTGCTGCTGATCCTGCGCCTCGGGCAGGCGCTTTCCACCGGCTTCGAGCAGTATTACCTCCAGCGCGGCGCGGTCGGCTCGGAGGCGTCGGAAGTGCTCGATACGTTCGTGTATTTCCGCGGTATCCAGGGTGGTGACTGGGGGTTCGCCACCGCCGTCGGACTGGTGCGCGGTGTGGTAGGCACATTACTCGTCGTCGGGTCGAACTGGGTCGCCAAGCGCTTCGGCGAGGAGGGGGTCTACTAATGTCGATCGCCGATTCCGCACCGATCCCCAATGGGGACCAAACCGCCGCCCTCGCCTCCGTTGTCGCGTCGCGTCGCCCCCGGCGCGGTGGCCTGTTCGGCCGTGGCGGCGGCGGTCGCCCGGTGTGGATGGAGGAGTCGCCCGTCTACATCCAGATCCTGAAAGCGATCTTCCTGATCCTGGTCGCTTTCGTGGTCATCTTCCCGATGGTCTACATCGTCGCGGTCAGCTTCTCCAGTGCCAAGGATGTCAGCGGCGGTGGCCTGATCCTCTTCCCAAAGAACCCGTCGCTGGAAGCGTATCGCTCGATCCTGCGCGGCGGTGTCGTCACTCGCGCGCTGCTGGTCAGCGTGGGGCTGGTGGCGGTCGGCACGACGGTGAAGATGATCTTCAGCGTGGCGCTCGCCTACGGCCTCAGCCGGACGAGCGTGCCGGGCGCGAAGCCGGTCCTCTTCCTGGTGCTGGGCACATTGCTCTTCTCGCCCGGCATCATCCCCAGCTATCTGCTGGTGAAGAACCTGAGCCTGATCGACACCTACCAATCGCTGCTCCTGCCAGGGCTGATCGGGGCCTTCAATCTGGTGGTGCTCCGCAACTTCTTCATCGGCCTGCCGAAGGAACTGCTGGAGAGCGCGCGGCTCGATGGCGCGAACGATTGGCAGATCCTCTGGCGGATCGTCCTCCCCCTCTCGAAGGCGGTGCTGGCGGTGATCGCCCTCTTCTACGGCGTGGAGATCTGGAACTCGTTCTTCAACGCCGTCCTCTATCTCAACGATGCCAGCAAGTGGCCGATCCAGCTGGTGTTGCGCCAATACGTGCTGCAAGGCTCGTCGCTGGCGAGTGCCGTGACATTAGATCCGAACCAGGCCCCCCCACCGGCGCAGACGATCCAGATGGCGGTGGTGGTGGTGGCAACGGTGCCGATCATCCTCGTCTATCCCTTCTTGCAGAAGTACTTCGCTCAGGGTGTTCTGACCGGCGCGATCAAGGGCTGATGCCTGCGCGGAGGTCATGCACATACAGGTGTCACGGGGATTCAGGGGGGGGGTCCGTTTGGGGACGGGCCAGAACAGACCGAATGGCCTGCACGCGCAGGCCATACAAGGGGGAAGGAGTATCATGGACGATCGTTTGATCCGCGCCGAGGGGCAGATACGCCTCAGCCGACGCACAATCTTGCGGGCCTCGCTGGGCCTCGCGGGTGCGGCCCTGCTGGCCGCGTGCGGCGGGAACGCCACGCCGACGACCGGTGGCAGCACCGGCTCGACCGCGCCGACCGCCGCCACCGGCGGCAGTTCTACGCCACCGACCGCAGCCGCCGGTGGCAGTTCGACCGCGCCGACCGCAGCGAGCACCGCCGTGGCGACCCGCGCCTCCGGCACCGCCGCAGTCTCCGGCACGGCCACCGGCGGCCCAACCGCGACCAATGGCGTTATCAAGTCCACCGTAGCGGGGGTGCCCGACGCCATCACCGCCGTGCCGACGAGCTTTCCGAAGAGTTACAGCGGCACGCCCAGCAAGGGAGGCAAGGTCAGCGCCTTCATTATCTCGTACCAGTCTCCCCCGGTGGCGCGCGAGCAGAACAAATACTGGCAAGAACTGGAAAAGCGTCTGGGCTGCACCTGGGAACCAATCATCACCCCGCAGCCAAACTATGGCGAGAAGTCGGCTGCGCTCCTGGCGGGGGGCAGTCTGCCCGAGCTTTTCTATCTCAATCCCAGCCAGAATGCCACGCCGCAGTACAAGGCGATGGACCAGGGCGCATTCCTCGACCTGACCCCGTACGTCACCGGCGACGCGGGCAAGGAATACAAGAACCTCGCCACAATCCCGACCGATTTGTGGAAGAACGTCAGCTTCAAGGGTAAGTACTACGGCGTGCCGAAGCCCCTCCAGCGCAACGGGAACATTGGCTTCTACCGCTCCGATTGGGCGAAGAAGGTGGCGAAGGATGCGCCGAAGAGCACTGACGATGTGCGAGCGATGCTTCAGGCGTTCACCAAGAACGATCCAGACGGCAACGGCCAGACCGACACGTGGGGCCTCGGGCGCTACGGCTCCGACTGGACCGGCTGGGACGACGCTCGCGTGGCGAACAACATGTTCGGCGTGCCGTTCAATTGGCGCGTTAACGCGGACGGCACGCTGACCAACCAGATCGAGACCGACGAGTTTCGGCAGGCGCTCGAGTTTCTCCGCAACCTCTTCGCCGACGGCTCGTTCCATCCCGACTCCGGCGGGATGAACTTCTCCCAGGCCAAGGCGGCCTATGTCGGCGGCAAGGTCGGTGTCCACAGCGAGGGCTTCGGCAACTTCCTCTCGCCGAAAGTGACCGGTACGACCCTCTACAGCCTTGTTCAGGCCAATCCGCAAGCGACGATCGCAGGGTTGCTGCCATCCGATGTCGCCGGGAGCAAGGGCGTCACCCGCAACACCCAGGGCTCCTTCGGCTTCGTCGGCATCCCGTCGGCGGTGAAGGACCAGAACCGCGTCAAGGAGTTGTTGCGAATCCTGGACTATCTCGCCGCGCCGTTCGGCAGCGAGGAGAATAACTTCCTCGGTAACGGCATCGAAGGCGTGGATTCGCAGAAGGATCCGACCACCGGTGCGCTCGTCCTGACCGACCAGGGCAACGCCGAGAAGGGCGATCTCGTCGGGCTCATGAGTGGCCTGCCGGTGTTCTACTATCCGACCGCGCCGGGCGCGGCGGAGGCGGCGCTCGATCTGGGGACCAAAATCTTCAAGATTGGGATCGACGATCCGACCTGGCCGCTCTACTCGCAGACGAACGTCTCGAAGCAGGCGGAGTTAAACCAGTTCGGTTTCGACCGTGTGACCGCGATCATCACCGGGCGCGAGCAGTTGAGCAGCCTCACCCAGGCGATCGCCGATTGGAAGAGCCGTGGCGGCGACCAGATCCGCACCGAGTTCCAGGCCTCGCTCAAGGGCCAGTAGTCGCGCGCGGGGGGCGGCACCGTTGTGTCGTCCCCCGCCGCATATCATGTCGTGCCGCATCAGGATTGTGGGGGTCGATGGGTACCCCAACGGGCACCCACCGCGCCGCCGCAGCCCGCCCGCCCCGACGATCGGTGGCGCGGTGCCAGACCGGCCCGGACAGCGAGGTCCGGGGCAGCGGAAAGGACCGACGCGATGGCTTCCTCCCCCGAAAAGACACGCATCGAGACGAACTTCCGCGAGTTCGGCACCTTCATCCGCCCCGAGGCGGACGAGTTGCGCTGGCGCGCGATCCCCTGGCTCAACGATCTGCGCGCGGCGACCAGGCAGGCCGCCGAGCAAGGGAAGCCGATCTTCCTCTGGACGATGAACGGGAATCCGCTCGGTTGTACTTGAAACAACGGCGTGGCTGGCCGTGCGCAAGCCTTCAGCGACCCCCGCGTCATCGATCTGATCACCGACCAGTACATCGCCGTCGCGGAGAATAGCTCTTCCCTGGAGCGGGAGCAGACCGACAAGGGCGCATTCTTCCGCCACGTCGCCGAGCAGGGGCATTACGGCGGGCGGACCTTCCCCACCACCACGCGCCAGGGGAGCTACACCTTCACCGCCCAGGGCCAATTCCTCGCCTCGGTCAACACGCGCGACGCCATCGGGATGGAGGGGATGCTTCGCACCGGCGTCGATCGCTGGCGCGCGGGCTATAGCCTGGGCGGACCGGCCCCGGTGCAACTCGCCCCCGAGGCCGCCGAGGACGATGGCTACCCGACCGGTGGGCTCGTCCTCGAAGTGGCGGCGCGCGATCTCCCGCGCGAGACGGACACCCGCCCGGAGGACTGGCGCACGATCGCCTGGAATCTGGACTATGCCTGGTTCACGCGCGATGAGGCCCGCAACCTCGTGCCCGAGCCGCGCGAGGTCGGCGCGCGCCGCGACTTCCCGGCAATCATCGTCCGCCGTCTGGCTCGCTTCCACCTGCGCGACTTCGTGCGGGGCGAGCCGGTGGCGTGGCCGCCCGAGGCGCTGCGATCCGGGCAACTGACCGCCACGATCACCGCGATCGACGGCGCGCGGATCAGTCTGGCGCTGAGCGGCGCGATCCACCTCGAGAACGACACCGTCTGGACGCGCCCGGAGGACGGGGTCGAGCGGCGTTATCCGACCGGCTATCGCTGCACCCTGCAAGGCGAGGCGATCTGGGACGAGTCGCGCGGTGCGTTCACCCTGTTCGATCTCGTCGCGGTCGGCGACCGCTGGGGCGCGAACCAGTACAACAACCGCGAGGACGATCTCGGTCCCGCGCCGCAGGGGATCGCGTTCACCCTCGCCGGTGATGCCCCGAGCGACCACACGCCGCCGCACTGCATCCGCACCTGGCGGCGCGCACGCGAGGGCGCGCGCGCGAGCCGCGTCGTTGTGACGACGGAGCAGTATTGCCAGCCGGACTAACCCGATTTGCGGGGTTCGGATGACGATGGCGAGGCCGGGGGCGAATACCCCCGGCCTCGCCGTTTATAGCAGGGTACAGTGTTACTTGGCCCGCCCGCTCGGTGGCGCGGTATCCGGGCGCTCACGCCCCCGTCTACGGGGAGCCATAAGCGGCACCGGGGAAGCCCCAAGACCCGGCTTGGGAGCACCTCCGCCTCTGCGGGCTGGGGCCACGGCGCAGGGTCAAGCATCCTGCGGGGCGCTGAAGATGTTACCCGTCTGGTGGCGATGAACAGGTTCTTTCTTCAGAATCCTGGTTAGAGAATCCCGCTTGGATGGTTGGGTTGTCGTGTCGTCAGGCGGGATCGGCGAACGCGATGTCGTGGGCCTCCCCCGGCGCGGCGAAGGCGAGGAGGCGCGCGCCCTCCTCCGCCAGGGCGGTGCGATCGGGCGGGGCGAGCGGGGCGAACGGCGTGACGTGCAGCGTCGCCACGCCCGGCCCGCGCGCGATCTTCCAGGTGCCGCCGACGAAGCCATCGACCAGGATCGTGCCGAGGACGAGGCCGTTGACCGTGATGAAGCGCGAGGTGGGCACCGCGCCGAGGATCCGAGTGCGGTCGGCATGCGCGAGGAGGACATTGTCGAACTCGGCCAGGAAGCGCGCCGGGGCCGGACACTCGGGATCCGGGCGGGGGGCGTCGGGGTGGTCGAAGAGCTCGCGCCCGCGCTCGTCGCGGAAGGTCAAGAGTTGCGGGCGCAGGCGCTCGAAGGTCGGGCGCAGGGCGGCGAGCCCGGACCATTTCTGCGCGTCCGCAACCGTGGCGGGGCCGAAGGCGGTGAGATAGCGCAGGATGATCGCGTCGGGCGCGGCGCCCGTGGCGAGGGACCCCCCCAGCCACGACTCGGCGGTGGTAAGGATCGCCTGCCCGCTCGCGCCCCAGATGCCGCGCGGCGGCAGCTGCACCAGCGGCACCAGGGCGCGGAGCGCCTCCGCGAGGCTCTTGGCGTCGCGGTCGGGCCAGCGCTCGCGCAGGAGCGCGCCGAGGGCGAGGCCGGTGCGCGGCTCCTCCTCCAAGAGCGCCCGCCCCGCCGCGAGCACCTCGTCCAAATCGAGCCCCGCGAGTTGCCGCCCGTAGGGGCTGTTGCGGTGGAACCAGCCGTCGAGGAACGGCTGGATGACCGGGCGCAGCGCCAGGCAGTCGCGCGCGGAGACGAGATGGACCGTACCGCGCATCAGCACGATCCGCACCGCCTCGCGCGCCAGCAGCAGCGCGGAGAGTTCGGCGGGGTCGAAGCCCCCCAGGCGGCACCAGAGGCCGTAGTACGGGGGGAAGGGTGCCTGCGCCTGCATCCCCACCAGCCGCTCGATCGCCGCGCTCGCCGACAGCGCCTCGCGCCGCAGGAGCAGTTGCCGCGCGAGGAGGGCGCGATTGAGGGCGCGAGGCCCCAGTATCTCCGTGTGCTTGCTCGGCGTGCGTCCGGCCAATCACCCCCCAGCGTATGCGCCGATAATGGCGTGGTTGTTCGATCGTCGGGGCTTGCATCGCCGTCGCAGGTGGATGCGGTATACGTGCCTGCGGCCACAGCCGCGCCGCGCGCTGGTCCTTCGCGGGTCGAGAGGGAGCGTCTGCCGCGCGGCATCGTGACCACGACCGGCATACGACCTCGTTCGGTTGTCGTTGTACGCGTGGCGCGTGACCGTTGCGGGTTGTTCCCCGTTTCCGATGGTCGGTGCGAGTGCTTTCACTGAGGAGGCACCTGCGGAGGCGACACCGGAGTTAACGAAAAGTGCCGACAACCCCTAAAGGCCATCGGCACCCTTCGTTCGATCTCGCGGCGTCCGACCTTGCCTGACGGCTTTGCCTTTTGCCACCGCTCGTATGATGCGGACCCGGAAGCCCTCACCCTACGATCGTCCGCTTCGCTCCTGCTCGCGCCACGCACCCGAAGATACGTCTGCGCTCCCGTTCGCTCCGCTTCCGACAGCAGCACACCCGAGAGTGTTGCCGCTCTACGGCCTCCCCGCGCTCCGTGTCGCTCGCCCCTTGCAGGGTTCGCGTCCCGTTGCTTGGGGTCGCGTCGTCGATGGATTGATAGTACCACCGGCCTGACAGGTTGTCAAGTCCCCTGCGGCAAGGGATTTGTGGGCGGGGTGGCGCGGGCGCGGGTACCGCCGATCGGCTAGGATAAGACGCATGGGCGGGGCAGTTATGTCCGCCGATGCGCCGCGTGCGAACGCACCGAGGGAGGAACGATGGCGACCACGACGAGTCCCTTGACCGAGCGCCCGAGCTGGCGCGCGCTGACCGCTCACCACCGCGAGATCGCCGGGACGAGCCTGCGCGAACTCTTCGCCGCCGACCCCGCGCGCGGCGAGCGCCTGACCGCCGAGGCGGTCGGCCTCTACCTCGATTACTCGAAGCACCGCGTCACCGACGAGACGCTGCGACTCCTCCTCGCGCTGGCGGAGGAGAGCGGCCTGCGCGGGCGGATCGATGCGATGTTCGGCGGCGAGAAGATCAACGTCACCGAGGATCGCGCCGTCCTCCACGTCGCCCTCCGCGCCCCGCGCGAGTCCACGATCCTGGTCGATGGCGAGAATGTCGTCCCGGAGGTCCACGAGGTGCTGGACCGGATGGCGGCCTTCGCCGATCGCGTCCGCAGCGGCGCCTGGACCGGCCACACCGGCAAACGGATCCGCACCATCGTCAACATCGGCATCGGCGGCTCGGACCTCGGCCCGACCATGGCCTACGAGGCGCTGCGCCATTACAGCGATCGCGCCCTCACCTGTCGCTTCGTCTCCAACGTGGACGGCACCGACTTCGCCGAGGCGACGCGCGACCTCGACCCCGCCGAGACCCTCTTCATCGTCGCCTCCAAGACCTTCACCACCCTGGAGACGATGACCAACGCCCGCACCGCGCGCGACTGGACCCTCCGCGCCCTCGGCGACGAGGCGGCGGTCGCGAAGCACTTCGTCGCCGTCTCCACCAACGCCAAGGCGGTCGCCGCGTTCGGCATCGACACCGCCAACATGTTCGGCTTCTGGGACTGGGTCGGCGGGCGCTATTCGATGGACTCCGCGATCGGCCTCTCCACGATGCTCGCCATCGGGCCGGAAGGTTTTCGGCAACTGCTCGCGGGTTTCCACGCGATGGACGAGCACTTCCGCACCACCCCGCTCACGGAGAATCTGCCGGTGCTGATGGGCCTCCTCACCGTCTGGTACGCCGACTTCTTCGGCGCGGAGACGGTGGCGGTCCTCCCCTACGAGCAATACCTGAAGCGCTTCCCGGCCTACCTCCAGCAACTGACGATGGAGAGCAACGGCAAGTCGGTCACGCTCGACGGTCGGCGCGTCGATTATCAGACCGGGCCGATCTTCTGGGGGGAACCGGGGACGAACGGGCAGCACTCGTTCTACCAGCTGATCCACCAGGGGACGCGGCTGATCCCCTGCGACTTCATCGCCTTCTGCAAGAGTCTCAACCCGCTCGGCGACCACCACGACCTGCTGATCGCCAACGTCCTGGCCCAGGCCGAGGCCTTGGCGTTCGGCAAGACCGCCGAGGAGGTCCGCGCGGAGGGGACGGCGGAATGGTTGGTGCCGCACCGCACCTTCGAGGGGAACCGTCCGTCCAGCACCATCATGGCCGACCGCCTGACCCCCGAGACCCTCGGCGCGCTCGTCGCCCTCTACGAGCACAGCGTCTTCACGCAGGGCGTGATCTGGAACGTCGGCTCGTTCGACCAGTGGGGCGTCGAGCTCGGCAAGGTGCTCGCCACCCGCATCATCCCCGAACTTCAGGGTGCGGGCGAGCCGGATCTGGAGCACGACAGTTCCACCAACGCGCTGATCCGGCGCTATCGGGCGTGTAAGTAGCGGCGAGTGGGCGGAGTGGGCCAGTGGAGAAGTACGAAGGACGAACGACGACGCACGAACTGCCCCACTCGCCCACTCGCCCACTGCGGAGAGAGGAGCTTTCATGAGCGGCAACATACGCGAGTACAATCAACAGGTCATCACGGAGTTCCGCGCGAATGGCGGCAAGGTGGGCGGGCAGCTGGCGAACGCATCGCTGCTGCTGCTGACCACCACCGGCGCGAAGAGCGGCCAGCCGCGCGTCGCACCGCTCGCCTACTGGCAGGAGGACGGACGCTACATCGTCCTCGCCTCGATGATGGGCGCGCCGCACCACCCCGACTGGTATCACAACCTCGTCGCGCATCCCGACGTGATGGTCGAGGTCGGCGACGAGCGCTTCCCCGCCCGCGCCCACGCCGCCACCGGCCCCGAGCGCGAACGTCTCGTCGCGTTCCTCGATGCCCGGACGCCCCTGCTCACCGACCACCAGGGTCGCACCACGCGCCAGATCCCGATCGTGGTGGTCGAGCGCGCGTAGGAGGGGGCGACACAACTTTCGGTGAATGGCTGCCACCCACCCGACAGTACCCCCATCGCCCGTCTGTCACACTTGCCGCTCCGTGACGGTCATTGCGGTGACGGGGTGCGACGGGGGGGGGTGACGATGGGCGAACACGACTGGCTGGCGGCGCGATTCGAGGAGGAGCGCCCCCACCTGCGGGCGGTGGCCTACCGGATCCTCGGCTCCGTGGGCGAGGCGGACGACGCGGTCCAGGATGCCTGGCTCCGCGTCAGCCGCGCCGACACGGGCGGCGTGGCGAACCTCGGCGGCTGGCTGACGACGGTCGTCGCGCGGGTCTGCCTCAATCTGCTGGAGTCGCGCCGGTCGCGGCACGAGGAGTCGCTGGAAGCACGCCTGCTCGAGCCGGTTGTGGACCGTGCGGACGCCGAGAACCCGGAGCAGATGGCGCTCCTGAGTGACGCGCTCGGCCCCGCGCTGCTGGTGGTCCTGGAGGCGCTGGCCCCCGCCGAGCGGGTCGCGTTCGTGCTGCACGACGTCTTCGCGGTGCCCTTCGACGCGATCGCGCCGATCGTCGGGCGTTCCCCGGTGGCGACCCGGCAGCTGGCGAGCCGCGCCCGGCGGCGGGTGCGCGGCATGCACACCGCCCCCGATGCCGAGCGCACCCGCCAGCGAGAAGTGGTCGACGCCTTCCTCGCCGCCGCGCGCGACGGCGACTTCGCCGCGCTGCTGGCGGTGCTCGACCCGGACGTGGTGCTCCGCACCGATCGGGGGGGGACGCCGACGGAGGTTCGCGGCGCGCGGGCCGTGGCCGAGGGGGCGCGCGTAGGTGCGCGCTCGGCCCGCGCCGCCCGACCGGCGCTGGTGAATGGGGCGGTCGGGATCGTCTCGTGGGGCGAGGATGGTCGACCGCTCGCGGCGATGGGCTTCACAATCGTGCGCGGCAAGATCGTCGCCATCGACGCGCTCGCCGATCCGGCGCGTCTCGGACGACTCGACCTGCGCGCCCTCGAGGGCTGACGCGGACTACGCGCGATGGCGCTCCCGATCGTGGCGGTATCGCGAGAGGGTACCAACCCGTCGTAGAGTGCCGGTGAGGACATCCCTCCGAGCGTGGGAAGTGTGCGGCGGGCGCCGCCGTAGTTGTCCGCTGCGGCGGCGCCCGCCAGCAGGGCTCAGGGCTGGCCACCCCAGAGCGGGCGCACCTCGACGACGCCATAGCGCGCGGCGGGGGCACGCGCCGCCCACGAGAGGGCGGCATCGAGATCGGGCACGTCGATGATGTAGATACCGCCCAACTGTTCTTTCGTGTCGGCGTGCGGCCCGTCCAGCATCTGCGGCTGGCCGTCCACGACGCGCACGGTCTTCGCCGCCGCGCTCGGTTGGGGCCGGTAGTTGCCGACGAGGGCACCCGCCGCCCGCAACTCCTCCCCATACGCGCCGAAGGCCGCCATTTCCCGTCCCTGCTCGCCCTGTGACAGCGCGCGCCAGTTGTCCTCATCGATGAGGGGCAAGAGCACACATCGCATCGGTCTCCTCCTGCTCGGCGTTCGGGTGGCCACCACGGCTCACCCCCGCAGCTATGACAGGAGAGGCCGAAGGAATGTGACCGCCGGGCGAGCACGACTCACCCTGGGGCACTGTCGGGATACGTTGCGCGGTGCGGGGCGCGAACGAGTGGGGGCGCACCGCCGATGGGGGCGTGCCCTGGGTCCAGCGCCGGGCTGGTGGCGACTGCCCGACATCGAAACACCGCCCCTCCTCGCGGTCGTTGCGGGCGGTGAGATAGCGGCCGGCGCGGATGGTACTCGAATGCCCGCGATGCCCCGCTACCCGAACGAGCCTCCCGACAGCGGGGCGTGGGTTCGGTCCAGGCCGCCGACGTCATACGGAATCCTGCCGATCACGTACGTGCGGGCGTTGCTCCTCGCGAGCGGCGGAGCCGACGCATAACGCAATTATCGCAAGTGGATTGGGTATCGCACGCCGTTGCGCGCCAGATGCCACTCGCGCAACCCCGTCGCCACCGCCGCCTCGCCCGCCGCGATCGCCTCGCGCATCCGGGCGAAGTCGAGCGTGCCGAGCCGATCCAGGTGCGGCGTGAGAATCATGATCGGGGGGGCGGGGGCGGCGGGGACCGCGCCCGGCCAGGGGAGTTGGGGGGTGCGCGCGCGGAAGAACTCGACGTAGGGGCGGCCCCACCCGCGCACGACGCCCCCGACGGTGCGCGCCAGCCCGCCGGTCAGCCCATTCAGGGTCGCATGCGGGCGGCTCACCAACGAGCCGACGATCAGATCGACCCCTGGCACCGTGGCCTGCGCGAGCGGCAGGACGCAGCTGAGCGAGCCGTCGGCCAGCAGGCGCTCCCCCCAGACGACCGGACGATGGACGAACGGGAGGGCAGCAGAGGCGAACGCGGCGGTGGCGAGCGAACCGCTATCGAGGGTGACCGCGACCCGCGCCCGCAGATCGGTCGCCACGATCCGCAGCGGCACGGCGCAATCCGCGAACGCCGCGCCGCCGAACGTGCGGTCCAGGAACGCGGTCAGCCGCGCCGCATCCATGATCGGGACGCGCCCGCGCGCATGGTCGCGCGCGCGGAAATCGAGCACCCAGCGTTCGAGCGCGTCGGCGTCCGCATGCAGCGCGTATCCTGCGGCGACGATCGCGCCGATGCTGCTCCCCGCGACCGCCGTGATCGTGCAGCCTGCCGCGCACAATCCCTTGATCACGCCCACATGCGCGAAGCCGCGCGCCCCGCCCGAGCTGAGGGCCAGCCCCACGCGCAACGGACGCGGCGCGGCCCTGACGGGCGGTTCTTCGTCGCCCGTGCCGGGGTCATGCGTCGCGTTCTCTCGCCGTGGGGAGCTGCCGGTCGTCATGCCCACCACCTCGCGGAGGTCTTAGCCGAGCGCCGCGACTTCCAACTCCTCGCGCACCTCGGCCACGGTCGGCACGCGCCCCGCGACCTCCTCCGCCGCTTCCGCGTCGTCGAGGGTCGGTACCACGCCGCGCAGATGGACGACGCCATCCCGCACCGTCACCCTGATGATCAGGTCCGCCGTGGCCGCGTCGGTCCGCAACGCCTCGATGACCTGCTCGCGCACATCCTCGTCGCCGGGTGGGGCGTCGCCAGTCGCGGTCGTCGCCTGAAGATCGGGGTATTCGTCGTCCGAGGTTTCTCCGAAGCCCCCGGAGATCGACAGCTCCTGAGCGTCGTTCGACGGGCGCACGACCGGATCGGTCGGCGGCATGTAAGGGATTCCCTCCTCAACGGCGATCATCGCATCGGTGGTCATGTCGCCGCCGAGCTCGTCGATCGGGTCGTTGAAATCGGGCTGTAAGTCGTCGCGCAACGGCTGCGGATCGGTCACCAGATCGCTGTCGAGCATCTGATAGCTCGCGTCGGCGTAGGTGCTGGAGTTGGTCGTGGTGTCCTGACCCGGCGTGCCGATCTCCTCGATATCGAGATCGTTCTGCACCCGCTCGATCCCCGCCATCCCCGCCGCCAGATCGCTCGCCGCGTCGCGTTGCGCCGCCGACTCGACCACCCCATCGAGGTAGGCCACGCCCGCGCCGACACGTACCGCCGCGTAGATGCTCGCCTGGTCTTGCAGGCGGCGATCGATCGCCGCCGCCAGTTGGCGCTCTTCCGGGTTCATCGCTTCCGGGTCCGGGCCGCGCGTATCGCTCATCGTATCCTCCCCTGCCGCGTCGGGCGTCCCGTCGATCACGGATCGGTACCGGGCGGGCCGCAGCCCGTCGCCGCGCTCGTCCTCCCGGCACCTCGCCGCGCCGCACTGTCGCAGGGAACGTGCCAGCCCCCGCCACTCGGCGTTGAGCTGGCACGCGGGCTAGTCGCTCGGCAGTTGATCGGCGGTGATCGCGCCGGTCTTCAGCAGCTGCTCGGTGATCTGGCGATTGTTGTCGAGGATGACCTGCAAGACCGTCTCCTCGAACGCCGCGAACTCGTCCGCGAGGTTGTTGGGATCGACGTTGATGCTCAGTAACCCTTTGCGCTCGCGCCGCTTCTCGCGCTCGTCGCGGAACAAACTTTTCAATTCCCGACCGGTGAAACCCAGAGGGCGAGGACCGCTGCTCATATCCGCTCTCTCCATTTACAATTCCCGACGCCGCGCGCCAGATCGCGCGCCCGCGCTGGTCGCTACGCGACCATCTCAAGATGGACTTATAGCATATCTTCATGCCAGCGAGCAGGTCGGTGGCGTGGCCGCGCCCCTATCGCCGCGCGTCCGGGCGCAGCAGGCGGTGTGCGAAGGCGAATACCAACGCCCCGAAGAGGCTACAGAAGAGCAAGCCGGAGAGGAAACCCTCGCCCCACAGCCCGCCTCGCGCGGTGACTGCCCCCACCATCTGCGCCACGCCGCCGATCGCCCCCGCCAGCATGACGAGCAGCACTACGATCAGTCCCCAACGCAGCCAGCCACGCATCTCGCCCTGCGCTAACGTGGCACGCGCGGGGGAGCGTGCAGGGTCCAGCCAGGCGTAGGGGTTATATGGGGAGAGCACTGGCCTCTCCAGTTCGGGATGCTCTGCCAAGAAGCGCTCGCCGTCAGTCGGGACTCGCTCCGTCGTCCCGAGTGCGGTACGTGGCAGATCGAGCAGCAATGGTGCGGTCGGGTGCGACTGTGGCACCCGGTGTGCCCGCTGCCGCCGAAGCTCGCTCCTTCCCTGCTTCGCCATCATGCCCCTCCTGACACGTCCATCGCCCGTACCATTATGTACGCAATGGCAGCAGCTCGCGTGCCACCGCATAGGCAATAGCATCGAGACGGCAACCGGCGCAAGATCGACCGTCGCCGAGGCCATCCTTTGGCTATACTGTTCGTTGAGTCACCTCGCGCACCGCTCACCTGCACCCTGTCACCCGTTGCTACGGAGCACCGATGCCACGCACCGTCGTCCTCTACACCCGCCCTGGTTGAAACCCCTGCGCGGGGGTGAAAGCGTTGCTTTCCGATTGGGGCGTCCCGTTCAGCGAGAAGGACATCACGCGCGACCCGGCGGCGGTCGAGGAGATGCTGCGCTTTCGCGGCGTCGCCCCGCTCCTCGTGGTGGATGGCGTCGCCGTCAGCAATCTCGGCGCGGCGGCGCTGGAGGAGTTGCTCAGCGTGGAGGGGTAGCAGAGCGTAGTTGAGACGGCCCTCGCCCCGGCTCGTCCGCCCCACGGGCACCCGGCTCGCCACCCTCTCCCAAATTAGGAGAAAGAGGCTGCCGGGTGATACTGCGGCGTAGGAGACGGCCTCCAGCCCGCGCAGGCGGGTAGTATGCCCTTCATGGGTACAGTGTCCCCTTTATGGGGACAAGGTGCCCTTCATGGGTAGTGGCTGCCCTCCGGGGCACTTCGCCGGTGCCGTGAGGCACCCACAGCCAGGGACTTCAGCCCCTCGGCCACCCACGCCGGGGGATGGCCCTCACCCCGGCTCGTCGCCCAGAGGGCACCCGGCTCGCCACCCCTCTCCCAATCTGGGAAAGGGGGCATCGCCGTCGCCAGCTTCTAATGGCTTTCTGTCTTCCAGTTCGCGCAGGCGGGCGTTGTGGTTGCAAGCCATTCAGCCGGAGCCTCAGTCCATCGGACCACCGGCGTAAGCGGATCGAGCTATCGCCCGCGCCGCAGCAACCGCTGGAAGCGCCCGCCGAAGCGGTCGGTGAGTTCGAGGAGTTCGCGTGTCCGCAGGTACCACGCGGCGGCGAGGTAGGTGTAGAGGCCGAGGAAGAGGGCAAGGCCGAAGAGGGCGAAGCGCGCCAGGGCGTTACCGCTCGACACCGCCGGGTCGGTCGCCAGGGTCAGGCGGTCGCGGATCAGCAGCAGCAGGATCGCCATGACCAGCGTCGCCATGAGACTCTTGAGGAGCGCCGTCCAGACCGCCGCGTCGAACGGCCCGATCCGCCGCCGCAGCATGATCAGGAGCGCCGCCATCTCGATCGCCGTAGTCGCCGACATGCTCGCCGCCAGTCCCGGCGCGCTGAAGCGCTGCGAGAGGATGTAGGCGAGGATCAGGTTGACGCCGATCGCCGCCAGCGACGCAAAGAGCGGCGTGCGTGTGTCTTGCATCGCGTAGAAGGCGCGCGCGCTCGTCTCGACGATCGCCAGCGCCACTAGCCCCGCCGCGAAGAAGGGTACCACCCCGGCCACCAGCGCGGTCGATTCGGCCCCGAAGTTGCCGCGCTGATAGAGCACTTGCACGATCGGCTTCGCCAGGATCGCCAGCGCCACCGAGGCGGGCAGGGTCAGGAAGAAGAGGGGGCGCAGGGCGTCCCCGAGGGTCGTCTTCAATTCGGCGAACTGTTTGTTGACGAAGAGGCGCGACAGCAGCGGGAAGATCACCGTCGAGACGGAGATCGCCAGCAACCCATGCGGCAGCTGCATCAACTGGTAGCTGTAACGAAGCGCGGCGAGACGCTCCTCGCCAAGGCGCGAAGCGAACGTTGTTAATACGATGACGAAGTTGATCTGAAATGCGACTTGTCCGATGATGCGCGGCCCCAGCATCCGCCCGACCTGGCCCACCCCTTCCGCAACCGGGCGCGGCATGATGATGTAGCGCATCCGCACCGCCGCGAGACCGGGGAGCTGCACCAGCACATGCCCGAGCGAGCCGAGGACCATCCCCCAGGCCAGCCCTTTGATACCGAAATGCGGGGCCAATACCAGCGCCCCGAAGACACCCGCCGCGTTATAGACGACCGGCGCGTAGGCGGGCAGGGTGAAGCGATCGTGCGCCTCTTGCACGCTCTTCGCCGCCGCTCCAAGACCGAGGAGCAACGGCGACAGGAGGAGTATCCGCGTCAATTCGATCGCGAGGTCTTGTGTCGCCGTCTCCAACCCTGGGATGACCAGGTGACGCACGATCGGCTCGGCGAAAAGGTAGATCAGCAGCGCGACGACCGCATACCCTTCCACCATCAGCGTCAGGACGTTGGAGGCGAGTCGCCACGCCTTGCGGGGCTGTCCCTGCGCGAGGAACCCGGCAAACACCGGGACGAAGGCCGAGCCGAACGCGCCGCTCATCACCACCAGGAAGATTAGGTCGGGAATTTGGAAGGCGGCATCGTAGGCGGCCTTCTCGAAGCCGGTGCCGAATTGGCGGGCGATCAGGATGTCACGCGCGAGGCCGAGGAGGCGTCCGAAGACGAACGCCAGCGCCACCGAGCCGACGGCGGAGTAGAGGCGACGCCCCGCCGCCGAGGTGGTCGGCGTGGGGTCGGGCGTCGGTCGCCCGACGTGCTCGATCGTGCGCCGGTCCCCGGCGTTCGGTGTCCCTTGCATGGGCCGGAGTATACCACCCGCCACCCTGTCGACAGCGGCGCGGACGTCCCCCCGGTGATAGGGCGAGGCGCCAGATGGTGCCCGACTCGACCGCGCAACCCCAGGCGCAAGGCCCCACGCCCAAACAGCCCGCACCTGATCGGGCGTCTTTCATATCGGCACGGACTATGCGATAGTGATGGGCGCCCGCCGCGCCAGTGTCGTCGCGCGGTATCACCCTTTCCCGAGGAGTACAGCGTGAGTAAAACCCTCGCCGAGCCCGTCTCGGTCGCCGCGCCGCGCCGCGTGACGCCCGCCCCTTCCCGCCCGCCGACAGCCCCGCCCCCCGAAAGCGCCGCGGCGATCCGAGGGATCGTTTTCCGGCTGGCCTGGCCTTCGATCGTGGAGAACATGCTCCAGGGGATCTACGGCCTGCTGCTGGTGATGATGATCGGGCAACTCGGCTCGTCGGCGATCGCCGGGGTCGGCGCGGCCAATAGCCTGATCCAGGTGGCGATGGCCTGCTTCTTCGCCGTCAGCATGGGGACCACCGTCCTCGTCTCGCACGCGGTGGGCGCGAAGAATCACGGGGCGGCGAGCCTCGCGGCCAAGCAATCGCTCATCTTCGGCCTGATCCTCGGCCTCGTCATCAGCGCGCTCGGCGTGGTCTTCGCCCCCCAGGCGATCGCGATGCTCGGCGCGCAGCCCGAGGTGGTGCAACAAGGCTCCGACTTCCTGCGCGCCTTTTCATTTGGCGGCATCAGCATGGTGATCACTTTCGTCGCCGGGAGCATCATGCGCGGCTCCGGCGACGCTCGCACTCCCATGCTCGTCACCCTGATCTCGCTCGCCATCAGCCTCGCCATCAGCTATCCGCTGATCTTCGGCAAGCTGGGCCTCCCGGCGCTCGGCGCGACCGGGGCCGGGGTGGCCGGGACGATCGTCCGCAGCGTCGGCTGCCTGGTTCTGGTCGGGCTGCTCTTCCGCGCCGGTCGCCCGGTGTCGTTGCGCGGCTGGGGCGATTGGCGTCCGGCCCTCGCGCCCTTCCGTCGCCTCGTCGATATCGGCCTCCCCTCGATGTTCGAGTCCGTCTTCCGCGCTGGGGGGATGCTCCTCTTCAGCGTGATCGTCTTCCGGCTCGGCACCGCCACGGCGGCGGCGCAGCAGGTCGTCCAGCAGATCGCCCTCTTCTCGATGATGCCCGGCTTCGGCTTCTCGATGGCCGCGACGGCCCTCGTCGGGCAGAGCCTCGGCGCGAACAATCCCGTCCGTGCCGGGCGTGTCTCCTGGTTCTCGGCCCGCTCCTGCATCGTCTGGATGGGCGCGATGGGCCTGGCGTTCTTCTTCTTGGGGCCGCAGATCATGCGCCTCTTCACCGACGACCGGGCGATTATCGAGCAGGGCGCGGCGGCGCTGAAGGTCGTGGCCCTGGCCCAGCCGGGCCAGGCGCTCGGGATGGTGCTGGCCGGGACACTGCGTGGCGCGGGCGATACCCGTTACCCGATGATGACCACCGGCGGCGTGATGTGGCTGGTGCGCCTGCCGGTCGCCTGGTTCTGCGGCATCTTCCTCGGCTTCGGCCTCGTCGGCATCTACTTCGGCTGGCTCGTCGACTCGCTCGTCCTCAGTCTGCTCAACTGGCTCCGCTATCGGACCGGGGATTGGAAGAAGCGCCGCGTGGCGGTGGCCTGACGAGTCGTAGGCCGTGGGTCGTGAGAGAATAGTCGCCAGAGGGGCGAGGTCGTAGTCGTAGCATGGCTTTTCTGGCTACTGGCTACTGGCTACTCCCTCACGACTCACGACCCACGACTCTTTTTGGAGGGAGCCATGAAGACGCGCGCCGCAGTGCTATACGAGATCGGCCAGCCGCTGGTCGTGCAAGAGGTCGAGTTGGCGGAGCCGCAACGGGGCGAGGTGCTGATACGGATCGTGGCGGCGGGGGTCTGCCACTCCGATCTGCACTACATGAAGGGGGAGTGGCCGATCCCCAAACCGGCGGTGCTGGGCCACGAGGGGGCCGGGATCGTCGAGCGGGTCGGGGCCGGGGTGACGCGGGTGGGTCCAGGCGACCACTGCGTCCTGATCTTCCGCCCCAACTGCGGGGTCTGCCGCTACTGCGTCGTCGGGCGTCCCACCCTCTGCACCGGGCGCATGAGCGCACCCGGCACGATGTACGACGGCACCACCCGCCTCAGCCTGGACGGGCAGCCGGTCCACCACCTCGCGCGCGTCGCCTGCTTCGCCGAGCACGCCGTGGTCCCGGAAGAGCAATTGCTGCCAATCCCGAAGGCGATCCCGCTCGACCGCGCCGCGCTCGTCGGCTGCGCGGTGATGACCGGGGTCGGCGCGGCGACGAACACCGTTAAGGTGGAGCCGGGCAGCACGACCGTGGTGATCGGTTGCGGCGGGGTCGGCCTGAATGTGATCCAGGGCGCGCGGATGGTCAACGCCGGTCAGATCATCGCGGTCGATCTCCTCGACAACAAATTGGAGCTGGCGCTCGACTTCGGCGCGACGCACACGATTAATGGGCGTGAGGAGGACGCCGTGGCGCGCGTCCGCGAACTGACGAACGGCGAGGGGGTCGATTACGCCTTCGACGCGATCGGCAGCGCGCGGACGGTGCAGCAGGCGTTCGAGATGGCCCGGATCGGCGGCACGGCGATCGAGGTCGGCATCGCGCCGCAGGGGCAGATGGCGCAGATCGACGCCTGGGCCTTGGCGATGCAGGAGAAGACCCTCAAGGGCTGCTTCTACGGCTCCGCCCGTCCGCGCGTGGACATGCTGCGCCTCCTCGATCTCTACCAGCAGGGGCGTCTCAAACTCGACGAACTGATCAGCAACACCTACACCCTCGACCAGATCAACGAGGGCTTCGACCTCCTCCGCAGCGGCACGGTCGCGCGCGGCGTGATCATGATGGGCTAACGGAACTCTGGCGCGCGGCAGCGGTAGGCGACAAGACCGGGGGGACGGGGATCGGGGCAGAGAGACCCCCGCACCCGATCGGGACTGGCTACAGCGGCGGGGGTCGCCCGATTCAGGTCAGCAGGAGCGGGCCGCGCCGATCCCATCGCAGCCGCACGCGGCGTCGCTCGCCCTTCGGTGTTGGCTCTTGGCGCTCGACGCGGAGCGTCGCCTGCACCAGGAAGAGGGCAAGGAGCAGCAGGAGTGTCGCGCCGAGCGGTGCCCAGCTATGCTCATAACCGTAATGCGGTGGTAGGCCTTCCGCCCGGAGGAAATCGAGCGCCGGAAGATTCCACGCAAACATACCGCATACAAGGTCGGCAACCATAAAGATAAAGTTCGTGGCCGCGAAGGCCCACGGGAGCCACCAGCGGTCGCGCCTCCGGGCCATACGCACCGCGAAGATGCCCGTGCCGATCACCAGAACGGTCCAACTCGGAAGCACGCTACCGGGCGAATACTCGAAGAAGTCATTGAGCGCGCGCTGCCATGTTCCGAACGCAGGGCGTAGCGGCGTTGTGTCCCAGGGGGCGAGCCAACCCTCGGTCATCCCGGCGATCCACACGAATAGCATAGACCAAGTTGCGCCGAGCCCGAGGAAACCAACGCCAAATTCGAGCGATCGTGTCCCTGGTCCAGCAGCACCGTATGCATTGATCCGCCGCTGCATGATGGCTCCCTTACTCGCTCTACATTCCAGTCGAACACCGGATACCGGACCAGTGTAACTTACTAGTCCGGTATCCGGCCTCACGTCCCACCAGCAGGATTTCCGCTAGTTATTGGGTGTCAGGTAGGTGAAGTCTCCGAAGCCATATACGCCGAAGAAATAGATACCGTTATCGCCGACGCATAGGAAAGAATCGTCTAAACTCCAACTAAAACCTCTAAGATTACCGCCGTAGGCTCCTTGTATGTACGAATAGACGGCGGGATTGTCTGTCGTCCATCGCAGGCCATTAGGATTCTGCGAATAATACAGCGAGAAGTGGAAGATATAATCGGTATCGGCATTGTCATCGCAGGTATACTGGTCAGACCACCAGTAGTCTTCATACGCTCCCGGCGATGCCCACCATCGGTTCTCGATATCTTGACTCCAGGCCAATCCACCAGCAGTTAGAGGCATCACCCCTCTGGACTGTGCCACGCGGTGGCGTTCTGATCCTCCTCGTTTCGGCGACGCCGGGCCGGGCATGATACCAGCCTTCTTATTCGCCGCACCCTTCGCGTCGATGAGTTCACTCACGGTTTGTATCTGCGCGGGGCTTAATTCGTCGAAGAATGCCTTAGAGGCCGTTTCATAACCCCATAAACCAAAAGAAAAATGGCGTGATTGCTACAGACTTAAGGCGCATCGTAGGGTTATGAAACGGCCTCTTAGCCTGGGGGACAGTGATTTGTTGCGCGTAGGCTAGCGCCACAAAATGCTCTAGATCGCCTCTTGTCAGGGTCGTCGCCGAACCATCCAGCCCAGGAATCGTATTCGAATCCGTAGCCGCCCGCGCGACTGTCGGAGACCATGCAGCACCAATCACTGCCATGAGAAGTAGCAGTACCAGACAGAGCTTAACACGATGCATAGCCAAACCCTCCTTTACTTGGGTTCTCTCCGTGATAGCGTTACTCTCGGAGTGTCCGGGGGTGTTCAATGCGGGTCATATGCGCCCCGCAGCGACCGATCATCTGACGTCCGTCACGATGAGCATAACCCGATCAGCCTTGTAGGCGATAGGGGCAAAGAGGCCAGCAAAATGGCCTCTTTGCCCCTATCGCCTGGCCCGAAGGAGCCAAAGAGATAGCGAGCTATGATAGCAACCCGAGGCGCACAGCGGCGACGCCGAGGGCAAAAGGGGTGGTCACACCAACTTTCGCCTGTATTTCGCTGATAGTGCGCTTGACAGTCCGCAGGCTTAGCCCTTCCACCTGGGCGATCTCCTCGCGGGTGAGCCCTTGGGCCAAGCCCCGCAGTATCGCCTGCTGGCGCGGAGTTAGGATAATCGTCGGCGTGGTACGGCCTATATGCGGTGGCCGTGTTGCCATTAAGGCTCGGACGACGGCTCGACTGCCCAGGATGAGATCCCCGACGATCACGGCAGCCAATGCATGCCGCAGTACTTGGCGGGAGAGGTCGCTCCAAAGTAGATAACCAGCGATACCGGCCTCCTCGGGTGTCCGTACCTGCCCTGGCCCATAATGCGCGGCCAAGACGATAATCTTGCTATTAGGCCCTTGTGCTAGTTCGCGCCCTTGACATGGCCTCCCCTTCCGGCTACAGGTGTACTGTCGAGGAACACCCGAGCCGGAAGGGGAGAGCCTGATGATAGCGGACTTCGAGGATTTCTGCT
>JAABUN010003172.1_pt1 | contig 26406 bp, 23 predicted proteins | sample 5559311 | NCBI WGS metagenome assembly JAABUN01 (sample SAMN10711877, study PRJNA513370) | rock metagenome | isolation source: Antarctica rocks | place: Antarctica: Victoria Land, Siegfried Peak sud
AAGACCAGATCCTGCCCACCGGCTTCACCGCCGGCACCCCAGAAGAAGCCCTCGACTGCGCCGCCGCCCTCTACCTCAACAACCCCTGACCCCCGACAAACTTACGCCGCTGACCACTTAGACGCAGTCCCCCGGCCCGGCTGACGCCGCCTCGTGCCCGAGTTGAGGACGATGGATGAGTCAGGAGGGTCCTGCTGGGTCCTACTGGGGCGCCGGAAGGCACAGCCCCCCTGGGACCAGCACCGCTTCGACCCGCGTTGATTGGATGCATGACCCAACTAGCTAACGTGGCCTCGCGGCATCGCTCCAAGGATGCGTCGCGAGTCCGCTTCCGCGTCCGATGAAGAAATCACGAGCCTGTCGAAGCCCGCGCCGCGAGCTTCGATGACGATCGCGGGACCGCCTCGGTAGTCAGCGGCGACGTCGCGAAATCCTCTCCCGCGTCGAGTACTGAGCACTCAGGGGTTGTCGGCATGGAGCATCTGCATGCCCGGCGTAGCCGGCGTTGCAGGGCCCTAACGATGCCACCCAGTCACTGACGGGCCAGTAGATGGAGCAGCCGCGCTGCCTCCGTCTGGACGGCTGATCGCCCGGCGCCCAAATATGCGCGCGTGTCGATGACCGAGGGATGCTGAGTGAGGTATTCGCGCACGGCGGCGGTGAACGCTCCATTGAGGTGCGTGGCGATGTTAATTTTGGTGATCCCGTGGTGAACCGCCGCGAGCAGGGTCTCGTCGGTGACGCCGGATGAGCCGTGCAGAACCAGTGGCACTGCGACCGACTGATGGATCCGAGCGATTAGCTCGAGGTCGAGGTGGGCGGTTCGGCTCGTCATGGCGTGAGAAGAGCCCACCGCCACGGCCAGGGCGTCGACCCCTGTGTCCGCGGCGAAGGCCGCGGCGTCCGCCGGGTCTGTGCGCACCCCTGGGGTGTGGACCCCGTGCTTGCCTCCGATCTCGCCGAGCTCGGCCTCCACGGACACGCCTCGGTCACGACAGCACTGGACTACTGACCTGGTGGTGGACCGGTTTGTCGCGTCGTCGAGCTTCGACCCGTCGAACATGATCGAGGTGAACCCGAGTTCGAGTGCCTGGTCGATAAGGCTCTCGCGCTCGGCGTGGTCGAGATGCAGGACGCAGCGGGCTGAGGACGCCTGGGCGATGGCCTTGGTGGCTAGGGCGATGGGCGCCAAACCACCGTGGTAACGAGCGGTGTTCTCACTGATCTGGAGGACCACGGGCAACCCGCTTTCCTCCGCGGCGCCGACCAGGGCTTCTGCATGCTCGATCTGGATGATGTTGAACGCTCCGACCCCGCTTCTGCGCTGCGCTGCGTCGTCGAGCACGTCGACCAGGTTGACTAAGGTCACCGGACAACCCTCACAAGGGTCCTCTTCTCGAGTTGGGAGATGTCGTTCGAGCTAACCACCCCGGCCACCGGTTGGAGCACCGCGGCCGCCGACCACGCGACTGCATCGCGGACGACGTCGTCGCGACGCCGACCGGCGGCCATCCCTGCGGCGAGCGCGGCCACCAGGGCGTCGCCTGCGCCGGTGGGGTTGCCGTCCAGCGAGACCTCGAGCCGGGCGTGCACCACGGTGCCGTCGGTCGCATACCAGGTCAGCCCATTTGGGCCGGCCGAGACGACGACGTCACGGGCCCCCAGCGCACACAGCGCCGCGACTCCCAACTCTGGCTCGTCGACACCCGTGGCCGCGGCCAGCTCGAGCTGGTTGGGCTTGATCAGGTCCGGTCCTGCGGCTAGTCCTCGTCGGAACGGTTCGCCGTCGGCGTCGAGGATGACCCGGGCGCCGGCACCCTGGCACAGCGGCACCATTTGGGCGTAGCCGTCGACCGGGAAGCCCGGGGGCAGGCTTCCGGAAAGCACCACGACGGTGGCTGACTCGGCGGCGACCAGGTGTTCCAGGTGGTCGAGGAACGCGGGCCAGACGGCCGGGGACTGCGTCGGCCCAGGCTCGTTGAACACCGTCGCGTCACCCTCTGAGTTCGAGACCACCGTCAGGGTTCGTCGAGCCTCCCCCTGTGACCTCGCGAATGAATGCGCCAGGTTGCGCGCGTCCAGGTCCGAGCGAATCTGCGCCCCCGTCGTGCCGCCAGCGCAGCCGCTGACAAGCACGGCATATCCGCGCGACGCCAGGACGGAGGCCACGTTGACGCCCTTGCCCCCAGCACGCTCGTTCACCGAACGCACTCGGTGACTGGTGTGGGGGGTGAGCGTGTCGACCTCGTAGGTCACGTCGAGGGCGGCGTTCGGTGTCACTGTGATTATCACCCGGCGCGGCCCACGTAATGGCGGCTCTCGGTGATGAGGTCGACGCGGGTGAAAGGGGGGGCAGAGTCGGTCATTTAGGCGCGCGCCTCGTGAGCGACGATGTGGGCGCGGTAACGATATCTGTCGCCACGGTAGGCAGAGACGGTCAACTCGATTGGCCGGCCGTTGATGTTGCGGCTTAGCGTGGTGGCGACCAAGACCGGGATCGCGTTGGTCAGCTCCAAAAGTTGAGCTTCCTCGGCGGTGGGAACGCGTGCCTCTACGGAGTACTCGGCGTCCATCGGTACTTGGGGTGGGGAGGCCTCCCGCAGCGTCTCGTAGAGCGACCGGGTCTCGAAGTCGGTGATGGCCAGCGCCGGGCATACCGCGAGGGGCAGACGGTTGTGCTCGACGACGATTGCCACGTTGTCCAGGTACCGCAGTCGAAGCAAGTCCACGAGGTCTCCTCCTGGGGCCATACGTAGCTGATCAGCCTCGGGGACGTTGGCCGGGCGCACGACGTGCCGAAGGACATGGGACCGCACCGCTAGGCCGCGCTCGACTGCCTGCTCGGTGAACCCCGGTACCCGGCCAATTGGGACCCCCGGCTGTCCTACTCCCGCTTCCGGTCGGCCGTCCCGTGTCCCCGTAGGCCGCGTGACGAACCAGCCGCGAGAGGGAGCGGCGGTAATCAGCCCGGCGCTCTCGAGCTTGCGGAGGGCGGCGCGCATGGTGACCCGGGAGACCGAGTGACGGGCTGTCAGGTCGCGCTCGGAGGGCAGTTTGTCCCCCGCACGCAGCGACTGCGAGGCGATCTCGGCAGCAAGCCTTCGGGCCACTCGGTCGGTGAGCGTGCTGCCCACCGCCATGTCGTCGTTGACGTACCCGCTCTCAGCGCCCCCCACGTGCGTGACCATACCAGAGTAAGACCAGTTGGCTCTCGTGTGGGATCGAAAAGATACGCTCACGGTTCAGGCGGCGAAACGCTTGACTCTCCGAATCGTGACTGCTAGACCGGTCTCGTACCAATATCAGACCAGTTGACGGGGGACGCGTGCGCACTGCGAGCTATCACGACATCGTGGGTCAGGCGGACAGCCTGCGAGCCACGATCAGCATGATGGCGCCTGCCGTACCGGCGCTGCAGGGACGCCGGTCGTGGCTTTTCACCGGCAGCGGTGCCTCCTTCCATGCAGCGACCACTGCTGCCGCGATGGTCGCGGCTTCCGGTGATGTCACCGCCGTGGCGGCTCCAGCGGCAGAAGTGTGGATGAACCCCGAGATGTGGTTTCGCTCCGGTGCGGTGGTCGTTGCGCTCAGCCGGACCGGGACGACCACAGAGACGGTTCAGGCGCTCCGGGCCGCCAACCGCGTGACTGACACGACGACGGTGGGCTTCAGCCTGGCCCCCGGGACTGAGGTGGTCAAGGAGGCCGACTACGGGTTCTCGTTGCAGCAGGTCGGGGAGAAGGGGAGGGTGATGACCCGGTCCTTCTGCAATCTCCTTCTCGCTAGCCAGATTCTAGCTCTGACGGCCACCGCGTCAGCGGATGTGGCGGCGCTGAGACACGTGTCGTTGCTGCCGGACGCGGTGTCGGAGGGTATGGACACTTACGACGTCCTTGCGCAGAAGCTGGCGCAACGCCCCACCGATCACGTGGTTTTCCTGGGGTCCGGTCCCAATATCGGGCTCTGTCGCCAGGCCGCGCTGCAGCTGCAGGAGACCTCGGGGTTACCCGTCGAGGCACACTCGGTTCTGGACTACCGACACGGCCCGATCGCCTCGCTGGGCGCGACCACGACCGTGGTGATCCTGACGTCGGCGAAGTCGAAACCGGCCGATCTCATCGTCGCCGACGACGTGTCGACGTTGGGGGGGACAGCGGCCGTCGTGGGGGCTCCGGAGGACCTACGTGCCTTCCGGCCGACGACAGAGCAGGTTCCCGTTCCCGGTGGAGATCGGTCCTGGTTGGCCGGCAACGTCGCGCTCCCCTTCCTTCAGCTGTTCGCATACCACCTCACGGTCCAGCGTGATGCCGACCCGGAATCCGTACACAACCTGGACCGCGCGAAGTGCCCGCACATCAATCCGCACGTCCTGCCCGACTCGCTCTTCGACACGGGCCCAGATCACGCCGATGGGTGAGCCCGAGGTCGTAGTGGCCGTGGTCGACGTCGGCGGGACAAGCATGAAGGGGGCCCTGGTCGACGCTGAAGGACGCGTCCGCGCCTTGCGCAGAAAGATCGTTAAAGACATTCCGCCCGGCGGGCTGGTCGCCGCGGTCGTCGCGGTGTTTACCGATCTGGTCGCCGCCGCCGTGTCCGCCGGGACGCCGGCCGTGGCCCTGGGGCTGGCCGTGCCCGGTCTGGTGGACGAGCGGCACGGTGTCGGCGTGCTGTCGATGCTGTTGGGGTGGCGCGACGTCCCGTTCGTGAAGGTCCTCGATGGGGCCTTTGGGCTGCCGGTCACCTTCAGCCATGACGTGTCCGCCGGCGCGTACGCCCAGGCCCGACGCGGGCCGGCACGGGGACACGCGGACTGGCTCTTCCTGGCGCTCGGAACCGGTCTGGGCTCGACGTTCGTGCTAAACGGCCGCCCCTACCGGGGCAGCGGCGGAACCGGCGGCGAACTGTCTCATGTCGTATGCGAGGAGGCCGGTCCGCTATGTCGGTGCGGCAAGCGCGGCTGCCTGGAGATGGTCAGCTCAGCCGAGGCCGTCTCGACGTTGTACGCGCTGGCGTCCCAGTCATCTAACCCGTCCGACGGCGACCCCGGTTCGGGGGCGGTGAGCGCGGCGGAGGTCGTAGCGAGGGCGCGCCGTGGGGACCCGGCTGCCGTCGCGGTCTGGGATCGGGCCATTGCCGGGCTGGCCACCGTCGTCGGCGGCTACGTCGAGTCGCTGAACCCCTCCGTAGTGATCGTCGGCGGCGGTCTCGCCGAGGCCGGGGCTCAGCTCTTGGACCCGTTCTCGCAACAGCTGGCTGAGCGGGTCACTTTCGCCCGGCCCGCACCGCAAGTCCACCCGGCGGCATTCGGAGACCTCGCGGCCGTCCACGGTGTGGCGATCCGTGCCCACGAGCAGCTCGCCTCCGGCATCGGAGGGCTGTCCGTGCCCTTCGACTCCAGCACCAGTTTCGACCAGCCCGACCGCTCCGGATCACCGGACGGACCCACCAGAGAGGTACAGCGATGAACTACCAATTTCCACGTTCACATCGGCTTTGCGCGGCCGCTGCCGCAGTGGCCGCGCTGTCGCTCACGGCTGCGTGTTCGACCAGCACTACTGGCAGCGGAACCGCCAGCGCAGGCGGCACCGGCGGAAGCCTGACCTACTGGTCAATGTGGAAGGAGGGCGAGCCCCAGCAGAAGGTGCTGGCCGCCGACATCACGGCCTTCACCGCGCAGACCGGAATCGCCGTCAACGTGCAGTGGCAGGGCCGTGATGTGCTGAAGAAGCTGCTTCCGGCGCTGCAAGGCAACGATGTTGCAGACCTGGTGGACCAGGAGGCCGGACCGGTTCAGTCGTCGCTGGTCAACCTTCACGCCGCCAAGGACCTGAGCGATGCCTACAACGAGCCGATTCCCGGGGAGTCCGGAGCAACGGTAGGGTCGGTGATCCCGCAGCGGTACCGCCCGTTGATGACCTCCAACAACACCTTGTTCATGGTTCCCTACGAGCTCATCTCCTCGGCCTTTTGGTACAACTCCGCGGCCCTGCCGGAGGTCGCGCAGTCGCCACCCAAGACGTGGGCCCAGTTCACCGACCTGCTGGCTAAACGAAAGGCAGCCGGGAAGTCACCGTTGGGCCTCGACGGCGACATCAGCTTCTACAACAGCTACTACACCGTGTATGCCTTACTTCGCGAGCTCGGCAACGGGAACGTCAACAAGCTGGTGGCCGACAAGACCGGAGCATCGTGGGACGACCCGAAGGTCCTCGACGCCGCGCAGAAGATCGAGTCACTGGTGAAGGCCGGATACTTCATCCCGGGCTACGACGGCTCTAAGTACCCCGCGATCGAACAGAAGTGGGCCACGGGTGCGGCGGACTTCTACTACGCCGGCACCTGGACACCCAGCGAGACGGCTCCCTACCAAAGCCCAGGCTTCACCATGGGCAGCTTCCAGTTCCCGTCGCTCGGGGGGGCCGGTGACGGCTCTGTCGAAACCGGAATGCTCGGGTTCGCGGTGCCGGAGAAGGCCAAGAACTACGACCAGGCCAAGAAGTTCATGGCCTTCGTCCTCGCAAAAAAGAACCTGGCCGGCATCGCCACCACCGCCGAAAACCTGACCCCCCGCGACGACATTCCCGGGCCGGCGTCGCTGACCAGCGTCCAGCAAGCCCTCACGGCGGCGACCGCAGTACACCGGCCCTACGACGGCATCGACGCGGACTTCGGTAACTACACGACGACGGTCTACGAGCCAGTTAACGACCAGCTCATCTTTGGCAAGATCAACGCCGCCACCTGGGTGTCGCAGCTGAAGGACAAGACCGTCACCTTCTGGAAGCAGAAGTAGCGCGTGGCCGCCACACTCCTCCCTCCCGCGGACGTCCGGCTCGCGACCGGACGGCGCGCTAGCGAGGTCAGCCCGGTGGCCAGGAGTCGGCGCAAGATGTTCTGGCCACTTCTCGCACCGACCATGGTTCTCTACCTCGCCGTCATGGTTGCGCCCCTAGCCTACACCATCTATCTCAGCTTCTTCCGGTGGCGCGGCTTCGGGGCGCAAGAGTTCCGGGGCTGGGGGAACTACACGCAGCTGCTCGGCGATGACACCTTCCGCACCGCGTTCCGCAACACCCTGATCATCACGATCGGAGTCGGCATCGCCGTGTTCGTCGCCAGCTTCGCCTTGACGCTAGTGCTACGGGACATGGTGGGTCGCCGGTTCGCCCGGTCCGTACTCTTCGTCCCGAACATCGTCGCCCCCGTCGTGCTGTCCATCTTGTGGGGGTTCATCTTCCGCTCCGATGGCCTGGTCAATGCGGCACTCGCACGAGTGGGCATCACCGGACCGAACTGGCTCGGCGCGGACAACCTCTTCGCCATGGTGTGCGTCGCGCTGACCTGGATCTACACGGGCTTCTACATCACCATCCTGATGGCTGCCGTCGACGACATCCCCCCGTACTACTACGAGGAGGCCAGCCTGGCGGGCGCCAACGCGTGGCAAAAGTTCCGCTACGTCACCTTGCCGCTGAGCTGGGATGTCGTCGGAGTGGCCGCCCTGTTGTGGACGATCTCCTCGGTCAAGATCTTCGAGTTCATCTACGCGTTCGCGGGAGCGTCGGGATACCTCCCACCAACCACAACCTGGAACAGTGCCCTCTTCGTCTACGGCCAAACCCTCGGCGGACGCATCGCCGTGTTCCAGTTCGGGTACGCCTCAGCGGCCGCGATCACAACCCTGGTCCCGGTCGTGCTCCTGGTGCTGCTCCTGCTGCGGCTGATGCGCCGCGAGACCGTAGAACGATGACGGCGCCCACCCCATCCTGGACAGGGACGTCGAGATGACCGCAACCTCAATTAAGCCGTCGACGCCAGCCGGCCCGGCCCGGCGCAGGGGCGCATTAAGCCGGCGGCCGCGCCGGGTCAACCGTCTCGGCGTAGGTCAACGTTTCGGCGCCGCCCTCGCCTGGCTTCTCGTGGCCTTCAACATCGCGGTCCTGCTGTGGCTGGTGATGAGCTCGTTGAAGACCACCCGCGCGATCTTCGACAACCCATGGTCTATGCCGACCACCCTAGAGCTCGGCAACTACGCCCGCGCCTGGACCGACAGCAAGTTTGGTGCTGCGGCGATCAACACCGTCGTCGTGGTACTCCTGTCCGGAGGGTTCATTGTCGCCTTCGCCGCGCCAGCGGCGTACGCTTTGGCCCGCGGGGCCTCCCGAGTCGGGCCGGCCGCCACTGCCCTACTGGCGGTTGGGATGGGAATTCCGTTTCAGGTCATCATGATTCCGCTCTTCGTGATGTTGCAGCGGTTGAACCTCGTCAACAGTCTGGCCGGGCTGATCCTAATCTACGTCGCCACCTCGCTGCCGTTCACGGTCATCCTGTTGACCGGCTTTTTCAGGACCCTTCCGTCGGAGATGGAGGAGGCCGCCGCGCTGGATGGCGCGGGAGTAATGCGCACGTTCGTCACGATCATGCTGCCGCTGGTTCGCTCCGGCCTGATCACCGCCTTCTTGCTCAACGTCATCGGATTGTGGAACGAGACATTCATCGCACTGATCTTCCTGCAGTCCGCCAACAACCAGACTCTGTCGTTGGCGTTGTTAGGTTTCATGCAGCGCCAGCAGTACAACGGCGCGGACTGGGGCGGGCTCTTCGCGGGCGTGTGCATCCTCGTAGTTCCCACCCTGCTGCTGTACATGTGGCTCGGACGCCGCATCGTCGAGGGCCTAACGTTGGGCGCCGGCAAGTGAGGTCCGATCTCGCCGGGACGGGCCTCCCCGCGCAGGCGTTCGCTGGCCAGCAGGGTGGCGTGATCCTCGCCGACCAGGTCATCACCCCGGCCCACACCCTACGGCCGGGATGGGTGCACGTCACGGGCGCCGTGGTGACCGCGGTCGGCGAAGGGCAGCCACCCCACCCGCCGACGGTCCGGCTGCCGGCTGGTTCCACCGTCATCCCCGGACTCGTAGACACACACGTCCACGGTGGAGGTGGACACGCAATGACCGAAGCCGACGAACGAGAGGTCACGGCCGCCGCGACCTTCCATCTGGGTGACGGCACCACCTCGACACTGGTGAGTCTGGTCACCGCACCGACCGGTCAACTACACGACAGTCTCGCCCTCGCCGCTGACCTCGTCGACCGAGGTCCGGGAGCGCACGGCCGGGTTCTGGGCAGCCATCTCGAGGGGCCCTACCTGTCTCCGGTACGCCGGGGAGCGCACCCCCTGGAGCATCTGGAAAACCCCACTCGTTCGACGATGCGCGCGTTCCTCGAGACCAGCCGTGGCACCGTGCGGATGGTGACGTTCGCTCCAGAACTTCCGGGTGCCCTCGGGGATGACGGCCTAGTTCGCCAGCTGACGCAGGAGGGCGTGACCGCCGCTGTGGGTCATACCGACGCCAGCTTTGAGGTGACGGTCCGTAGCCTCGCCGAGGGAGCCACCTGCGCCACTCACTTGTTCAACGGGATGCGGCCGATGGGCCACCGCGACCCGGGCCCGATTGCCGCTCTCCTCGGTAACGACCGCGTCCGCTGCGAGCTCATAAACGACGGCATCCACGTCGATCCTGCGGTCGCGGTCCTCGCCGCCCGCCTGCTGTCGGGAGGCCGGCTCGTGCTCATCACCGACGCGGTCGCGGCGACCGGTGCTCCGGACGGCAGGTACAGCCTCGGTCAGATTCCAATCGTGCGTCACGAGGGACAGATCCGGACCGCCGACGGGACGTCGCTCGGCGGGTCCGATCTCACCCTGGCCGCGGCCCTGCGCCGGGCTGTCTCCGTGCTCGGTCTCAATCTGGCAGATGCAGTAGCCGCCGCCACACTCGTGCCGGCCCACGCTGTCGGATGCGGGGACACTGTCGGCTCTTTGGCTCCGGGCCGTCCCGCCGACCTGGTGGTCCTCGACGCCGAGCTGAACGTCCAGGCCGTGATGCTGGCCGGGTCCTGGATCGTCACACCACCGGTCACGCCGTCCGACCCACGTTCACGCGAAATCAGCTCAGTAGTGGAGGCCTCGGTGTGACGGGCTCCGACGTCATCGTCGTCGGCCTCGGCGGGATGGGTAGTGCGGCCGCAGCCCACCTGAGTGCCCGCGGTAGCCGGGTACTGGGCCTCGAGCAGTTCGTCCCAACGCACGACCGCGGGTCAAGTCATGGGGACTCGCGGATGATTCGACAGGCGTACTACGAGAACCCGGCCTACGTCCCGTTGCTCATGCGGGCGTACGAGCTGTGGGCGGACCTCGACCGTGAGCGGCCCGGTCTCCTCACCATCACCGGCGGCCTCATGATGGGCGCCAACGATGCGGCCACCGTCGTGGGGAGCCTGGCCAGCGCCCGACAATGGGACCTGCCCCACCAAGTCCTCAGCAGTGCGGAGATACGGAAGCGGTTCCCAACTCTCTGTCCGGGGCCCAAGACGGTTGCAGTGCTCGAGGAGCGGGCGGGATACGTCCGACCCGAGGAGAGCATCCTGGCTCATCTGGCGCAGGCCGACCGCGCCGGCGCCGACCTGCGCTTCCAAGAGCATGTCCTCGGGTGGCAGCCCACAACGAGCGGAGTACGCGTCCGCACGGACCGGGGCCAGTACGACGCCGGCCACCTCGTCCTGACGGCGGGGGCGTGGGCTGCGCAACTACTGGCCAGCCTCGATCTGCCGCTGCAGGTCGAACGACAGCTGCTCTACTGGTTCAGACCCCGCGACGACATCGAACGTTACCGGTCAGCCGCCCACCCGGTCTTCATCTGGGACGTCGGCACCGGATTACAGCTGTACGGGTTCCCCGCACTCGGAACCGCCGACGACGGTGTCAAGGTCGCGTTCTACCGGGGCGCTGGGACTCCCGCCGACCCTGACCACCTTGACCGACAGATCCACGAGGACGAGGTCGAACTCATGCGCGCGCAACTTGCCGAACACGTCCCAGGCCTGGCCGGACCCTTCCTGCGCGCGGTCGCCTGCATGTACACCAACACACCCGACCACGACTTCGTCGTGTCCCGCCACCCACACCACGCCCAGGTGACGTTGGCTGCCGGGTTCTCCGGACACGGCTTCAAGTTCGCGCCTGTCATCGGAGAAATCCTCGCCGACCTAGCCATCGACGGCCACACCACACATCCGGTCAGAATGTTCTCGCCCCAACGTTTCACCAGATCCGGAGCCACCCCGCACTCCAATGGCATTCACTGAAGCCCCGAGGTTGCCGAGATGAACCAACGCACCGTCCCGAACTTGGCGGTCCCCCCGAGCCACACGGCCCATGAGATCGCCCAACAGCCCGCGCTCTGGCGGCAGGTGGACGCCGATCCCGCGACCGACTCGGCCCGGGCGTTCGCGCAGGAGCTGCTAACGGGTCACGCGCCACGAGTCGTTCTAACCGGAGCCGGGACGTCCGGCTATGTTGGTCAGATCGTCGCTGCCGAGCTTGCCCGTAGCTGGGGTGGACGTGTCGACGCTGTGGCGAGCACCGACATCGTCGCCACGCCCCGGGACGCCTTTGTAGAGGACGTGCCGACGCTGGTGGTCTCGTTCGCCAGATCCGGGGACAGCCCCGAGAGTGTCGCGGCAACCACGCTGGCCGATCAGTGCCTGACGGCGGTCCACCACCTCGTCATCACCTGCAATAGCGACGGCCAGCTGGCCCGCCAACATCAAGGCCGCCCGCGGTCCCAGGTGCTGATTCTCCCCGACGGGTCGAACGACCAGGGATTCGCTATGACCTCGAGCTTCACGAGCATGGCGGTGGCCGCGTTGGCGGCCGTGTCCCGGCACCGGCCCACGGGACTGGGAGAACAGCTGGCAAGTGCGGCCGAGCTGCTCCTGCGCGAGATCCCTGAGCAGGCCCGAGAGGTCATGTCCCACGGACCTCGACGACTGGTGTACCTCGGCAGCGGCGCGCTCGCAGGGCTGGCACGCGAGTCCGCCCTCAAGGTCCTCGAGCTCACCGCTGGCAGGATCAATGCGATGGGCGAAACGCCCCTGGCCTTCCGGCACGGACCCAAGGCTGTCCTCACCGACCACACGCTGGTCGTGCTCTACCTGTCGAACGACCCCCATACCCGCGCATACGATCAAGACCTCCTCGCGGAGTTGCGTGCCAGCGAAGGCGGCCACGAAGTGCTGGCGATCACCGCCGACCACGAAGACCTCCCGGAAGGGGCCCCCACCTGGATCCTGCCGACCGCGAAGAGGTTCCCTGACTCGCTGCTAGCTGTCCCGGCGGTCATATGCGCCCAACTGCTAGGGCTACACGCGTCCCTCGGGCTGGGTCTGGATGTGGACAACCCCTTCCCCGCCGGCGAGGTGAACCGTGTCGTCAACGGCGTCACTGTCTACCCGCTCCCGCCATCCGCGGAGTAAACGTAGACTTCGCATTGGCTCGGCGGTGAGAAGAGGGCTGACAGGCGCATCATGATCTTCGCCCGGAGCCAGTTGAAGAGTTGTGTGTCTCGAACAGTGGCTGGAGAACGGTGCCGCGGCGGCCCCACCCTGCGGGGTGGACAAGACGCCCCCACCATAGGCCCGCAGGACCCCGCCTACACGATCTGTCGGCTTGAGGCACTCTTTGCCTAATGATGCGGTCGGCTTCGCGCAAGACGGCGCTGGCCATGGGACGATCGCTTCTGCCGCGACGAGTGCTCAGGCAAGGATCCGGTAACGGAGAGACGGCATCCAGTCGATGCAGAAGCTCGCCGCCCCGGTGTCGCGGGTGCTCCAGGAGCGGGTCTGGCGTGTTCGATCTCGTCCAATCTCCACCCGGCGGCGTTTGACGAGCTGATGCCCAAGACCCTGGCCACCGCCACGGTCGACCGCCTGCTTCATCACGCCCACGTCTGTCAGACCACCGGGGAGAGCGTGCGGCTGTCCCAAGCCCTCGCCGGTCAAGGGGTGAGCCCGTTGAACTGAGCAAACTCAGGCCGGTGGTGGCCAGCGCTGGGCAGATCCCATGGCCACCACCGGGCAGGTCTCGTGACCGTCACCGGGCAGGTTCCACGACCGCCGCTGGGCAGAACTCAATGACCCTTGACACTCGTATGGGCAATCTCCTCAAACGCCATCAAAATCGTTCCCTGTGCCGGGATGTTCCGCCCAGGGATGACCACACTCGGCAAAGTCGGCCACCTGTCCGAGATGACGTGCTTCATGGCTTAGCTGCCTGCGCCGCTCCAAGAACCCGCTCACGAGCAGAAGGATGCCCCATCGGCATTGCGGACGTGCGGCGATCCCCGCGCTCTAGAAGCTGCGTCTTTTCAGCCGCGTGCCGACCAGCAGGACCGCCCGTTGAGTGAACCACCGGAGAGCTCACGGGGGGCGCGAGTCCCTGGGTCTGATGTCCTGGAACTGGCCCGCGTTGGGCACAACGTTCAGTGGTCGAGAGACGGGTTCGGGTGTGTCGCAGCCGGGCTGGGTTGGCCTGGGCACCGACCCGTTGGACGCACGAGTCGGGGCGGTATTTTGGTATCGGCGGCGGCTGCCAGAAGAGGATCGCCGACCTGGATGTGGGAGGACGCGGCCCGCGTGCTTGGGATGTCGGTGGGGCGCACCTATCACGGGAAGGGTTGGTGTCGTGATGTCAGATTCGTCTCTGTCGACGCACCCTATCGACGCGAGCCTCAGGAGGACGCCTCGGTGCAGGTGGGTCGCTCTCGCGACTATGAATGGCAAGGTCGCCGGCTGCGCTCGGGCATCAAGAAGCATCCGGTGACTGGTCCGGTGCGTGTGTTGGCTACCCACCTGGATGGGGACGAGCAGGCTGACCCCGAGCACCATGGCGGGCACGACAAGGCGGTGTATGCATACGCGTCCGAGGACCTGCGCTGGTGGGCGCAGACGCTGGGCGGCGTTGCGCTGGACCCTGGTGTCGTCGGGGAGAACCTCACGACGCAGGGCATGGACCTGCGGGACGCGGTGATCGGAGAGCAGTGGCGCGTCGGATCCGCGCTGCAGGTGAGCGAACCTCGCACGCCGTGCTGGAAGCTCGGGATGCGGATGCAAGACCCGCGTTTCCCTCGCGCCTTCGCGCGCGCGAGGCGACCGGGCGTGCTGTTGCGGGTCCTCGAGCAGGGGCAGCTGTGGGCCGGTGCGCCGGTGACGGTCACGCACACCCCGGGGCACGGCGTGACCGCGGCCGACGTTTTCGGGCTCTACGTCGGTGACCGGCACGACGCCGAGCGAGAGTGTTGTCGGCCCCCGGGCTGGCCGCCCACTGGCAACAGTGGGCGGCCCACCGGACGGTCTGGCATCTGAAGGACGAACGCGAACGGGACGGCGCATGACAGCGCCGATCCGGTTGGTGCGCCCGCGGGAACGGTGGAGGGCGCCACCACGCTGGCGCAGCGTCGAGCCCTTCAGGTCGTAACCGGCTTGTTGCCGCACCTCGACGACATCACCTCGGAGATCGCCGAGCCCATGCGCCCCTGGCGCCAGCGCCAAGCGCGCCGTCTTCGAACGTCCCTCCTGCTGGTGGTGGTTCGTCCGCTCCTGCCGGCGGTCGGTGAGCTGGCATGCCGCCACAGCCGACGGACCTGCTGGTCAGAGTGCCCATGTCGCCACCACAGCACGCTCGGGCCGCGCCGGTTCGCGCCGTGGGGCTGCTGGCGTCCGCCGACCAGGACCCGTGACAAGAGTCAGTCAGGCCGCCGGACGGAGAGCCGGGCCGCCGTCGCCGACCGTCCCACTCCGGTGAGCCGCCGCGACGGCTTCTGCCTTCCGCTCCCGAAGGAATCCCGAATCGGACTCGCAGTCGTGGCACACCACCACGGCCCGATGGCCGAGATGAACCACCTCCACCACGTGCGGGTGGCATAGACTCTGACATATGCCGACACGCTCCGGTCGGGTGTTCGAGCCGGTACGCGACCAGACCCAATCATCAAGCGACGCAAAAGGTTTAGGCGCGCTTGTCGAAAGTATCAATCCGGATATCTTGGCGTACGCGGTCGGCGCTCCGCCCCGGGTAACGGCCCCGGTCAACGGGATCACCGTGCACGACCCTCTGACCCGATACATGTCAGCCCCGGCCATCTCCTACTTGCCGTCGGCGTCGACATCGCCGGTCCCGGTGCCGCTCCTCTTCTTCGCGAGGCGGCCGAGGCGCAATACGCTGGAGTGGTTTTCCATGTCGGCCACGCGCTCCGAGAGCTCGTTCTTCCCGACGCGGTCCGGGACGAGGCCTTGCGCGCGCAGATCACCGTCCTCGCCGCCCCGCTCAGCGTTCCGTGGGCTCTGCTCTCGACAGCGTTACTAGCCGGCATGGGTCGAGCGTCACCCAACCTGCTCACCGTGACCGCCGGCGACCTCTTCACGTTCGCGAACACCTTGGCTGCGCGGCTGCAGGGGTCAGTGACCGTTGAGGACCCGGCATCCCACGTGCTCGCGTACTCCAGCGTCAGCCAAGCGGTCGATGAGCCACGCAAGCAGACCATCCTCGGCCGCCGGGTGCCCCACTCCTACCGTCAATTACTCCGGGAACGAGGCATTTTCCGGGCGCTCTTCACCTCCGACGACTGCATTGAGGTGCCGGCTATCCCCGAGGTGCAGCTGTCCCGGCGGGTCGCCATCACCGTACGTGGGGGCGGAGAGATCCTCGGCTCCATCTGGGTCGCCGAGGAAGGGCAGCCGCTCGCCACGGACTATGCCCTCGTCCTCCGTGAGGCAGCCCCCTCGGCCGCCCTTGGCATTATGAGACACCACCTCGACGCACACGCCGAGCGAAACCTGCGGCGCTCGATGACCCGCGACCTCCTCGACGGGCACAACAGCGACGTCGCGGCGGTACGCCTTGGGCTGGCCCCGCACGCGGCCTCAGCGGTTGTGGCGCTTGAGGCCACCGGACCGGCCCTTACACGCAACCGCCTGCGCGAGACGGTGGAACTGCAGTGCTCCATCAGCGGCCGTGCGGCGGAGGTACTCGACCTCGACGGGCGCGTCTACACCGTGCTCACGGCTTCGGACGAGTCGGCCGTGGGCGCGCGACGGTTCGCGGTGCAGGCATCGAGAGAGGCCAGCCGCACCCTCGCCGTGGAGGTTCGGGCCGGCATCGGAGCGGTCCGTCCACTGGACGGACCGCCTCGTCGAGTCGCGCCGTGAAGCGGACCGGGTGCTGCGGGTGCTGCTGCGGCTTGAGGCTCAGGCCACCGTGGCGGAGCTCGACGACGTCCGACCGGCTGCGAACCTCCTCGAAGTCCTCGACCTCCTGCGGGACCGGCCGCACCTCCTCCAGGGTCCCCTGCAGCTGCTCGACGACGTCGCCCCCGACCGCGGACATGACCTCGCGATCACGGTCCGGGCCTATCTGGACCACCACGGCGACGTCGGGTCGGCCGCCGCCAGCCTCACTGTCCACCCGAACACCTTCCGCTACCGGCTGCGCCGCTTCCAGGAGCTCACCGGCGCCAATCTCGGCGACCCGGTTCAGCGCATGATGCTGGCCCTGCAGCTGCGAGCCGAGCCGTCCTGACCGGCGCTCACCGCACTGTCTCGACCCGCGTCGTCAGTCGGCGGACCAGATCGGCGTCCAAGGGGCCGGCGATGCCCGGCGCGCTTGGGACGTCAAGCATGCCGTCGCGCAGCACGAACGGTTCCGTGATGTCGTTGATGTAGAAGCGGTCCGATGCCGACGTGTCGCCGGGCAGCCGGAAGTTCGGCAGCGCCGCCAGGGCGACGTTGGCCGCCCGACCGAGACCGGTCTCCAGCATCCCGCCACACCAGACGGGGACACCCATTGCGGCGCAGACGTCGTGGACCCGCACCGCCTCAAGGTACCCACCGACCCGGCCGGCTTTGATGTTGACGATGCTGCAGGCGCCGCGACGGATTGCATCGGCCGCCGACCGGGCCGACGTCACCGACTCGTCAAGGCACACCGGCGTGCGGATCCGTTGGGCTAGCTGCGTGTGCTGCTCGAGGTCCTCCTCGTCGAATGGCTGCTCGATGAGCAGCAGCGCCTGCTCATCGAGCTGTTCGAGGCGACCCATGGTCGTGGCGTCGTACGACGTGTTGGCGTCGACCTGCAGCATGAGATCGGGACCGAACTCGGCCCGTACGGCGGCCACAGGTTCGAGGTCCCAATCCGGCTGGATCTTCAACTTGATCCGGCGATACCCCTGCTCCACGTATCCGGTGACCTCCTCGAGCAGCGACTCCAGCGTCGGCGCGATCCCGACCGACACCCCGCACTCGACGCGGGTACGCGTCGCGCCCAGGTACCCCGCCAGCGAGAGGCCGAAGTGCCGGAGCTCGGCGTCGAGGACGGCGGTCTCCAGGGCGGCCTTGGCCATCCGGTGGCCCAGGATGTCGCCGACCAGCGGTGCGAAGGTCCGCGCGGTGACGTCCGCAGCCGCCAGCAGCCGTGGGGCGAGCAGGTCGCGCAGGAGGGCGTGCGCCCCCTCGACGTACTCGCTGCTGTACACGGGTTCGGCGAGGGCGACGCACTCTCCCCAACCCTCGCCGTCCGGACCGACGACCCGGACCAACAGGACGTCGCGCTTGGTCTGCACCCCAAAGGAGGTTCGGAACGGCCGCCGAAGCGGGATGGCCAGCCGGTGCAGCTCGACAGCGTCGACCTTCATTACCGCCCCCAGGTTGTCGTCACGTCGTGTCCTGTCATCGGATGTCGCTCCTGTTGTGTCCGGGTGGGTCGAGGCGCTCGATGAGCGTCGCGGTGAGGTGGGCCAGCATCGCTGCCCGAGACGTCATCTCGTCGAGGTCGACGTACTCGCCCTCCGCGTGCGCGTGGTCGCCCACCGCCCCAAGGCCGTCGAGGGTGGGGATCCCCAGCCCCGCTGTGAAATTGCCGTCCGAGCCGCCGCCGACGCGGGCCGTGCGCACCGCCGCAAGGCCGAGGTCGGCCGCGCAGGCCCGAGCCGTCTTGAGCAGGGCCGCCGACGCCGTCGCCTCGAGCGGAGGGCGGTTAATCCCGCCGTCCAGGTGCAGGGTCGCCTCGCCGACCGGTGCCAAGCCCCGCATACCGGAGTCGACCCGCGTCAACTCGGCGGCCGTCTCAGCACGGACGTCGACACCCAGCTCGGCGCGCGCCGGCACGGTGTTGCGCGTCGTGCCGGCCGTGGCTGTCGTGGGCGTGACCGTAGTGCCGGCCTCCGGCCGCGCCAGACGCACTACCGCCGGCACCTGGGCCGCGAGCTCCACGAGGGCGTTCACCCCGTGCTCCGGTTCGAGCCCCGCGTGGGCGGCGCGACCCCAGACGTGCAGTTGATACATCGAGACACCCTTGCGGGCGATCTTGAGGGCCCCGCCTGCGCTGGGCTCGAGTACGAGAACCGCACTCGCGCGATGCGCCGCCGCCTCGACCACCTGGCGACCGCGCGGTGACCCGATCTCCTCGTCAGAGGTGACAAGCAGGCCGACCCGGTCGACGAGACGGTCCGCGGCGATGAGCGCGGCCACAGCGTGTAGACCCTGGACCAGCCCCGCCTTCATATCGAACACCCCCGGCCCGGTCGCCTGGCCCCCCTCGACCGCGAACGGCCACCGGTCGAGGGTTCCGTGAGGCCATACCGTGTCGAGATGCCCAAGCAGCAGGATGCCGCCCTCCTGCTCCGGCTCGACCAGCAAGTATGGGCGATCGCCCGCCGTCGCCAGGACCGGTCTGACCGCCCATCTCTCGCGGACCAGGTCGGCCAGCAGCGCCATCCCGACAACCAGTGCGTCGAGGTCGCTGCTCGGGGTCTCTACCGTGGTCAGCGCCTCAAGGTCAGCGACCATCTGAGACCGTCGCGCCGCCAGCGCCTCGAGCAGGCCACTCGACTGCGGCTCACCCATCCCCCGCTCCTTTCACGTCCGGGCCGGGAGGCCCGCTGAACACGTATCCCTCCGCTGTCCAAGACGGCAACAGACCCTCACCGAAGAGCCGGCCGAACGCCTCGGACGACGACTCGCGCGCGGCCCGAGCCGCGTCCGGGTCGGCCCGGCGCAGTGCTAGGTAGTCAGCCGGCACTCGCACCGACACCCGCGCGTGGGACCCGCCGATGGGCGCGCTGGGCGCAGTCGCGGTCGGCAGAGCTGCGTCGAGGCGCCACGTCACCTCAAACCGGTCGCTGTTATCCCCGCTGTTCACCACGTCGTCCATGTCGCCGTAGAAGTCCGGATGGAACGCGCGGACGCGCGCGCCGAGCTTAATCAGGTTGAAATGGGCGTTCCGGGCGACGAGGGGGTCGAACGTCCACCTCATCTCGGTGATGCCTGAGCGCAGGCAGGCCGCGCGTTGCGCGAGCTTGAGGGCCAAGCCGATCCCGTGCGACTCACTGCCATTGACCACTCCCGCCATGTGCGAGTGCAAGTGGATCCCTTCGCGCCACCCGAGGAACCCGAAGGCCGCACCCACCGGTTGGTCACCGCGTAGCGCTACGAGCACCGGGTTCCCCGCGTGGACGAGGGCCTGGAGGAGGTTCGACTGCGGAGTCTGCTGGGGACCCCAAATGTGGGCAATGACCCCTTGGATGCGAGAGAGGTCCACCGCTGTCATCTCGCGCACAATGGCCGCCGACCGGTGGGCGCCGGCGTCCGCGTCCCCCTGCGCGTCGGCAAAGGACGCTCGCTGGGTCGTCATGACCCAGCGGGAGGCGGATGCAGGCGGTGCCCGGCCCGACGACCGGCGTACACCCCGCCCTCGACCACCATCTCGCCGTTGACCATGACCCAGGCGATACCTTCCGGGCCGCGCGCGGGGTCGTCGTAGGTCGCGACGTCCCGGACCGCGTCAGCGTCGAAAGCGACGAGGTCGGCCGCCAACCCGGGCGCCACCCGCCCACGGCCGCGCAGGCGGAAGGCGGCGGCGGGAAGGGAGGTCATTCGCCGCACGGCCTCCTCGAGGGGGAAGACGCCGAGTTCCCGCACGTACCGGGCGAGCACCCGCGGGAACGTCCCGTAGGTGCGCGGATGGGGGCGGCCACCGAGACCGGGCGGGAGCCCATCCGACCCGATCATCGTCGACGGATGCTGGAGCGCGCGGACGAGGTCGGGCTCATGCATCGAGTGGACGATCATGCTCACCTGCAGCCTCTCGGTACGCAGGATGCCGGCGAGGGCGTTGACCCGATCCTGGCCGAGCCGCTCGGCGACCTCCGCCAGGGACCGGCCGTCATGCTCGTGCGTCGCCGACGATGCGATGACGATGCCGTCCCAGCCGGCTCCGTAGATGTGGTTCTCCCACGAGTCGTGGTCTTGCCCCAGCTCCGCCCGAAGTCGTTGTCGGACCTCAGTCGACTCCAACCGCGCGAGCAGGGCGTCCGCGCCATCGTCGTTCATCCACGGCGGGAGGGCGGCGGTGAGCATCGTGCTTCCCGCCGTGTAGGGGTAGACGTCCTGGCGGATGTCCATGCCGGCCGCTCGTCCCTCGTCAAGCAGGGCCAGCGCGTCGTTCATTCGGCCCCAGTTGTCGCGCCCGGCACTTTTTAGGTGCGACACGTGCAACGGCCGTCCGGCCGAGCGCGCGACATCGATGGCCTCGGCAATGCTTCGCAGGAGCATGGATCCCTCGCCCCGCATATGAGTGACGTAGGGCAAACCCGGCGGCAACCGGCGGGCTAGGGCAGCCAGCTCGGCGGTGCCCGAGAAGACGCCAGGCGGGTAGATCAGCCCCGAGGAGAGCCCGAACCCGCCGGCGGCGACGGCGTCGTCCAGCAGATCACCCATGCGGCTCAGCTCGCCCTCGTCCGGGGGGCCGCTGCGCATCCCGGTCACGGCGACCCGAAGCGCGTGGTGACCAACGAGGGGGGCGTAGTTGACCACGTAGCCGCGTGCGTCGAGCGCCTCGAGCAGCTCGCCGAACGAGGACCAGCCCCACGGCAACGGCGGGAAGATCCGCGAAACGAGCGCCTCAAGCTCCTCGGCGTGGCCGGGAAGCCGCGGAGCGAGGCTAAAGCCGCAGTTGCCGACTACCTCGCAGGTGACTCCCTGCAGCAGCTTGGACGTGTCGTCGTCGTCGAGGAAGGGCGCGTTGTCGGCGTGGGAGTGGACATCGACGAATCCGGGTGCCAGGGTCAGCCCGGACGCATCCATGACGGTGGCGTCGGCCGGCGGTGAGGTCGCGTAGTCGACGACGCGTTCCACCCGGCCGTCCCGCAGCCAGACGTCGGCGTCACGCGCCGGCGAACCGGTGCCGTCGACCAGATGTCCGCCGCGGACGACGACCGCCCCGGTCACGCGAACCCTTGTAGCGCGGGGTGGGGAGCACGGGCGGCCCAGTCAGCCTCGGCCGGGGTAGAGACGACCGGCGCAGCACCATGACCGGACCACCACGCGCGTGTCAAGGCCTGACCGACGAGGCCGGCGAAGACGGCCCCCTCGGCCTCCGGGAGAAACGTCGTGTCCTCCGACTCATGCGTGAACACGGCATATGTGAAGCCGGGGTTAGGCTCCGTGGCCGGCCCGAACCGGACGATGCCGGCGTCGACCCGCGTACCGGGAAAGAACCCCGTCTTGCAGGCCACCGAGACCACCGGCGACAGGCCAAGGTCAGCCGCGTACGGCGTGACGGCGATATACCGGGGCACCTGGTCTAAGTACTGCTGGGCGCTCAAGATCTCCTCCACCTCCTCGTCGACCCGGCCACCGACGCGTCGCTCGGCGATCCGGGTCACCAGCTCGCACATGTGACGCGGGGTCGCCTCGCCTAGGCGTCGGACGTCGTCGCCGATCACCTCGAAATCGATGCGGTTCCACAGCCGGATGGTCTCCAGCCCGAACGCGTCCATGGTGGCGTTGACGGCCTCCGTGCCGCCAAGCTGCTCGATGACGAGGTTCGTCGCCGTGTTGTCGCTGAGGACGATCATCAGCCGCGCCGCGTCCCGGACGGTGAGGTTCAAACCCGGCTGCAACTCCTTGAGGATCCCCGAACCCCCGCGAAGATCGCCTACCGTCAAACTGATTCGGTGGTCCAGATCGACCACGCCCAAGGCCGCGCGCCGGTAGAGCTCAACCAGCAGGGGAAGCTTGATGACGCTGGCGGTCGGGAGGACCGCGTCCCCGTCAACATCCACCTCCTCCCCCGTCCCCAGGTCCCGCGCGACGATACCCACGCGTCCGGAGAACCGGGACGACAGATCCTCCAGGGTCTGTTGGAGGGCCGACGGGTCAACTTGTGCCATAGCGTCACAGGCCCTTGATGTTGTTGACCAGCTGGAGGAAGCCACCCTGACGGAGGAAGTCGTTCGTCTTGTCGAGCGGCGGGAGCTGCTTGACATCCACGCTGTTGGGCTGGTGGTAATCGTCGACCGACTTCTTGTCGAGGACGACCTGCGGCAGCGCGGTCACCTCGGCCGGCGGCGTAACGCCCTTGGCCAGGGCCTGCGCCATGGCGACCGCGTACTCACCCCACCAGGAGACGAAGATGTCTCCCTCGGCGACCCAGCGCGGGTCCTGGCGAAGCGCGGTGATCCCCGTCTCGTCGCCGCCGAGGCCGCCGATGAGCAGCTGCGCCTGGCCCCCGCGACCGGCCTCCTCGAGCGCCCGCAGGGCGCCCTTGGTCGAGTCGTTGTTCACGGTATAGAGGATGATGTTGTGGTTTTGCGGGATGCTCGGCAGGAGGTTCTTAACCGCCTCGAAACTGGGCTGCAGAGCCGACTGCCCGTCGAACTGGATGGCGTTGGCACCCACCTTGGTCGTCGTGGGCGTGATGGAGGTGGCCGGCACATTCTCAAGCCCCAGAAGTGGGGCGATGGTCGAGTAGAAGTAGCGCACGCAGTCATTCACCTGTTCCCCGGCGGCGGCGTTCTGGCCGATGAGCACGGTGGTGTTCGAGGCGTTCCAGCCGCGCTCCTTGCCGATCTGACCAATCGTCTTGGCCGTCCCCTCGCCCAGTGCCCTGTTGTCGATGTTGAGGAACTTGCAGGCCGACGTGGCGAGGTTGACTGACACGCAGGGGATCTTGCTGCGTTGCAGAAGCGCGCTGATGCCGTCGGTGGCGTTCGACACCGGGTACACAATGATCGCGTCGGGGCGCTCGGCGATCATCAACTGGACGTTCTGCAGCATCTTCGCCGGGTCTCCTCCATTGTCGTACCACTTGAGCTGGAGGGGCGCCTTGGTGTCGACGATCGCCTTGTCCAGGTTCGTGTGGATGACGTGGAAGAGCGGGGCTGCCTCGGTGTAGTTGGCGAAGCTAACCTTGAACGTCCCTCCTTGCTCGGCGCCGCCGCTCGTCGCTCCGCCGGACGGAATGGCGGAGCTGCAAGCGGCGACGCCCATGAACAGACCGGTCACGGCGAGCGTCGTGACGACGACGCGGCTTCGGAGACCCATGAGGAATGCCTTCCTGGTGAACTAGCGCTGACGACGGATCGTGCGAAGTTGGCTGACGCCGACGGCGAGCAGCAAGACCACCCCGGTGGTGATGGTCTGGTAAAAGGACGGGACGCTGAGAATCGCCATCCCGTTGGTTAGCGTGCCCAGGATGAGGACACCGATCAGGGTCCCGGGGACGCCTCCGACGCCGCCCGAGAGCGCAGCGCCGCCGAGAATAACCGCGGTGATCGACTGGAGGCCTGAGTTCGTCCCGGCGGTGCCGGATCCCGTGAACAACTGGCTCGCGAGCACCGCTCCCGCGAGGGTAGCCAGCGCCGCAGAGATGACGTACACCGACGAGGTGACGCCGTTCACCCGGATGCCACCCAGCCGCGCGGCCTCGCGGTTGCCGCCGACGGCGTATAGGTAGCGTCCGAAAACTGTGTAGCGCAGGACAAGGAACAGCACGACGCTGAGCCCCACGAGGATCCAGACGTAGTTGCTGACGCCGAACAACGGCTGGTCGGCCAGCACGCCCGACGACGGGTCCGCGAACGGGATCTGGACGCCACCGGACAAGGTGAGGGCGATACCGGCGGTCACAGACGCCGTCCCCAGGGTGGCAATCAAGGGGTTGATCCGGGCCAGCGACACGACAAGCCCGTTCACCAGACCGCACACCGCACCGGCCCCAAGGACGACCACGAGAGCAACCCCGACGGACCAACCGCGGTTCACCAGTAACGCAAACAGCACCCCGCCGAGCGGGACAGTGCCGCTGACCGACAGGTCGAACCCGCCCGAGATGATCGTCAGAACCTGCCCGAGCGAGACGATCCCAATCACGCTGGCGTTGCTGAGGATGTTCAGGGCGTTCCCGGCCGTGAGGAACGACGGGTTACGCGAGGTGAAGAAGATCGCGATCACGACGAGGAACGCGAGGAGCAACAGTCCCTGCGTGACGGCATCGGGGATACCGGTCCATCGGCGTCGGAACGAGTCCGCGTCCTCCGGTCGTCCTGAGTCGGACACGCTATCGGCGTCGGTCATCACACCAGCCCTCCCGCTGCATGCAGCGCCTCCGGTTGCGACTCCAGGGTGGGTCGCGCGATCTCGTGGACAATCCGGCCGCCGCGCATGACATGCAAGCGGTCGCTCAACAGCACGGCTTCCTCGATGTCCGAGCTGACGAGGAGGATGGCCGCCCCGTCATCCGCCACCTTGCGGACCAGCCGGTGCAGCTCCTGGCGGGCGCCGACATCCACACCGCGGGTGGGTTCATGCAGCACCAGCAGCCGGGCGCCTTGGGCCAGCCGGCTGCCCATGAGCACCTTCTGCTGGTTCCCGCCCGACAGCTCTCCGACCGGTTGCCGTACGCCCCGTGCCCGCAGCCGCACCTGCTGCGCCAGCCGCAGGGCCATCGACCGTTCGCGCCGCGCCGACACCACCCCGAGCCGGGACAGCGACCGCTGCACGAGCAGGCTCAGGGACCGTTGGGTTGTGAGCAGCAGGATTAGACCCTGCGACTTCCGGTCGGCCGGTACGTAGCTCACGCCGAGCCGACGGCTCCTGAACGGGCTGCGGATTGACGCGACTTCGCGACCGTCGATCTTGGTCCGGCCGCGGACGTCGGGATGCAGGCCGCCCAGCGTCTCGGCGACCGTCTCGGCGCCGGCGCCCTGGACCCCGTAGAGGCCGACGATCTCCCCTGGGCTGACTTCGAGGGACACGTCGTCCAGGACGGGCTGAGCCGAGCGACTCCACTCGCCGATCCGCAGGACCGGTTCGGTGTGGCGTTCCACCGCGGGGCCGGGGGGCGCCGTCGCGACGGCATCCCGACCGAGCATCTGCGCGATGATCCGGCTGGGCGTCGTGTCGGAGATGGCCGAACTGTGGACTAGGGCCCCGTTGCGAAGCACATGGACGCTCCAGCAGGCCCGGAAGACCTCGTCGAGGCGATGCGAGATGTAGATGACGCCCACCCCGTTCGCGGCGAGCCCGGTCATAAGCGTCAGCAACTGCTCGCTGTCGCTGCTGTTGAGCGCGGCAGTCGGTTCGTCCAGGACGACTATGCGCGATCGGCGGGCGACCGCCTTGAGGATCTCGACGCGTTGTTGCTGCGCCAGGCTGATCGAGGACATCGGGCGACCAAGGGGCAGGTCGAACCCGTACTCGGCGGCCTCCCGGGCCGCCAGCCGGCGGACCCAGGTTGAAGACGTCACCCCCGCTCGCCGCGGCCAACGCCCGAGAACGATGTTCTCCGCGACCGAGAGGTTCGGCGCGTAGATCAACTCTTGGGGGATGAAGCCGATCCCGTGCGTCAGGGCCTCTCGTGGCGTGCCAAACCGCACCTCCTCACCGTCGATGCGTAGCGTGCCGCCGTCTGGACGGACGGCGCCGGCGAGGACCTTGGCCAGGGTAGATTTGCCCGCCCCGTTCTCGCCGAGTAGGGCGGCCGTCTCCCCCGCCTGGAGGTCCAGGCTCACGGCGGCTAGGACGACGTGCGCGCCATAGCGCTTGGTTACCGCGTCGATCGAAAGAAGGGGGAGCTCCATCCCATATCCCTCTCGGCCGCCGGTAAGTCGGACATTCGCAGCCTATGGATGGCGCGCCGCAAGGGGCTATGTCGAATCGGTCAAGGGTGCGAAACCTTCTTTGGTGGATCCGACGAACAACGTGCAGTGAGCCCGGCTGTTACCCCAAAGGCGGCGGCTTGGGCGGAGTTCACTGAGTGGATGATGTAGTCCACTCTGCGGCCGTTGGGTGATCGAGGAGCAGGAGACAGTGCTGCCGTTGCAGAGGCCGTCGACGACCCCGGACAGAGGCTGGCCCTGGCCCACCGCGGCTCGTACCTGGTTCTGGTGCTCATCCTCACCATGTGCGCGGGAAGTTTGGCCGTCAAACCGGCGGGCCGCATCGTCCTGGTCGTCACGGGCACCGACGACGTCAGGCTGCCTGTCTCGCGGACCCAAAGCCGCGAGCTGGTGCTGACCGGAGTTTGCCGCTATCCCCACACCTGGCCCCTTCAGGTTGCGCGGCGTCGAAAGAAGCAAGCCTGACGCCGCTCTTCACCGGAGCCCTCAAAGTGGCTCTTCACAGTTGACGGTGTAGGTGGCGGCGCGTCGGTGACCGGGTAGGCGTCGAGGTCTCCCGAAGATGGAAGTTCTGACACCACCCATCTGGAAGACCTCGACATGTCTGACGCTACCT
>JAABUN010003173.1_pt1 | contig 26393 bp, 28 predicted proteins | sample 5559311 | NCBI WGS metagenome assembly JAABUN01 (sample SAMN10711877, study PRJNA513370) | rock metagenome | isolation source: Antarctica rocks | place: Antarctica: Victoria Land, Siegfried Peak sud
GGGTGAGCATCTCTTGCTAAATGTTTCAAGATTTGTAACTCTACATCCATTGCCTTACTTGCCTTTCAGTGTTTTATTTTTTTATTCTTTTATTTATAATACCCGGAAACTGACAAAAGAGGGATATCAATCTTAGTCTAGTGCTGCCGTCATTTTTTCACCTAATTGATGCGATTGTCCTACCTGGAGCAGCAGTAAATATACATAGGCGACGTTTACGCAATCATTAGTAGCAAAGTGCTGTTTCGGCGGCGGAGCCAATTGCTAGTGCGATCGTTACTTTATTTTTAGCACTACTTTTTCAAATTATTTTAGCGTATAGAAGTACCACTTATGGGTGGATTTCTCCAACAATTGCTTGTCTAATATTTTTGCAAATATTTGTAATTATTATTAATTTCTTACCAATTTCTGCTCTTGACGGTTATAACCTAATTGAACCTTGGCTACCTACAGAAATGCAAGTTCGGTTGAATAAAATTAGCAACCAACTACTTTTATTTATATTTATGCTGATTTTAATTGTTAAACCGTTATGCTTATTTTTAGGCAGTTTGTCTACTGCAATTGCTGAATTTATTGGCGTACCATCTTCTGCAATATTAACTGGATTTGGTTCCTTTGGTAACTTCTCTAGTATTTTACTGATAGCTGTTATTGGGTTACTTTTCATAATACGCAAATTGACTTGTAAGCTCTACGAAGTTTGTATGAAAAAAGCAGGTAGGTTTGGGGTTTGAAATTTTGAAACAAGCTATGTAAATAAGTCTGCGTCGAATAAGAAACTATATAATTTTCGAAAGAATTTTCGTTTCAATTAGAGAAAATCTACTGTTTAAATAAATAGTAGAAACCTAGGTATTAATTTTGCTTAATTAGCACTCAAGCGATCGCGATCACTAAAATAAACATAAACTCATTGTTTGAGGATGCCAATCGTGACAGGACTTTTCCAATCACAAACCTTTCCTACTACTCTACCTGACCATACGCAGCTACCAGAATCCGACGGTACATTTGTGAAGAACTTTCAAGAACATCCTCAAAGCGTACTACTGACGGATTCAATCGAGCCAATACTGAAACAAATTCATCCTGATGACCAATATTGTATTGGTCAAGATTCTGGTATCTATTGGCGTTTGACAGAGCCATTAGAAAGAGGTGTTGTAGCCCCAGACTGGTTTTATGTACCTTTTGTACCCCCAACTCTTAAAGGTCAACTGCGGCGCTCTTATGTATTGTGGCAAGAATACGTCGCACCCTTAATTGTTTTAGAGTTTGTAAGTGGGAATGGTGCAGCAGAAAGAGATAGAACGCCAGCTATAGGCAAATTTTGGGTATACGAGCAAGGGATTAGAGTACCCTTTTATGGCATTTATGAAGTTGAAAAAGCTGCTGTGGAAGTCTATCACTTAATTGAAAATTCCTACCACCGCTTAGAAGCAAACGATCGCGGACATTACTTTATCCCTCAGCTAGGAGCAGAATTAGGCATTTGGGAAGGGCATTATTCCAACACCGAATTACCCTGGCTGCGATGGTGGGACGCTCAAGGTAATTTATTGCTAACTGGCGCAGAACGAGCAGAAGTAGAGTTACAAAGGGTAAATGCTGAAACTAATAGAGCAAATGCTGAAACTCAAAGGGCAAATGCTGAAGCTCAAAGGGCGGAAAAACTAGCCGCGCAATTAAGATCGTTGGGGATAGAACCAGAAGAATAACGATTAGTCTTGTTGACTTGCAAACTGACGCGCCCCTAAAACCGAAAGAGCGATCGCACTTACGAGCAATATCGGGATACTATACCAAGGAAACTGAGATATAGGTAAGTAAGCCGCCGCTCGGAGTCCAATTGCTGTATAAGTTAGCGGTAATAGATACACTATGGCTTTTAACGCAATAGGTAACGTCGCTGGATCGAAAAATGTAGCTCCCAAAAATGACATCGGGACAATCACAAAGTTGTTGTACAAACCTACACTTTCAAGACTTTGCACGTTTAACCCCACAATTACCCCTAAAGCTGAAAACACCGCACAATTTAGCACCAATAGCAGCAAAAATAATGGGTTAACAAAGCTCCAGACTTTTCCTGTAAATAGCACCGCTACTAAAATTACAGATCCCGATGTCATTAATCCTCTGACAATTCCTGCCAGCATTTTACCCACTTGCAAAGCCAATGGATGAATGGGGACTAAGAGCAATTCTTCAAAACTTTTAGTAAACAAGCGATCGCCACAAATAGAAAATGTTGTCCCCCCAAAACTAATTGTCATTGACGACAGCGCCACCATTCCCGGTAAAATAAATTCTAAATAGCTGTCACCAACGGCGGGTTTAGGCAAAGAACTACCCAAACCCAATCCAAAAGCCAAAATGTATATCAGGGGAGAAATTAACCCTGAAGCCGCCACTTGAGTAATACGGACGCGCAAATCTAACCAATCGCCCCAAAATATAGTCAGACTATCAGCAAGCAGCGTTCGCCATTGGGAAGAATTGTTAGTTTTGGTTAGAGAAGGCGATCGCATTAAATTTAAGGAATAGTTTACTTGACTACATAATAGCCATTGCTGTCACTACATCACGTAATAATAAAGTCATACTAAAAAAGGAGAGTCCTTAACCTTCTCCATAAAACTAGATGAAATTGATTAAGTAAAGATGAGACGTAAATCTGGTAGGTCTACAGTGACAGACAAAAAACCTTTCTCATTTCTACCCGCGAGCGTTAACTACGCTACCATCGCAATTTTGGCGGCGGTGTTAATTTTAGGAATTGGCATTGGTACGGTTTTTACTTCTGATACAGGCGCTACACCAAATAATGTTAGTTCTAGTATCCAGATCGACCAAGCGGCTCCCAACCCTGAGCTATGTATCCAGTACGGCGCTAGTGCTATGGTGATGGATGCGCGGTTATTTGTGACTTTGAAACCATTTAAAGTTTATGTCTCTCAACCGAGTATGCGTCCTGGTTGCGTACTGCGCCAAGCTAACTGGGGAGTTTTAGAGCGACGTAACTTAGTTACTGGCGATCAGCTGCGCGATTGCAGGCTAAAGTTAAATACTTTTGGGTATACGGGAGATTTAGGTAATTCTCCTGCCATTAGCTGTATCTACCAAAGTGAAGACGCACAGAACTTCTTTATCAATCAACCAGGAGCGGTTAACGCCCCCACTACTACCGATCAATTCTAGTGACTTGTGGATGGGGAGGCGCTGGGAATCGCGGCTTTTTCAGCAGTAAAAAGGGTTTTTGTTGCTTCCCCATTAATTGCAATTTCCCCTACTAACTTATCGCCGTCAATTTTACTATTAATAGCGATCGCCCTTTCTCCTGATTCTTGGGGGAATCCGCACAAAACAGATTTCGCAACTTTACCAGTTAAAGTTAGCTGTTGCTCTTTGAACAAACCTGTCAGCGTTGGTTTTTCTTCGGCGGACATCAAGGTTTGCACGTTTTTTGCTGGCTTTAATACTGTTGCATTTATATAAGTACCAGACTGGTCGATTTGCAAGATTAAAGGCGCTATTTGAGGGCAACCAGGCAAGCTATTGGTAAAGGAGAGCCGATAGCTACCGCCAATCGTTTTTGATGCTTTAAGGTTGTTTTCTCCATAAGTTGTAACGACATTGAATAATAGCAGTACCGAAGCAATCGTTACAGCGTAGAAAATCAAAGATTTAACATTAAAGTGGCTGCTCACAGATCAAACTCCCGATTTATCTTTACCACTGCTGGGCGCAACTACTGAAGCTAGATGAGATGTAACTTGGCTGTAACGACGAGTTATAAGTAACGAAGATTTGCATTGAATCGCCAATTCGTCGGTATATCGCCCCAAAGTTTGTCGCTCAATTCCCCAAGCGCGGCTAGTTCCGGCAATGGTCAAATCGACGCGCTCAGAGGCTTCAACGGCTACAGTGATAGGTTCGGCGGATTCCTGGATTTGAATATCAATGCGATCGCGCACTTTCCGAGACAAGTTTTCCATTACTCCACTCAATTCATAGCTCAATTCGCTGTTAGTTTGCCCCGCTTGTACTACCCGCAAAATTGACAACGTGCGGGTTTGGGAACTGGCGAGCATTCTTAACGCCAGTTCTAGCGCCAAATCGTCGTGAATATTGCCCGAATAAGCTACTAACAATTTTTCCATTGCTGTTTGTCCGCGATCAATATAAACTCCCACATCCACCGGAGCCATACTTAGAATTTGCCCGACACGCCCACCTAAACGGTTGGTACTAAAAGCCGGACGATGCCAACCTACGAGCATTAAGTCAATTTTATTTTGGCTGGTAATTTGTTCTGTAGCTCGGGCGACATCATTAGTAACGCGAACTAAAGGCTGCACAAAGGCGCGGATAGCTGGAGGTTCTAAAGTTCCAATCAATTGCTCTAATTGTTGGCGACGCTTCTCCATTAACCTGTCCGCTTCAGCAGGCATACTTTCAAAAGCGTAATCTTCCTCAAGTTCTACTAAGCTCAGAGGATGAACTACAGCGCTTTGGAAATTGTTGAGAGCGATCGCGGTGGCTAATTGAATTAGTCCTTTTTGGGTATCTACGTTAGCTACAGGGACGAGAACCCGATAAGTAACTTCGGCTTTTAGTCCTGCTCCTAATTCGGTTTCTGGTTCAACCGTATTTAATCTAATTAGCCGTTTGGGATAAGTCCACTCCAATAAGGGCGAAGTCATAAAGGTAGTAACTAGCGCCATAATTACCAACATCGTAAACAAAAGCGGCGATATTACACCTAAGTTCAAGCCAATATTTAGCACGATAAGTTCTGTCAAGCCGCGTGTATTCATCAACCAACCGAGGGCTGAAGCTTCACGATTTTCAATTCCACTCACTCGCGCAGCTATGTAAGTACCAAAATACTTACCACTAATTGCTACGGCTACAACCAGCGCGCACAGCAGCCATAATTCAGGACGATTGAGCAATCCTACTTGCGTCCGCAGACCGCTATAAGCGAAAAATATTGGTAACAGAAAAATTAATACAAAATCTTCGGTTTTTTCAGCTATTTCTCTTACCAAACCTTCATCTTTAGGCATGATTGCGCCTAACAAAAATGCCCCAAAAATAAAGTGAATACCAATGAATTCTGTAATTAAAGCACTCGCAACCACCCCAGCATAAATACCTGCTAAAAGTAATTGATTCATCTTACGGGCGCGCTGATAATACCTAGCAACGCGCTTTAAAAACCACCGCCCTACCGTCACCATCAAGCCGATATAAATCAACGAATAGATAATTGTGGGGATGGCTCCGTTAATTGTCCCAGTTCTAGCTACAGCGATCGCTAAAGCCAGTACGCACCACGCGGTAACATCATCTACCGCCGCACAAGTCAACGCCAATGTTCCCAGGCGCGTACCCTGCAAGTTATTTTCGGTAATAATTCTGGCAAGTACCGGAAAAGCGGTAATTGACATCGCCGCCCCCAAAAATAAAGCAAAGGCGGTGAAAGATACATCTCCGTTAGAAAGCTGTGGATAAAGTAATACAGCCAGCAGGGTTCCTAAAGAAAAAGGGGCTAAAATACTGACGTGAGATATTAAAATTGCAATTTCAAGCTGACCGCTCAAATATTTGGGATTTAGTTCTAACCCAATGAGAAACATGAAAAATATCAGTCCAATTTGAGATAAGACAAATAAATAAGGGATTGTTTCGGCAGGAAATAAAGTTGTAGCCAAATTAGGCGCAACTAAGCCCAATAAAGAAGGGCCTAGCATAATCCCGGCGATAATTTCGCCAATTACTAGCGGCTGCTCGATTGCTCGACATCCTAGCCCCACTAGCCGCGAAAGTCCAATTACAATTAGCACCTCAACTAGAACAATAGCAACTGCGTTCATAGTTTCCTCAATGGGATAATCCGATGTGTCTTATGATGATTCTGCAAATAACTTCAATCTGTCAAGGCGATCGCAGATTTTGGGCGAAAACTTAGTAATTTTAACGTCTAAAACTTCCGCCTTTATAGAACCGCCGTAGCCCATTTTCACAAGTAGCTGTACTACCAATCTTTCAATAAAGCTAGGGGAACAAGCCTTAATGCGAGTAATAATTTCATCAGCTAAACCCTGCTTAATTTCTAGATAAGCATCTTCTAAATACTCTTGAGGTGTTTTTTGTTTAATAATTTCTATCCTGTTATCAATTATTCCAGGACTGATTTCAAGACTTATTTTATTTTAAAAAGCAATAGATTCCGGAACCTGATTTAAGTATTTAATGTCAATTAATTGAGGATTTTGTTCTAAAACTTCACTTCCTCTAACAGTTATTTGAAAAGAACCTCTTTTAGTAGATTCAAGAAGAACTGCTTTCTTCAGGTATGTTTTAGCCCAACCGACTCTATTATCAAAAATTGCTTGTTTACCACTAGGTTAAAGTTTTTGTTTTTCTGCTTCACAAAGCTCAAAACTTGCAGCCAAACTATCTATCACCTCACGAGAAGAATGTTCCTGCTGGTCAGCTAGGTATTCAAGCAGGGGTAACATGATGCTTTGATAATCAGGTATGGGCATTTGATAACTCTCTTTAATCCAGCTTATCAAACCTCTTGCACAAACCCTCTCCAAACCTTGGGAGAGGGTCACTCGAAATTAGATTCCCTTTAGCCTAACTGGACAAGGATAAATCTTTTATTCATGCAAGAGGTCTACCCGAAATCTACACCCTTTTCTAGCTTTTACCAGAATTTTGGCGTTGCTGGCGATTAGGCACGTTGAGCGCCTAGTTGCCCATTCTCAACTACAAACGACGCTAGGGTGCTAATAGTAGAATTTTGATCAAGGATTGTAGATACTGCTCGGTAATCACTCTGCCAGAGTTTGCGGGTTAGATTGCAACGGACATACCCACGAAAAGCCCCATCAAAAAACTTAGTGTGGGGATTATCGGATAAAGCGGCGGTTACAGGCGCAATAAATGCACTAGGAAAATCTGAAGAAATAGAAGTTCCCACAAATTCTGTACCTACTGTTGGCGAATCTACCTTGCTAAAATCTGTTTTTAGGTCGTGTACCCAACTAGAATGAATGTCCCCTGTAATCACAATGGGGTTTGATGGTTTTTTCTTGTTTAAAAAGTCAAGTAATCGACTGCGGGCGGCAACATAACCATCCCATTGATCCATGTTGAATGATTCTACGTCAGGAAGCGCATTAAAGTCATACTCCGCCAACATAGTTTGTTGAGCAATCACATTCCAACGGGCTTGGGAACGATCTAAACCCTCCAACAACCAGCGTTCTTGCGGTTGTCCGGTCATTGTCGCATTGGGATCAAAAGCTGCTTCACAACGAGGTTTGATGCCATCATTACAGGGCTGATCGGTGCGATATTGACGAGTATCTAGGACATTGAACTCAGCCAACTTACCAAAAGTAAAACGCCGATATAATTGCATATCCGAGCCGTTAGGTATCGATGAGCGACGCAGGGGCATATGTTCGTAGTATGCCTGATAAGCATTAGCTCGTCGTACCAAAAATTCTTGCTGGCTTTGGTCATCTTCAGCGATCGCACCAGCATAGTTATTATCTACTTCGTGGTCATCCCAAGTAACTATCCACGGAAAATTAGCATGAACTGCTTGTAAATTTGGATCGGTTTTGTACAAGGCGTAGCGGTTGCGATAATCTTCAAGGGTAAGAATTTCGTCACTATTATGCTGACGTGGCCCCCCAGCTTGAGGCCCATACTCATAGATATAATCACCTAAATGTACAACTAAGTCGAGGTCTTCTTCGGCCATATGCTTGTAGGCGGTGAAGTAACCATTTTGCCAATCTTGACAAGACGCAAAAGCAAAGCGCAACTGATTGGAAAAATCTCCTCTAGCAGGGGCGGTGCGAGTGCGTCCAATTTGGCTTACCTCGTTGCCTACTTTAAATTGATACCAGTACCATTGGCCAGGTCTAAGCCCCCGTACATTTACCCTGACTGAATGTGCTAATTCTGGTTTGGCAATTACTGTACCGCTTTTGACAATTTGACTCATCCGTTCGTTCGCTGATACTTGCCACTGTACGGGTACAAGATAAGGGGGCATTCCACCGCCGTCAAACGGACTAGGAGCCAAGCGAGTCCATAGTATTACACTATCTGGCAGTGGATCTCCTGAAGCGACACCTAGACTAAAGGGGTGTCCTGATAATATTGGTCGGGCAACTACTTTAGTTGAATGCCCACTTGCGAAGCCCTGCGTGCGCGCTTGCGCTATCGCAATTCCTGTTAAGGCTCCGGCTCCTATTAGCAAACTACGACGTTTTAACTTACTTGATAGTAGGCGCTCAAAATTAAAGTTATCCATCTTGGGTGGTTTTTTGTGGTTAATTTATTTAACTTTGGGCAACTCAAATCAAACCAAGCCAATACTTACTTTACTTTCTTGAGATAGTTTGGGAGCGAACGAGACTACTTTTCAGTAGTTTTTCTAATAAGTGCCTGACTTATTTTTAACCAAAAAGATCGTTAGTATTACTCGATTTAACTGCGAAGCCCAACTTAAAGTTACCAACCCAAAATTAACTAACGGTCAACGTATTGTTAACATTAACTTAATCTGCAAATAGTTATATGTGTAAACTACCAGCGTTGACGGATTTCAAAACCAATGTAGAGATGCATTGCAACGTCTCTACACCAAAAATTCATAATTAACTGGCTGGATTATCAACCATTGATTTAATATAATTTAGGTCAAGATTGAATTGACGCGCGATCGCATTTATAACTTCAGTTTCGGCGGGAGTCTGTAGGCTATCAGCCTCAACAATTCGGTAGCATTGAGCCAATAGCGGAATTGCAAAGTCGCGATTAAGTTGCACAAGTAGCGTACCTAAAGGCTGCGGCGACTTAAAATCCTCAGCAATGACTTTAAGTGAAGCTGGACTAATATTTATTGCTTGCAGTTGGGGTAAAAGTTCATCCCAAGACTTCACGGGATGACTAGCTAAAATTGTATGGACTAAAATTCGATCCATTACAACTTGTTGCGCGATCGCTGTTTCTAAATATTGCTGACTTTGTTGCTGTAAATCGCTAATTACTTTTGATTTAACTTGTTCCGGCGACCTTAACTTGGTTTCATAAAACCTACAGGCAGCATAACCTAAAGAGTACAACATTGCCGCGTTAGAACTTGCCCCAATTGTTGCCCCTGCAAAAGGTACATTTCGTAGCAACCCTAAACCTACAGCTTTTAGTACCCGACTACCACCTAGACCTAAACCAAAAATTCCTAAAACTTCGCCGCGACGCTCTGGAGCTTTCAAATCTAGTCCGTAAACCGCCGCAATTTGATAAATCATCTCCGCTTGTAAGCGCGTTGTCGCTGCCAAATCCACCGCTAATAGAGCTAGAGCTATTCCTGGTAAAAAACTGGTAGCAAGCCCAATACCGCCTGCTTGGGTAGCTTTTTCTACCATGATCCGATGAGCAAGTTGGCTAGGTGATTCGTGAGGATAATCTTGCTGAAGCTTTTTAACAACACTTTGGGCTTTGGCAACATCTACACTATCAGTCGCACCTAGCAGCCAATCGAGATTGAGAAAGCGTGTCATCCGCCGCACAAGCCAATTACTACCCACATTATCGATAGTTTCTCCCGCACCTTTAGTTACTTGGGAGAGCAAATCGTGGGTTCGATCCACCGTCTCTTGTCCCGCATCGAAAGCAATGCGAGCGATCTGTGCAACGCTTTTCGTTACATAATCTATAGTAGAGGGCGGGTTTTTGGGTTGTTTTTGCAAATTGCTCATGATGGGGCGATCGCCTTTAAATATGTCTCTAGCCATAGTTGTAATAAAAAAGTAAGCTGAAAAACATCTATCTAATGCTTGTACTTTGCCTAATTACTCCACGTCAAAAGTAATAAATTGAGATTTTGCAATTTACGGTTTCTCCTGCTACCTCTTTCGGCATAAAATTCATAAAATATCTAGTTGCTAAAACGCGATCGCCTCTGGCGCTATCCCTTGGGTAATCACACCGGACTATTACACCCCATCATTGAAATTACTATGACTATTGGCTATGTCGCTCTTGTCCTCCACGCTCATTTACCTTACGTCCGTCACCCTGGAAGCGATTATGTTTTAGAAGAAGAATGGCTTTATGAAGCTATTACCGAAACTTACATCCCATTGCTGCAAGTATTTGAAGGCTTAAAGCAAGACGGCATCGATTTCAAAATTACGATGAGCATGACACCGCCCTTGGTTTCAATGCTCCGCGACAAGCTGCTACAAGAGCGCTACGACCTGCATTTAGCCCAATTAGAAAAATTAGTCGCTTTAGAAGCCGAGCGCAACAACAATAAGGGTCACCTCCGCTACTTGGCTGAATATTACGTTAAAGAATTTGCCAACGCGCGCAAACTCTGGGAACACTACAAGGGCGATCTGGTCACTGCTTTTAAACAATTTCAAGACTCTAATAACCTAGAAATTATCACCTGTGGCGCTACTCACGGCTATTTGCCACTGATGAAAATGTACCCCGAAGCAGTTTGGGCGCAAATTCAAGTAGCTTGCGAACACTACGAGCAAACTTTTGGTCGCTCACCTAAAGGTATTTGGTTGCCCGAATGCGCCTACTATGAAGGGCTAGAAAGGATGTTAGCCGATGCAGGCTTACGATATTTCCTCACCGATGGGCATGGCATTCTCTACGCCCGTCCCCGTCCGCGTTTTGGTAGCTACGCCCCCATCTTTACCGAAACTGGAGTAGCAGTTTTTGGGCGCGACCACGAATCGTCTCAACAAGTATGGTCTTCAGAAGTCGGCTATCCAGGCGCGGCAGAATACCGCGAATTTTATAAAGATTTAGGCTGGGAGGCAGAATACGAGTATATCAAGCCCTTCATCATGCCCAATGGTCAGCGCAAAAATACCGGGGTTAAATACCATAAAATCACTGGGCGCGGTTTGGGATTATCAGATAAAGCTCTCTACGATCCTTACTGGGCAAAACAAAAAGCCGCCGAACACGCTGCGAACTATATGTACAATCGAGAGCAGCAAGTTAGTAATTTGCATGGGATTATGCAACGACCCCCCATAATTGTTTCTCCTTACGACGCGGAACTATTTGGTCATTGGTGGTATGAAGGTCCGTGGTTTATAGATTATTTGTACCGCAAGTCTTGGTACGATCAAGGAACTTATAAAATGACCCATTTAGCGGACTACTTGCGAGAAAATCCTAGTCAACAAGTTTGCCGTCCTTCACAGTCTAGCTGGGGCTTTAAAGGCTTTCATGAGTATTGGTTAAATGAGACTAATGCTTGGGTGTATCCTCATTTGCATAAAGCTGCCGAAAGAATGATTGAACTAGGACGCAGAGAACCCGCCGATGAATTGGAGTGGAAAGCTTTAAATCAAGCGGCTAGAGAAGTGTTATTAGCACAATCATCGGATTGGGCGTTTATTATGCGAACAGGGACAATGGTTCCTTACGCGGTACGAAGAACGCGATCGCATCTCATGCGTTTTAATAAGCTCTACGAAGACATCAAAATCGGTAAAATTGATAGCGGTTGGCTCGAAAAGGTTGAGGAAATAGATAACATTTTCCCCCAAATCAATTACCGCGTTTATCGTCCGGTGTAGGTTTTAGAGTTAATTAGCACAAAACTAATGCGATCGCGCTTTGGGTAATTTTATGCTCAAATAAGGTGCGATTGCGGCGGATTTTTTAAGTCAGCGTGATACCTTCCCAACTGAAAAATTAATTTTTTGTTTGGGATTTTACCCAACTTCTAAAAGCTTTAATAGTAGCATTTCTACCTTTAATCTTACTTTGCTCTACATATTCAGGAATAACATCAACCAAAGGAAAGCTAGGGAAGTTGCGGCTAATATTTGACTTAACATAACTGCCACTTTCTAACACACTTATTTCTAAACTTTGACCGTTAAATCGCCACAACTCCGGCACTCCCAAAGCTTCGTAATTATTAAGACGAGTGCGAGAGGTAATGTCAATTTCAAGTGCCAAGTCTGGCGGCGGATCTATACTAAGGTCTATGCGTTTTTTACCTCTAATTGCTGCTTCGTTTTGGATATAAAAACAGTCATCCGCTTCTACTCCAGTTTTCATACTTTCACTTTTAAATGTTGTAGAGGCAAGGCTTCTAGCTTCAATATCTAGTTTTTCAAGCAGCGCTTTTACTAAGTCACCAATTATTACTTTATCATCTTCATGTTCTGGCAGTGGGGTCATTATTTCCAATAGCCCCTGACTATAATTAATTTTAGCTGCACGCCTTTCTCCCAATTCTTCTAAAATGTTTTCATACATCTGCCAAGAAACATTTTTTAGTGATAATTGTTGCCCAGGTTGGACAACTAATTGATTTAATTTTAATAGCATAAGTTTACTCGCAAATTTGTCTACCTATTAAATACAAGTATAAGCTGCTTAATTAGAGTTGAGAAATCGCCTTAAGATAATCTCAATTCAAAAGAGTGTCGTCCGTGACAAGCATAAACACTATAGCCATCAGCAAATTGAATAGCAGGTTCTTTTTCAGCATGAAGGAGATTCTCTCGATCAAAAGACAACTTGCAAGGGCGATCGCAGACTATGCAAACCTTCTCGAATTGGAAGATAAACCCACAGTATTGCATTAATTCTTGAAGAACTTGCCATTTTTGGCGATCGTGCTGAAGTTTAAGAACGGAGATACAGAAATCAAACATACAACCCCAAATTGCACCCTCTGCTGGTCTAGTAAGGTTGCGTGTAAAGTAGGAAAAGTCAGTAAATTCAAGTTCGGACTGGTCAAAATGGGCAATTAATTGTTGTTCAATGCAGCTTGTCACACTATACGGAAAATATGAAATTTGTGGATGGCTATTAGTTGAATAATGCGGAAATTCAGGCCATTGAATTTGATTGCGTAATCTAATGAAGAATTGCTCCTCAAACTGTTGTCTGATTCCATGTTGAATATGATCTACTACTCTTTTAATAAATTTGATATGTATATCGCGTCCTAAATAAGCTTTAAAATTCTCAACAGTAATAACATTTTCAATTGCGGCAAGAGGACTGCTGTAGAATAAAATTTTAGGTTCAAAATAGCCACTTACCATATAAGCGGCTTTAATAATTGCTGCAACTTTTTCTCGATCAATTGGTTCAGTTAGCATTGCTATTGATCGCCATTTGTCTCGATAGCTAGGAAGCATTGCTTCTTGTTCAGGGGATAGTTCTGTGATGATGGGTTTTGGCATATTTTAATCAAGTCACAATAAAACTACAGGCTTTGCAGCAAAAAAATGACAACAAATCAACCAAATACGCCGAATAATTTTGAGACAACAGTTTTATCTGAATTGCGTCAAATTAACCAGAGGTTAGACCATTTAGAATCAAATCTTGAGAAAGTTGAATATAAGTTTGATACTTATCAAAAAGCGTCTGACTCAATGGTACGACTGGCAACTACGATAATTGTAGCGGCGGCGACGGTGGCGGTATTGCCTTCGGCTTTGAGGGGAATTTCTCCCTTAATCAATGCTTTGGTTACTGGTGTAAAATCGGGAAGTTAAAGTTTATTTAACTTCGCCGCCGTCCGTAAAATTTGCCCTGCTAAAATTGCCGCCCCAAAACCATTATCAATATTGACAACGCCCACACCCGCCGCACAAGAATTGAGCATTGTTAATAAAGGTGCAAGTCCACCAAAACTAGCCCCGTAGCCAATGCTAGTAGGTACAGCAATCACTGGACAATCGGCTAAACCTGCAACTACACTCGGTAAAGCCCCTTCCATTCCGGCGACCACAATTAGCACATGGGCGGAGTCTATTACATGACGATTGTTAAGTAAGCGATGAATCCCAGCTACGCCTACATCCCACAAACGCTGTACTTGGAAGCCGCAAAGAGTCGCTGTCACCGCCGCTTCTTCGGCGACAGGTAAATCTGCTGTTCCCGCCGATAAAATACTGATAATCCCAGGATATTGAGGGGCGACTACTTCAGGAGTAAGGGCGCAAATTCTCGCGGCGGGGTAATATTGCAATCCAGTAACTAGAGTTTCTAACTGAGCATAGACACTGCTTTCAATGCGCGTAGCCATCACTACCGGGTTACGCAGACGCATTGCTTCGATAATTTGAGCAATTTGGTCGGGAGTCTTGTCTTGACCCCATATCACTTCTGGAAAGCCAGTTCTACGAGTGCGATCGCTATCTATTCGAGCAAAATCGCCGACATTTTCATAACCAAGGTGTTTGAGCTTTTCTAAAGCAACGGTGGGATTTACTTCGCCTGTAGCTACAGATTCGAGCAGACTTTGCAGATTGTTAGCTTGAGTCACAGTTAATTTAGTTATTTTGTTACTACTTTGAGTTTATATTTATCCCACATTGTTCCGCCTTGAGAGCCGAGAGCAGAGTATTCTACTCCTTGGATGCGATCGCGTACTGCAACTAAAGACAATGGGCTTACTAGGTGAATAAAGGGTAAATGTTCCTGAGTCAATTTTTGAGTTTCGGCATAAATAGCTTTACGCCTAGCTTCATCTAATTCTTGAGAACCTTTAATATACAAGCGTCCAATTTCTGCTTCCCAGTCCGCTATTTCCCTTCCTATAAGCGGTTCTTCTCCGGGTGGTTCTTTTTGGTTGAAGCTGTGCAAACCACCATTAGTCAACCATACATTAGCGCTATCGTGAGGTTCTATACCACCCGTAAAGCCAAGCAAGTGGCATTCCCAATCTAAAGAATTTGACAGCTTGTCTACCAACGTATTAAAAGCAATGGGGTTGTAATCTACTTGAATGCCAATTTTACTTAAATCTTGTTTAACTTGCGCTCCCATTGCAACGCGGGTTTTATTTTCGCTATTGGTAATTAACGAAAACCTGACTCTATTTCCCTTTGCGTCTAATAATTGCTTTTTGGCGTTGTATTTAAAACCTGCTTGTAACAATAATTCCTTTGCTTTTTGGGGGTTATAATTATACGCTCTTAAGCCTTGCTGTGGGGAAATGTAAAAAGGGCTTTGAATGTCTATCGGCGAATCTTGGACAGCACCAAGACCGCGAAAAACGTTATTGAGCATAGTTTGGCGATCAATCGCGTAGGCTACGGCTTGTCTAAATTCTAGGGTATTAAACCAACGGGATTTAATTGGATCGATAAGCGGACGATTATTTCTTTTCCCTTTATTTAAGTTAAAGGCGATAAAAACCTTCTGAAACTTAGCACCGCCATTATAAACCGTAAATTTACCTCGTTTTTCTTCCCGTTTGAGCAACGAAAAGTTTTCTGGAGAAATTTCTACAACATCCAAACCTTTAGAGCGAAATTGCAAGACGATTGTATCGGTAGATTCAATAATTTGCCAGACAATCCGCTCAATATAAGGCTGTGGGTTTTCTTGAGCATCTTTACGCCAGTAGTAAGGATTACGTTCAAATATGACTCGCTGACCGGGGGCGTAACTTGCTATTTTATAAGCCCCATTGACAATAACTTTGCGCGGATCTGTATCTGTTCCCCAAGTAGAGAGAAATTGAGGTTTTCCCTTAGCATCCTTAGTTGTAATCGACTTTGCTAAAATGTGTTTTGGTAAGATACCGACAGAATTTGTTGATGCTCCGGTAGTTGTGCTAAGAAAAGGTGCAAAAGGTTCGGGGAAAATAAATTCGACTTGGCGATCGCTCAACTTCCTGATTTTTGGAAAAACACCACTTGCACCTACCTTTAAAAAGTCTTTCCAATCGGTCGGTATCGCTGGATTGAAAATGATGTCTTGATAAGTAAAAACAACGTCATCGGCGGTTAGCGGTTCGCCATCCGACCATTGTAAACCTTGTCGCAAAGTAAAAGTTATGTGTTTTTTATCGTCTGAAACTTGCCAAGATTCGGCTAATGCTGGCTCAATTTTGGCGGTAATTCCGTTAAGCGTGGTCAATCCTTCAGTCGTAAATAGAAAAACATGGGGAAATTCTTGGTTAAAGGCGTAGTTAAAAGTTTTTGGATCGCTAGTTGTGCTAGTAACTAACTGCGATACTTGCGCCGCTTCAGTTTTTAACTCTGTTGGGTTGCAGCTAGTTAGGCTAAAAATGAGTAAAACTGTCAGCCAAAATCGCCAGAATATAAGGGTCATTTTGAGACTTGCTTGCGTTTTAATACTAATCTTCGGCAACTTTCATTTCGTATATATTCCACAAAGTTCCCCCCAAAGCAGTGAAATCAGGATTTTGAATGCGATCGCGCATTGCGGCTAATGCCAAAGGATTAACTAAATGAATAAAAGGTAAATACTCCTGCGCTAAACGCTGAGTTTCTGCATAGATAGCTTTACGCTTGGTTTCATTTACTTCTTTTGCTCCCTGGATATACAAGCGACCAATTTCTGCTTCCCAAGGCGCTACTTCTCGCCCTTCTATTTGCGGTTGTCCTGGTTGCGGTTTTTGATTAAATGGATGAAAGCCACCGTCTGGCAACCACACATTAGCGCCGCTATTTGGCTCAACACCACCTGTAATTAGCCCAAAATAACATTCCCATTCCAAAGAGTTGGTAACTCGGTCTACAAGTACAGCAAAGTCAACGGGATTAAAATCTACTTGAATACCAATTCTGCTCATATCTCGCTTGAACTGGGAACCAACCGCATCTACAGTTCGATTTCCCGCTTGACTTAGCATGGTAAAACGCACTCGGTTTCCCTCTACATCTAGCAATTGACCTTTATTGTTGTACTTAAATCCGGCTTGTACTAATAATTCCTTTGATTTTTCAAGATTATAATCGTAGACTTTTAGTCCTTGTTGAGGTGAGAAATAGTAAGGACTTTGGACAGAGATGGGTGAGTTTTGAAATTCGCCAATTCCGCGAAATACACTATTTAGCATGGTTTGACGATCGATACCGTAAGCTACGGCTTGTCTAAAAGCTACCGTATTGAACCAACGCGACTTAATTGGGTCTACTAATGGTTTTCCTTTTCTATTGCCTTTGTTGAGATTAAAGGTAATGAAAGTAGTACCAAAGTCAGGACCGCCATTATAGATTGTGAACTTTCCGCGCTTTTCTTCCTTCTTGAGTAACTGGAAAGTTGCAGGTCCTATTTCTAAAATATCCAACCCACCAGAGCGAAACTGAATTAAACCTGTATCGGGCGATTCGACAATTTGCCAAATCAATCGTTCAATGTAAGGTAAAGCGTTGCCTTGAGTATCTTTGCGCCAGTAGTAGGGATTTTGTCGAAATACTACCCTTTGATTTGCGCCGTAACTTTCTAGCTTGTAAGTACCATTACCAATAACGGTTTTGGGGTCTGCGTCGGTACTCCAGGTTGATAAAAACTGAGGTTTCCCTTCGCTATTATTGGTAGTTATAGATTTTTGTAAGGAGTGCTTGGGTAAAATTGCCACTCCCCCCACCGTCCTTAAAAAAGGTGCAAAAGGTTCTGGAACGGTAAATTCCACTTGGCGATCGCTTATCTTGCGGACTTTTGGTAAAGCCCCACTTTCGCCAACACGGAGAACATCTCGAAAATCTGTCGGAATGCGCTCGTTTAAGTAAATGTCATTGTAAGTAAATACAATATCGTCAACGGTTAATGGTTCTCCATCCGACCACTTTAGCCCTTCTCTAAGGCTAAAAACAATTCGTTTGCCATCTTCTGAAGTTTCCCAAGATTGAGCAATCCCTGGTTCTATTGCTCCGGTTTTGCCATTTTCAACAGTCAAGCCTTCATAAATGAACCCAAAAACACTAGGTGATGATTGGTTCAAAGCATAATTAAAGCTCTGCGGATCGCTAGGAGTACGAGCAACTATCTGAGTTACTTGCGCCGCTTGAGATTTGAAATCATTAGGATTACAACCAATAAGCGCGATCGCAATTACAACCGTTAATAGTCCTACCAACCACCGCCGCATCAAGGAAAAAATCGCAAACATCTGGCAAAGTTACTAAATCTCTATAGTTTACAAGGTTTCCCCAAACAGCATCTATTCGTCTACCTTAAGTTCGTAGATATTCCAAAATGCGCCTAAAGCGGAGAAGTTGACATTTTGAAGGCGATCGCACCTACTAACGTTAGTATAGAAGCTATCCATTTACGCCCCCAATTGTAAAAAGTCATAACTAACTTGCTGGCTGCGATTTTGGGTTGACTTCAAACTCTGAGATAGAACGGTAAAAGCAAACATCGAATTCAAGGAAAAAGTTGGTTTGACCGAGAATTAGTGGTACATTCAAGCTGTGTACCCAGGCAAATACTAATTCAGTTGATGCAAAATTTCTAATTGTAACAGTCGTGGAAAAAGGTATTGCTGGCTGATTGCTGAGATTTCCTGCTAGTTGGATAATGGCTCTGCGCTCGTCCCAAATAACGCCCACCTGGGAACCTAGTTCGTAAGGTAATACATTAACTGTAGCTCCGCTATCTACTAACCCAACAGCTTCAATACTGCGATCGCCTCGAACTAAAACCATTGGAATTCTAGGTAAACTATCAAACTCGTTTTGGTTTGAGCCAGTTGTTGAATACTTAAACCTCATAGGCTTTAATGCTCAGAATCAATCTGTTTCAATGCTTCTATAAGAATTGCACCAGCCCCAAAACTATTATAAGGAGTTGGCAATTCGTAGGTTTTATAGGGTTCTAATGATAAAATTTCCTCCGCGTATCTAATTCTTCTGCTAAGAGGTGAATTAACTTAATTTTTTCAGGTGTAGAAAGCGATCGCACCCCAGATAGTAATTCAGCTAGTATCATACTTTTAGTTTTGTTTCTGAGAAAAGCCATAATTTAAGCTTGCTCAATCCTAATGCTGAAATGTTTGTTAAGTGAGGCAACATTATTAATAATTAGGGGATTGTGGCGATCGCGCTGGTAGATTCATGGACAGTATTAGATAACAAAGAAATAAATAAATTGCCTTTTCATTAGTTAGTCACCCTAATCACACAAACGTTTAGTAAATCTAATATGAAGAGAGCGTTCTAGATATTTACTAGCTGAAACAACAGGTGTTTAATAAAAGAAGAGCCTAGAAATTGGTTTAGTTATCAATTTTTCAATTGATTAGAGTGGATTAGCAACGAGATCAACCGGGTAGTATCAAGGATTACTATTATCCATTACAGTAAGATTAGAGGAGAAATTGAGTTTGAACACAGAACTTGAGGTATTAACAGGAATTTTTTATATTCATAAGTTAGACCATAGAAACAATAGTCCTGATAAATCTCAGTGGAGTATTACACCTGACGAGGAAACAAATTGTTTTACAGGAGCAATCACAGCTAAATGCACTAAATCAAGTTGCTGCTGGGGTTTACACTTTGATAATACTAAAAAAGTTATGTATGTTGGTGTTACTGCTAAGAGTAATCCAGAAGAACGCGAATTATTTATTGCTAAGTTTGTAGATAGTAATGAAAATAGTAAATGGCATGGATATCCAGCCGATCCTTGTAATCAGAAACAGCAGGATATTCCACCGGAGTTTATTTTAAATGATTGGTTAGCCAAGAAATACCTTCGTCCACAGATTGTTCGGAAAATAGGTAAAGGACAGAAATGCAAACTTTAAAAGTCACCATTCCTGGGGAATACTACGATAGTCAAATTTATGATGGAAAACTCTATTTATGGCAGGTAAATGGTTCTATTCTTACTTTAAACTGGAACAAGCTTGTAGAAGGAATCACAATATCTGAAAATCTAAGAGTTCCATTATATTTTGCTCTTATATACGGAGACAACTTATACAGCAATAAGTTACTTCAAGATTCTGAAATTAAAAATCTTCTGCTACATAAATTCAAGCAATTATCAGATATTTCAATAGAAATTTCTAAACAAGATATAATTGATTCTACTGTTAGCCAGCAGGAGAATCCATTTCCTTTTCCTCATGCAGATAGTTCTATACATTACAAAACTTTATATGTAGGAAGTCAAAGCGGTGTATCATCATCAGCCTGCGGAGCAAATAAAAAGGAATCAATTTATCCTCAACCTGAGAAGTTATTTGATTTGCCTGTAGTAAGCCTCTCAACATCAAATTTAACCTTAGCACTTGCGGCGGGACACGAAGGATTATTCGATTACTCATTAATATCTAATTCTTTAAATAATAAGCTTACTGAGCCTCGCTGTATATGTAAGAATCATTCTAATCTAGTTCGTTGGATGTATGCTAGTCTATTTAGCTCATCTTATTTTAATAATGGTTATTTTGCAGATTTTAAAAGTGTTAAAAATAAGAGCAAAGTAAAAAAGTTAGGAGGAGACACAGATAGATTAAGCCTAATTGAAAATATGGATAAAGAAATAACTAATATAGAACATATTGACGAGCAAAAGACTTCTAAAAATTCTCAACGGCAACTTCAAAACCTGTTTTCATCTGAACAAATATTTAATGTAGATGCGACTGAAAGTAACTACAGGTTTACTTGGGGAGTGCAGGATAAACTATGTTTAGTTACAGAAAACTCATTAAGCATAACTCGATATATTCCAAAACCAAAGAACAATGAGCAAAAGTTTACTAATCTAGACTCTTTAAAAATAGAAGAATTAAACAATGAAATAATCAGCGCAGATAGTTCATTTTTTGGAATTGTTTTGGAGCAAGAAGATAGATTGTTAGTTGTTAATAGCTTGCTTGAAAAAAAATATTTTCCCGGTGAACCAGTGAACTGGCGGGTATTTTCAAAGTCTAGAAACTATACCAATCAGCTTCATATTATTTACGATGATAGCTTATGTATTTACTCTTTTAATCATGACTACTTTGTAAATCAGCAAACAAAACTGATAGGAATTGTCGCAAGTACCAATTAACGAGCATAGTTAGGATCAATACGTCAAAAAATATCCCAGGAATTATAGCGAGGGCATTTTAATAAAATCTCATCCTGAAATAAGTAGATTGTTTTACCATTATCTTTACAGCGCTCCATATAATATTTATCGCCAGTAGCGTTTACCTTTCCAAAAAACGCATAAAATCATTCCCACTAACTGTAACTGATTCACGTTAGTTAAAAAGGCTGGTATGGGGATGTAATTTCTAATTATTAAGCTGACAGTTAAGCATAAAATCAACGCCCAAAGCACTCCAGCATTAATAAAAACTTGTTTTTTTAAGGTTTCTAGTAAAAATACAGCTAATGCACCAATACCACCACCGATCGCACTAATGGTAAATAAAGATAATAAAGGCGAGTATAACGTTGCAGCTAATATTCTGACGATTGTAAACTGCGTCCCTTCATTTAATTGGTTATAAGTTAATCCCAGTATCAACTCTAGAGTAGTGACGATTATTAGCGTCATACTACTGACAATTATTAGCGAAGTCCAAGGTAAATACTTAAGTTGACGTAAGGGATTAGCCATAATTCATTAACTAGATACTAATAAAACAACTGCATAAGCGGCGATTCCTTCTTCTCTCCCTACAGCATCTAATTGTTCGTTAGTAGTGGCTTTAACACCGATACAATCGGCGGGTATTTGCAAAACATCTGCTAGGCGATCGCGTATACTAGAAATATGCGGTTTTAATTTCGGACGTTCGGCGACAACTACTGAATCAATATTGCCAATTTTCCAACCGCGATCGCTAATTAATTGATTTACCTTACTCAGCAATACTAAACTATCCGCCCCGGCCCACTGAGAGTCGCTAGGGGGAAAATATAGCCCAATATCTCCTAAAGACAAAGCACCCAACATTGCATCCATAATTGCATGAGTGAGTACATCTGCATCGCTATGTCCTAGCAAACCCAACTCATGAGGAATTTCTACCCCGCCCAAAATTAAGCGGCGATTAGTGCTTAGTTGGTGAATATCGTAGCCATTACCAATCCGAATATTAACCATAGTTGAAAATTAAAAAAATATATTTTTATTAAACCTTTTGCTCTAAGTAACTTACTGCTGTCCTTCCCGCTTTTTTTTACCAAACACCCCTGACATACTTATCCCCGTTACCACTAATATAATTAATCCTAATCCGTTCAAAATTGGATAAATTGCTTGAAGATGAAATATCTCCCCGGTATGGATGCTCAAAATCAAGCCGGAAGTGAGTCCGGTATTAATCGGCCATTCTCGGACGACGGTAGCCAACATTCCAGTTAATACCGTTAAAACTAGGGGTAAGGCAATAATGGGGGCAATAATCCGGTGGTATTTACGGGCTAAACGTTTCATAAGAAGATTTGGAAAACTTAAGTTTAACGTGCAATAATTGCGATCGCTTGTTCTTAGTTTTTGGCTTTAATTATAGCCGCAAGACGTTAATTTATAAAATAACATTGGACAATGTAGCTAATATACAAGTAATATTTTTTACTGAAAGACGTAATCAATTTGGCGATCGCGTCTGATATACTGCCCAAACTCGCAACAACTGTTTTTTAGGAATTTATGAATATCCGATTTAGTCATGTGTTGATGATTGGGGCAATTAGTATTTTGGCACTAACCGGGTGCAATAACGCCGAAACTACCCAGTCCTCACCCGAAGCAAATAGTGCTGCACCTGTAGCTACGACTTCTACAGCAGGTTATCCGGAATTACTCGCCGTTGTAACTGGTACCAAAACATCTGTAGAAGCTGGAGACTATGCTAAGGCAAAAACAGAATTTGCCAAATTTGAAGATAACTGGAAACCTGTGGAAGATGGCATTAAAGTAAAATCTGGAGACAGCTATAAAGCTATAGAAGATAGTTTAGATACGATTAACGCCGAGTTCAAAGGTTCAACGCCGAATAAGGATAAAGTATTGACTGCTTTGCAGTCAATGGAAACAACCATTAATAGTGTTTCTAAGATGTAAACTGCGTTGCAGATTGTCTGCTGGCAATATTTAGGATATCGAAAAGCAGGCAATAATACCTTTGTTTTCTCTGAAAACTCAACAAGTGCGGTAGAGTTGCTGATTGCACTAAAGGTAAAAAATACTTTTACTTTACTAACTCCTAAAACAGACAATTATTATCGACCAATTAACTTTAATAAGGTTATAAGTTACCAAACTCTTTTTTTATTTGTTGTAAAACAAAACAGAGTTTTGCTAATCTTATTAACTTAAAATCTACTCCACGACTCTTGTATAAAACTGATAATTATTTGAATTAATGGCCATCCCAGTAAACAAATTACTGATGCCCAAGTAGTATTAATATCTAATCCTTGACGAACAGCAACAATTACAGCAAGTAAACTCCAAACAGATAAAACAAGTTGAATGGGTTGTCCTAATAGTGGAATCAGCGTTAGAAAGTTTAATACTTGAGGAGCATAAGCAAAACCAATAGGAATTAACAATTCTTTAAAACTTGGCGAATTTCTCCTTAACCACCTACCAATTAGCCAAATACTCAGAGTCCAAAAGTAATAGCCAGCTACAATACTTAGCGCATCAACCAAAAGTGCTAAAGGCAAAATAGAGATGGCTGTCCAATTAATGATAAAAACGACCCAACTACCTATAGCATGGGAAATTGCGGCTAAAATCACAATGGTTTGAGCGACGCGATGGGTTATAGCATCATTCGGGGCGTTTTCGTAAAAATTAGCGTCTAGGGATAAAGCACTAGCTAAAGTTTTTCTTAAACCCTTCCTTGTCTCTTTGTTCCTCACTATTGGTTCCTAATATTAATAGCTAAGTGTAAAATACTATTTAATTGATTAACTCTAATTAAATGTTGCGAATATTAGTTAAATTAATTTTTTGGTTGCGGGGTGGAAGTTTAAAACTCTTAACTATAGCCCTATTAATTTTATTGGTTTGGGGAACACTTTCGCCAGTCGGAACCTTAATTTGGTGGGCTGATGAAGGCGTACAACTGCTGGGATTAAAAAGCAATCCTAAAGTTATTTCTATAAGTCCTACTACTTCAATTTCTAAATCTTCTCAGTTAAGTTGTTACATTGTCTTTCTACCAGGAGTAGGAGATTTTTCCGCAAATCAACTCACATCCGGCGAAGAATTATTTTTAGATAGTTTAGTTGCCGCTCATCCTAGTTGTATCGCCGTCAGCGATGTTTTTCCTTACTCCGCCGCCAATGAAAGCTTGGGCGGAAAGCGGATACTTGCTCCATTATGGAATTTTGCTGATCGCGCTCAAGGATGGCTGGCAATATCAAACGTAGTCATTAAAATTCGTAATTTGTGGCGATTTGCGATTTCTGCCGATCCCCGTTATGGCCCAATTTACAATCAAGGCATTGCTACAGCTATTATTGAGCGCATGAACGCCCAGCAGCCCATACCAGAAAAACCGCAAATTATTCTTTTAGGGACTAGCGGCGGCGTACAGGTGGCTTTAGGGGCGGCAGATTACCTTCAGCGCAGATTAGAGGCTAACATTGTTGTAGTGTCTTTAGGCGGCGTATTTGCGGGGACTAATGGGTTTAAAGCAAGCGATCGCGTTTACCATCTGCACGGCAAATTTGATTGGGTAGAAAATATTGGCGCAATTGTATTTCCTTCTAGGTGGCGTTGGAGTGTAGCATCACCCTTTAATCAAGCTCGGTTGCAAAATCGTTATACGGTGGCGAGTTCCGGCGCTCACGCTCACGATGGGGCAGAAGGTTATTTTGGTGAAAATTTGAATAACAAAGGCGTTACTTATGTAGATTTGACCTTACAGCAAGTAAATCAATTACCGATCTGGTCAGTAAAAAAGTAACAGTAAAATTACTTTAACTTAAATATCTCAAACCAAGGCTGGAAGCATACTTGCTGTTTTGTCTCCAAGCTAGCGATCGCTTAAAAATTCTTTCTTTATAGCCTTTGGAAGACGTAACAGGCAATTAAAAAATGCTATCAAACTAAAAAGACAAGCATAGGAAAATAGCATGAGTCAAATTTCAGGAAAAAGCATCATTATCACAGGTGCAAGTAGTGGCATTGGAGAAGCCACAGCCAAAATGTTAGCAGAGCGGGGCGCTAAACTGATGCTTGCTGCCCGACGCGAGGACAAGCTAGATAAATTAGTCGCAGAAATTGAAGCCGCCGGAGGAAATGCCGTTTATCAGGTAGTAGATGTAACCAAACAAAGCCAAGTCCAAGCTTTAGCCGACGAGACATTAAAGCAGTATGGCAAAATCGATGTGATGATCAACAATGCTGGGATTATGCCCCTGTCAAGACTTGACCAGCTTTTAGTAGAAGAATGGGATCGCACCATAGACGTTAACATCAAGGGCGTACTCTACGGAATTGCGGCGGTGCTACCAGCAATGCAAAAAGCGCAAAGCGGTCACATTATCAATATATCCTCGGTTGCGGGTCATTTAGTGTTTCCTAACGCCGCCGTTTATTGCGGAACTAAGTACGCCGTCCGAGCAATTACTGAAGGCTTACGCCAAGAAATAGGTAAAGATATTCGGTGTACGATTATTTCGCCGGGAGCGGTTGCTACAGAATTGACCGATCATATTACCGATGAAACTGCCTCAAAAGGAGCTAACCAGCTTTATGAAATCGCCATTGGTGCAGAATCTGTCGCTAGTGCGATCGCCTACGCCATCGAGCAGCCAAAGGAAGTAGATATCAATGAAATCCTTTTGCGTCCTACTGCTCAACAGTTGTAGTTGCAGTAATTAAATCCGGCTAGGTTTGGGGAGTGGTAGTCCTAAACAAGTAAGGATAGGCAAACTAAAGCCGTAGCAATTCATTATAGTGATGGATAAAATACCAAATAGCTCCGATGTGGTTTTCTAACTTTTTAGAGAAGGACAAGGTCGCTCTAACCAGGCGTGAAACTCTTTGTCGAAGAAGTGCAGTTAAATCGTGAAGTCTGTCGGGATGATTCAATCATCCGACGAGCTTCACGCTCAATGCCGTTAGTTTTACCACTGGTTTTGCTCACGGCTCTGGGTCTACAATCTGGAAAAATTTGGTTATAGGCAGACCAGAAATCGGTGTAACACACAGCGCATTGTCGGTAGAGAGCAGGTAACGATTGCCATCAACCTTCTGCTCCGTCGCAACGCCCGATTCCCAACGCCCGACACCGACGATTTCTGAGGCATCTTTGCGGAGGAATCCTTCCCCCGCAAAATGCCGTTTTGTTTCTATGTCCAACGCTAACCAAAACAGGTGCTTGTTCTTTTTATTGCCTACAAATGACCACACTGGCTCGTTAATTGCCCCTTTTTTTACGCCATACCTCAACTTCTTGAGAAATAGATGTATACAACTTATTGACCTAGGGCGTGTCATCAATTAGGTAAACTGGAATCAGAACTGCTGAAAAAGAATAAACATTCTTAAAAACGATGACGAGCCGATACGCACTAAGAGATGACCAGTGGGAGAGAATCAAAAACCTGCTA
>JAABUN010003174.1_pt1 | contig 26384 bp, 19 predicted proteins | sample 5559311 | NCBI WGS metagenome assembly JAABUN01 (sample SAMN10711877, study PRJNA513370) | rock metagenome | isolation source: Antarctica rocks | place: Antarctica: Victoria Land, Siegfried Peak sud
GAAACGTTCCGGGCGAGCGAGCCCAGCCCCGGAGGGGCTTCGTGGGGTCAGCCCGGGGATTTATCCCCGGGCGTGTCACCGCCCTGCCCACGCCTCCACCGCCACGACCCATGACCGCCCACGACCGCCGCGCCCCCGCATCCCCCATCATGGCCCATGACCGCCTTACCCACGCCCCCGCCTTCGGCTGGCAGTGACCCCCACCCCCTCGTCCTTCCCCTCGCGCGCGGACCATTTGCTCCTGGCCCGCCGTCCACGATAGCCGGCGCGCCGCCAGCGGCGAGCAGCGGCCGCAACGAAACGCGCCGCGCCAGCCTCGGCCGATCGAACGCGCCGATTGGTGGGATGACCGGCCGCCAAACTCGCCTCCAACGGCCCAACATGAAACTGTCCGGGAGAGAGGGGGCTGGGGGTGAGGGCCGTTTCCGCGCATCGGGCGGGTGCCCGCTGGGCAGCGGTCGGGAGTGAGGGCGTTCGGCTGACGAAGCTTCGGCCGCCACGACTAAGCGTGGCGGCCCCTGCCCTCTCGCTCGGCTAGCTTCCTGGTCCGCCGATTACCACCCAATCCGCGTCACCGCCCCTTCCGAGGCCTGCGTTACGAGGGCCGCGTACTTGGCGAGCACCCCGTCCGTGTAGAGCGGGGCGGGTGGCGACCATTGCGCGAGGCGCTGGCCGATCTCCTCGGCGGAGAGCTCCACGTCGAGTCGTCGCTTGCCGATGTCGATGACGATCGTGTCCCCTTCCTGGACAGCCGCCAGCGGACCACCGACCGCGGCCTCGGGGGCGACGTGGCCGATCATCAAACCCTTAGTCGCGCCGCTGAAGCGGCCATCCGTGACGAGGGCCACGGTGCCGCCGAAACCCTGCCCAACCAGCGCGGCGGTGACACCGAGCATCTCCTGCATCCCCGGACCGCCGCGTGGGCCCTCGTAGCGGATCACGACGACGTCGCCGTCGACGATCTGCCGGTGTTGCACGGCGTCGTGCGCGGCGTGCTCGGAGTTGAAGACGCGGGCGGGTCCTTTATGGTATTCCCGCTCGTAGCCGAAGAGCTTCACGACCGCACCTTCCGGCGCCAGGTTGCCCCGCAAGATGACGAGACCACCCGTCGACTTGATCGGATCGGCCGCCGACCGGACGACGTCTTGTCCCGGGGTCTCAACCGCGTCCGCCGCTTCTTCGGCGAACGTCCGGCCCGTGACGGTTGGCTGGTCGGCGTGGACGAGATCGGCCTCGACTAGCCTCTTGGCGACGAGCGGAATCCCGCCCGCCTTGTCGAGATCGGCGGCGGCGTAGCGGCCACCCGGCATCAGATCGCAGAACAACGGCGTCCGACGCGAGATCGCGTCGAAGTCGTCGATCGTCAGGGGAATGTTCGCTTCGCGGGCCAGCGCCAGGAGGTGGAGGACGCTGTTGGTCGATCCGCCGCTCGCGGCGACACCAGTGATCGCGTTCTCGAACGACTCCCGGGTCAGGATGTCGCTGGGCCGGATGTTTCGCCGCAGAACCTCCATGATCAGCTCACCGGCGCGCCGGCCGACCTCGTCCTTTCGTCCATCGACCGCGGGCGGGGAAGCCGAGCCCATCGGCGAGAGTCCAATGAACTCCATCACCATCGCCATCGTGTTCGCCGTGTACTGACCGCCGCAGGCGCCCGCGCCGGGGCAGGCGGCATTCTCCAGGTCGCGTAACTCCTCGTCGCTCATCTTGCCGGCGGCGTTGGCCCCGATCGCCTCGTAGACGGACCGGATCGTCACCTCTTTACCGTTATGCATGCCGGGCAAGATCGACCCGCCATAGATGAGGATGCCCGGCACGTCGAGCCGGACCAGGGCCATCGCCAAGCCGGGCAGCGTCTTATCGCAGGCGCCAATGCCGACGATGGCGTCGAACATGTGGCCGCGCCCGACCAGCTCGACCGAATCCGCGATCACTTCGCGGGAGACGAGCGACGTCTTCATCCCCTCGGTGCCCATCGTCACGCCGTCGGAGATGGCAATCGTGTTCAGCTCCATCGGCGTGCCGCCTGCTGCCCGGACTCCCTCCTTGACGTGCTTCGCCAAGCGGCGCTGATTGAGGTTGCACGGCATCGTCTCGATCCAGGTATGGGCGATGCCGATGATCGGCTTCTTGAGATCGTCGTCGTTGTAGCCGCTTCCCTTGAGCATCGACCGCGCGCCAGCCCGCTCGTTGCCGTCGAGGATCGTCCGGCTCTTGTGGCGCATGTCGAAGCCGCCGGTCGTTTTTGGACTGGTGGCCGGCCGCTCCGTCGTGGTGCTCATCGTCCCTCGCTCCTCTCCCGTGTCATCGTGGCCGGCGGGCCGGCCTGCGTTCCCGCGGCGATAGCGACCCGCGGGCGAACGCGCCCATGCGGATCACCCTCGTCACTGAGCTTCCGCAGAGAGTTTCCGATTCCGCGGGCGAATGCGCAAGGGGCGACCGCGTGCAAGACAGAAATCCGAGAGCGGGTGCGGCGGTCGCGGCCGATAGGCCAGTCCATGACAGCGCCCGACCCCTCTCAGGCTACGTATCCGCGGCGCGCCCCGTCCGCCACATCCGAGGCACTCCTGAAAATCGATCCGCTATGGCATCAGCCCTGGGGGAGCGGGAGGCGTTGGCGCGGCAGGCGCCAAGGATCGGGGGAGAAAGCGAAGAATATGTGCGCGATAGCTAGCGACTTCCCGGCTCGCGCGCTCGCGATCCCAACCGAGGTGACGCTCTGCGACCCGTACCGCCGCTTGGTCGGCGCCGACGCCGACGCCGGGTTCGAGGCCGACCATCGTCCGCCGAAGCAAGACGTCGGCCAGCGTCTCAGCGAATTCGTGCCGGACGCTCATCACGATCTCCGCCCCGATTGCTCCCGTCTCCGGATCGAAGGGCTCGCGCAGATCGGGTGATTCATCGGCGAGCGCCAGCACCAGCCTGGCCCGAACGCCATACAGGTCGACGAGCCGGGCGGCGGATCGCTCGGGCAGACCACAGTCGGCGATGAATTTTCGCCGGAACGCGGGGAAAGCGACGCCGGCGGCGCCGGGGAGCGGCAGCCTCGCGGTCTCGCATGGGGGTGCTTTGATCTGGAGTCGCTGGTAGACCGCGTCGACCGTATGCTCGGCGAGGGCGCGGTAGGTTGTCAGCTTGCCGCCGGTGATCGAGAGCGCGCCACGCATGGCAGGCGCATGGTCGACGATGGCATGGTCGCGGCTGATGGTCGCTTCCGACCCACCCGGCTGGTACGGCAACGGGCGAACCCCAGCGTAGGCATAGAGAACGTCGTTGCGCTGTAGTCCGGCCTCCGGAATGACCTGGTTGACCTCGTGCAGAAGGTAGCCAATCTCCGCCTCATCGGTCCGCACGTCGTCGAGATCACCCTCGTAGCGCGTGTCGGTGCTGCCGATCAAATATCGCCCGTTCCATGGGACGATCAGGACGGCCCGGTGGTCCTCCCGCGCTTCGTAGTAGAGCGGATAGGCCGGGGCGCTTGGAAAGTGATCGACCACCAGGTGGCTCCCCTTTGTCCCTCCAATCAGCCGTTCCACAGGACGCCCAGCGCCATGTAAGACGGTGTCGACCCAGGGGCCAGCGACGTTGACGACGATCTCGGCGCTGGCGCGGAACGTTTCTCCCGAGAGGAGATCGGTGACCTCGACGCCGCGGACCTGCTGTGCCTCGCTCACGAATTGGTCGACGTGGGCGTAGGTGATGATGCGTGCCCCGTGTTCCTCGGCGGAGAGGACGTTCTCCACGGCGAGGCGCTCAGCGAAGGTGGCCTGGGCATCGTAATAGATCGCGGCGCCGCGAAGTCCGCGCGGATTGAGCCCGGGCAGCCGCCGCAGGGTTTCGTCTCGCTCCCACATCCGGTGACGGGGGAGTGATTTGTCGAAGGAGAGCAGGTCGTAGGCGATCATCCCCGCCCGGATCAGACGGGGACCGCGCCGGTTCCCGTCGTAGATGGGGATGACCAGTGGGAGTGGTCGAACGAGGTGCGGCGCGTTGCGCAGCAACCGCTCCCGCTCGCGGAGAGATTCCCGGACCAGCCTGATCTCCCGATGTTCGAGATAGCGCAGACCGCCATGAATCAGCCGGCTCGACCAACTCGTCGTGCCGCTGGCGATATCTCCCTTATCCAGCAGGAGTGGCCGTAGACCCCGCATCGCGGCGTCGCGCGCGATACCCGCTCCATTGATCCCGGCGCCGATCACGATCAGATCGAACACCTGGCGCTCGATGTCGTTTGGAATTGCCTGCCGCATCATCCGGCTCCTGACCTCTCCGGTCCCCAAAGTGGTCTCCGAGGTGTCTCACGCGCAATGCGGGAAACGGTCGTCAACCTCGTGGTGCAATCCTCGTCTATGAGCCAACCCGTGGCCAAACCGGCGCGAGCGCTGACACCAGCGCGGCGTACGTCTCATAGGCCGCGCCGAGCTGTTCGTGGCGGGCAGGATCTGGCTCGTGCGTGCGGACAACGCGAACCCCCTCGCGGACGGCGTCAGCGAGCGAGGGATAGATGCCGGCGCCGACTCCCGCGCACAGCGCCGCACCCCGCGCTCCCGCCTCCTTCGCGTCAGTGACGTGAACCGTCAGACCCAGCGTGTCGGCGAAGAGCTGACTCCAAAGCTCGCTTTGGGCGCCGCCGCCGGTGAGCCGCGCCTCCGTCGTGGGAAAGGCGCTCCTTAAGGCATCGACGTGCGTCTTATGGTTGAACGTGACCCCTTCCAGGAGCGCCCGGAGGAGGTGACCGCGGCAATGCCAGCCGCGGAGGCCGAGAAAGGCGGCACTGGCCTGGTCCCCGTGGGGTGAGCCGTAGAGGAATGGGTGGAAGAAAACCCGCGACTCCTCGTCGTGGACAGCCTCAATCTCGGCGCTGACGAACGCGAAGGGTGAGCCACCGTTGGCCGACGCCCGCTCGGTCTCCAGCGGACAGAGCTCATGGACGAACCATTCGAGGTTGGTCGCCGAGGCCGGCGAGTAGGCCATATTCATCCACCGCCCCGGCTCGATGAAGTTGCGGCAGGCCCAGCGGGGATCCACAATCGGTTCAGCTGAAATCACCTCGTTGATGCTCCAGGTGCCGGCGACCACGGCGAGCTGACCAGGATCGACGCACCCGGTGCCGAGAGCGCTGGCGTCGACGTCGTGGAGACCGCCGACCACGGGTGTCCCTGGCGCCAGCCCAGTGGCAATCGCCGCGCGAGCCGTGACGACGCCGGCGGGGCTCGTAGGACCAATCACCGGCGGCGCTTTCTCCGCCGCGCCGGCCAGACCGTAGAGCGTGAACGCGGCGTCGCAGTAATCCTGTGTTGCGACGTCCGTGAAAGACAGGCTTGCCTCGGTAAAGTCCGTGGCGACCTCGCCCGTGAGCCGGTACCGGATCCAATCCTTGCAGGTCAAGGTCCAACGGCAGCGACGGAAGGCGTCAGGTTCGTGGTTCTGGAGCCAAGCGAGGAGGGCGGCGGGCGAAGCGGCGAACGGGTGCTGGCCAGTCAGCGCGAGGGCTTCGTCGAGGACGCCCGTTTCTCGCCAGCGCTGGACAATGCCGAAAGCCCGGCTATCGAGCGAGAGGATGGCAGGACGGACGGGCTCGCCCTCCGCATCGATCAGGTAAACCCCGTCGCCGTGACCCGTCGCCGCCACCGCCGCGATATCATCCCCCGCCAGGCCGGCCGCGGTGAGCGCCGCGCGAACAGAATCCGCGCAGGCGGTCCAGACATCGGCCATGTCCCGCTCCACCCAGCGGGGCCGGGGGGTGCTTTGCGTTACCCGCGCCTCACCTCTGCCGACTTCTCGGCCAGCGGCGTCGAAGACGACCGCTTTGGTAACCGTCAGCCCGCTGTCGATACCGAGCAGATGCGCTCCCACGCCCCCAGCCCTCTCTCACCACCGGCTCGTCGTAATTCCGCCAACGTCGGACCGAGGTCGTGCCGGGTCGTACGGTAGCACTAACTGGGAACTCATCGCGCGACGGAGCGGATGGGGTCGCGCCATCAGGCTGGCCGCGTCGTGGCCCATCGGTGGCTACCCAAGCGTGGCTCATCAGTCCGTGCGCCATGTGCGGATGGACGTAGCCGCCCTTGTCCAAGAAGGGCGGATCGAACCGGCACTCAATCAGGCGCGTTGCGGCACGTGCCCAGGGTGATGCCGGCGGCACATCGACCTCATGGACCGACGCGTGTGAGGAAGCGCCCGCGTGCGTCGACTGCTCGTCACCGGGACGTGTTCGAGATACCCCGATCACGAAAGCGGGCCGGTCGAGTCTCCCCGACCAGCCCGCTTATAGTTCGCTCCGCGTCACGTCGCTCAAACGCGCGACGCGTTCCCCGCTTAGCGCTGCTGGAAAGCGCCGCGGTACCGCCAACCGGCGCCGGTGAACGCCATCAGCGCCAAGGCGAGCAGACCGAATAGCGTCGACTGATTCGATGCCGCGGCCGTCATCGCGCCCGTTCCGGTGCTCGGCAGCGAGCGAACCGCCGCCCCCTTCCCGGACGCCGACCCGACCGCGACCGCCGCACGGGTCTTGAGCGGCGCGACCGCGACGTTCTGGGAAGCCTTGGCCGCAACCGTTCGCGCGCCCGCGACCGGCTTCTCCGCGACCGTCATTGGCTTCGCGACTTTCGCCGGCTTGGCGGATTCGCTCGCGGGAGCTTTCTCCGCGACTGGCTTCGCCTTCGCCGGCTTGGCCGGTGTTTCCGCGACCGGCGCTGCGCAGTTGATGTTCCCAACGGTGATCGTGTTGCCCTGGTTGTAGCCGGTGATGATGTCGCCGACCACGACGATGCCGCCATCGGCGCTGGACGTTGGGGTGCCGCCGTTGCCGACGCCGAGGATGCCACCAATTCCGGAGCCGATCCCGGTGTTGGTATCGCCACCGGAGGCGTCGCTGATCGCCGTACCGCCGTCGGCGCTGATGTCGATCGTCGTGGTGTTGGTGACGTTCCCGCCATCAATGGAAACGGAGCCGCAGGCACCGCTCCCCATGGCCCCGCCCGTCGTCCCGACCGTGATCGTGTTGCCCTGGTTGTAGCCGGTGATGATGTCGCCGACCACGACGATGCCGCCGTCCGCGCTGGAGGTGGCGGTGCCGCCGTTGCCGACACCGAGGATGCCGCCTACCGACGAGCCGCCGAGACCGAGAACCCGGTCGCGCAGGCCGAGCACGCCATGGTGCTCGGGTCCGTCATCGTTGTTCCGACCGTTCCCAGTGGCGATTCCCGTGTTGTCGTCGCCGCCGGAGGCGTCAGCGATCGCCGTTCCGCCGTCGGCGCTGATATCGATCGTGGTCGTGTTAGAGACGTTGCCACCGTTGATATCGACGGAGCCGCCGCCCGTGCCACCGCCGCAGCCGCCGGCGCTGATGTCGTTACCGCTGTTGTTGCCCGTGATGATGTCGCCGGTGACGATGATGCCGCCGTCGGCGCCGATTGTCGCGGTGCCGCCATTCCCGAGGAGATGAGTGCCGGTCACGAACGAATCGTCGCCCGCGCCGAAGTTCCCATTGCCACCAGAGACGTCGCCGATCGCCGTACCGCCACTGGCGCTCAAGTCGATCGTCGTTGAATTGCTGACGTCGCCCCCGTCGATCGCGAGGCTGCCGCCACACGCGCCACCAGTGGAGATCGTATTACCCTGGTTGTAGCCGGTGATGATGTCCCCGACGACGACGATGCCGCCATCGGCGCTTGCCGACGCGCTGCCGCCGTTGCCGACTCCGAGGATGCCAGATCCAGCCGGGTCCGTGCCGTCACGCAGGGCGAGCAGACGGTCGACTTTGCTGACCCCATTTCCACCGTTGCCGCTGGCCTTCTGGCTCGACGTTGCAACGTCACCGCCAACGGCAGCAGGAGCGACGGTTTGCGCGGCACTCACTGGAGCAAGCGCGTCGCTCGCGGCCGCTTGAGCGGCGCTATCCGTGGCGCTCCCCTGAGCCGCGCCATTCGTGCTGCCACCCGAGGCGTCGGCGATAGAGAGCGCATCGGACGGAGGCGCCGTGGCCACAGGAGCTGCCGCCGCATCAGCGCCGGTTGTCGTATCTGTGGAACCAATCGCGGTGGAGTCGGTGCTCCCATCCGCGGCGGGAGCGTCGCTCGTGGACTGATCGGCAGGAGCGCTTCCATCGTCGACGGGCGCGGTTCCGTCCGTCGCCGCATCGGTCGTCGCGGCGTCGGCCGGAGGCGCTTCGGCTGCCGCCGCGTCCGCCGCCAATGCCGCATCCGCCGTCGCGGGCAAATCGAGACCAGCGACGATGCCGGCCGCGATTGGATCGGCCACGGACGCGGGATCAGCCGCCGTAGCGGCCTGCTGCGTCAGGCTGGGATCAGCAGTTGCGTCGGTGGTGCTGGCGTCCGCCGTGCTGGCGTCGGTCGTGCTCGCGTCGGTCGTGCTCGCGTCGGCGGTCTGAGCCGCGTCGCCCGCGTCCTTGTTCGCGAAGGCCGCACCGGGTCCAAGTGCCACGAGGCACAAAACCAGGACGAGAGCCAGTGGTATTCGCAACAGTGAAAGTTCAGGACTCGTGCGGTTCATTAACTCTCCCTCCCCTAATTTCCCATAGCCATTGTAGGGGGGACACCCGCATTAGGCAAGATGAACGGACATTGAATACCTGTGCCATCGTGTCAAGAAAAACCGTCCTCATTCAAAGTTTTCTCCTGCCTACTCTTTCTTTGCGCAAGCATTCTCCTCGGGAGCGCATGTTTGGGGAGGATGACGCCGGCCGCCTCCACGAACGGGGGCGGCGCCTATACGACCGTGGAAATCGTGCCTCGCCGCGACCAAGATACGGCGGCGAGTTAGGTCTCACTGGTGGTCGGCATCCACCATGACAGGCGCTGCATATCATGGAACTGGAGCTCGGGCCGACTGCCTCGCGACTAGCCTCGGAATGTCGCTTGTCCCCGCCTGCCGCTTCTGCCCCGCTACGTGACTGAATGGGGACCGGGAGCGGCCGCGGGGCTTGAGTCAGGCAGACACCGACCCCGACAACGCGGGGGCCATGCCCACGGCGAGGCGGCGGCGGAACTGGACCGCCCGATTGGACGTGGTGCGGGGGAACCGCCGCGCTGGACGCAGTCTGGGCTATGAGCAGAGCGGGAACGCCGCCGCAGGCGCTGAGCGCGGCCTCTGTGCGCACCTTGGACAAGCCGCCAGGGGAGTGTCAACCCGAGGACAGGCTCCCGGGCAATCCGACCACGGAGAGGTCGATCGCCTCGGGAAGGCGTACCGCGCGTCGTCCGCGAGATCGTCCCAGACGTGTTAGGCGGAAAAACGCGGACGGCGGCATGCCGTGGCCCGCGCCAGCATCACGGCCCCGAACACGGTGGCGACCACCATCACCATGAAGGGCCACAAGCAGCAGCCGCCGCCACCGTCCTCGGCGGCCGCCGGGGTCTGTGGCGTGGCCGGCTGCCCGCGGCGGAACCGGGCGAGGCGCCCGCTTCGCGTCCCGGCTCCCAAATCGCGTGGGTCTGCTCCCTGTCCTCGCCGACGTCGCATCATGAAACGCCTCCTCGACGACCCGTGCCGTTTACGGGCGGTAGCATCGCCGAGAGCAGGCGGGCTGGCAAGAGGGGTGCGCTGCCGGCCATCAACCGCGAGCGGCAACATCTCCAGGGATCGCGCTTGGCCAGACCGGTGCCTCAGTCCGCCGTGACCGCCACGACGGCATCTTCCACCGCGAACGACTCATCGTTGAGCGTGTACGAGCCGGTGACGGTGACCGGCTGCCGGAGGATGTCGAGGACGGGGCAGTGGGCGTTGACCGCCTCCACCAGCCGCGTCACGTCCGCCGGGTCGGCGGGGCTATCGATGGCGACGTCGAAGGTGACGTCCTGGAATCCGGCCGGGACGTCGGCGACGCCAAAGAAGCCCCGGAGGTCGAGGCGCCCTTCGGCGTGGACGCGCACCCCCGTCAGCGGAATCCCGAGCACGCGCGCGTACGTGGCGTAGACGATCTCCTGGCACGTGCCGAGTCCGGCCAGCACCAACTCGACCGGCGTCGGTCCGGTGTCGGCGCCGCCGATCGTCGGCGGCTCGTCGACGGTCAAGCTGAAGTCGCGAATCTGCGCCTGCGTGCGGTAGCCGTCCACTAGCACGGTATCGACCGCAAAGGTGACGATCGGTGGTTCCGGAGCCTGACGCAGGTCGGTCTGGACCGCGTCGATCGTCCGGGCCAGCGGATCGCCGAGAAGCTGGGTGGTCATCGGATCCTCCTCCAGGGGCGTGCGCGACGAGAGAAGCTCAATCATAGAGTTTTATATCGAGAAGTCAAGTTCACCCTTGTTCGTGACTCTCCGTCTTCGGATGACGGATTCAGGGGATGTGGGACACCTGGCAGCGTGTTGGACGAAGCCGGGTCCACCGCCTGCGCGCTCCACCGGCGGCGGGGCATGCGGAATCCGCCGCGGTCCCCGTCTTCGCCACGGGCCGCATTCCAGCCGCTCGACTCCGCGGAAGGTGACGGCGGCCCGACGCTCTTCCGACCGCTCAGCGCGCCGCCTGTCAGATTTTTGGCACTGCCGGCGGTGACGCTAGCTTTGTTCAGGGGGCGTCAGCGGCGGGTAGATCACCCGGCTCGTCCAGACCGATGCTGGCTGATCGCCTCGCGTGAGGCGGAGGTTGGGGTAGCGGAGGTGGCCATGAGTCTGACCGTGGCTTAGCAAACGTTCGAACTGGGCAACGGCGTCCCAAATATCGCGGTGTTTGGTGCAGAGTTTCTCGATCTCGCTCGTCGCCGGGTGGACCTGGTATACCCTCACCGAGAGAACACCTCATCTTCGTCGAGCACCTCATTGGAGTTCGCAGGGTCATCGCCGTCGAGGCTCATTGCTCCGAAGTTGTTCCGGTAGTGGGCCAAGTGGTATGGGATAACTTCGTTTCGCCCGACCGCGATCCCAGGTGCTTCGCCGTGAGTCGCCGCTTCGATCTGCTTCGTCGTGTGTGGATCCCAGCGGCGCGCCACCTGATTTAGGACTTCGACCTCTGTAGGGGAAAAAAGCTCGAGATTGACCGGCTCGTTGGGTTCGTACCGGTGCTGCAGATAGCCGTCGCCTACCACGTCCTTGCGGGCTATGCGCCCCGCCTTCTCCAACTCCTCGATCGCGATCATGGCGTCGTCGGGCACCGGTCCATGGTCGAGCTTCCGATACCGCGCCCCAGTGATGGGGACTTCGTACTGCTCGTAGCGGTCGAAGTCCGCGTAGTAGAGGAGTTTCATCAGCTTCGACTTGCCCGAACGGGAATTATTGGCGTGGTGAAGAAAGAACAGGATTGCCTGCTCGCGCTTGGTCTACTGCAACTCGGCATTGTGCGCCTCGCGACCTGGCTTGATGACCATATCGTTACCTTGGATAATCGAACATTAGTTCTGATAATTCCGGTCAGTATTCCATTGGTGCGGAAGTATCGCATCCTACTGTCAGTGTGTTACGACCTGTTAGACCCGCCCGTGTCACCTATACCGTCTGGAGATCAACCAAGCGCATTGGTCCGGGCGAAGCGAGAGACGTCATCAAACATTGCAAAGGGCAAGACGAGCGACCTGTCCTGTCCCTCCTCCGGCCTGATTAAGACACATCATGTGGAGCCGACGATGGGACTCGAACCCGCAACCTGCTGTTTACAAAACAGCTGCTCTGCCAATTGAGCTACGTCGGCAGGGCGCCGCTGGGCGCCTCACTCGGGTAGTATGAAAAGCGGCCAGTGGGGTGTCAAGCTCGATCGACGTGGACCAGGATGGTCGGGGAGCGCTCATGGCGGACGCGGTACCCACCGCGACGGACATCGCGATCATCGGGGGCGGCATCATGGGTACCAGCCTCGCCTGGCACCTCGCCCAGCGTCGCGCCGGTCGCGTCACGCTCTTTGACCGCTCCGTCGTCGCCTCCGGAGCCAGCGGCCGGACCGGGGCGCTCCTCCGCCAGCACTATTCGAACCGGCCGGAGGCGACCCTCGCCTGGGCTAGCCATCAGGTCTTCGCCAACTGGCCGGAGATTGTCGGCGGTCCTCCCGTGCACACGCCGACCGGTCTCGTCTTCACCATCGAGACAGGCCCCGGCTGCGAGGCGAATCTGGAGCGGTTGCGGCGCAACGTCGCTCTCCAAAACGACGTCGGGATTCCCTCTCGTCTCATCTCCCCCGCCGAGCTGAAGGAGATGCAGCCCTTCACCCACGTCGACGATCTCGGCGGCGTCGCCTTCGAGCCGGCCAGCGGCTATGTTGATGCCATCGCCGCCACCCGCGGCATGGCCCAGGCGGCGGTCCGCGCCGGCGCGACAATCGTCGAAGGCTGCGCCGTGCTCGCCATCGAATCCGACGGCGAGCGGGTGCTGGCCCTCCGGACGTCGTGCGGCCGCGTCGTCGCCGGGACCGTAGTCTGCGCCGCCGGTCCCTGGTCTCCTCCCCTGCTCGCGGGCGTCGGGCTGACGGTGCCGATCGAGGCGCTGCGGGTCCAGGTCGCGATCGTTCAGCGACCGCTCGCGTTCGACCTCCCCCATTTTGTCTACCTCGATACCGTGGCCGGGATCTTCTGCCGGCCCTGGGGATCGGGCCAAACGCTGGTCGGTCTCGGCGGCGGCGATCAACACGACCCCGTCAACCCCGACCGCTACGATGAGCGGAACGACCCGGACTATCCCGCTCGCGCGATCGCGGCGCTCAGTCGCCGGATGCCGGTGATGGCGACCGCCTCCTACCTGCACGGCCACGCCGGTCTCTACGACATGACCCCCGACGCCCACCCCATCCTCGGCCCCGCCGGCCCTGACGGGCTTTACCTAATGCTTGGCTTCAACGGGGCGGGGTTCAAGAAGGGGCCGGCCACCGGTCAGGCGATGGCCGAGCTCATCCTGGATGGTCGCGGCTCACTCGTCGACCTCGACACCTTCCGCCTCGACCGCTTCGATAGCGATGCCTGGCAGACTCCCTGGAGTGACGGCGAGTACGTCTTCCTGAGCGACTTCGGTCACAAATTCTGACGTTCCACACACCAGTAACACGAGCTCACCGATGTCACCCGGGCCACGGCTGATGACCCCGGCCGCACCCTGCGTCTCTCTCAGCCGGCGGGCGGACCCCGGCTGGAGTTCTCGACCCTGGATGCGTTGAGCTTTGCCTGAATTCGGGCGGCCCGAGTGGTCAGGTAGCGCTGCTCCGGCACGCTCGTCGTACGGCTGGCCGCGGCCCGGTACTGCTCCACCGCTGCTTCCACGTCACCGGCCATTTCGAATAAGTGCGCGCGCACGGCATCCAGCCGGTAATGCCCGGGCAGCCGCTCGTCCAGCGCTTCAAGCAACGTCAAACCTTCCGCCGGGCCGTGCACCATCGCCGCCGCGATTGCCCGGTTGAGCGAGACCACAGGATTGCAGGTCATTCGCTCCAGCAATCCGTACAGCGCGAGGATCTGCGGCCAGTCGGTCTCTTCGACGAGGTCCGCCCGGGCGTGCAACGCGGCGATCGCCGCCTGCAGTTGGTAGACGCCGACGGCACCCTTGGTCACCGCGCCGTTGATAAGCGCGACCCCCTCCGCGATCAGCGCCTTGTCCCACAGGGTCCGGTCCTGTTCGTCGAGCGGGATCAGTTCGCCGCCGGCGTCGGTGCGCGCCGGGCGGCGGGCGTCGGTCAGCAACATTAGCGCCAACAGACCCGCGACTTCGCTTTCGTCCGGCAGCATCCTCTGCACCGTCCGCGTCAGGCGGATCGCCTCGCTGGTCAGATCGGCGCGCTGTAGTTCATCGCCAGTGCTGCTGGCGTACCCCTCGTTGAAGATCAGATAGAGGACGTGCAGCACCGAGCGCAGTCGCTGGGTCCATTCCGCACGGGCCGGCATCCCGAACTGCACGCCGGATGCCTTGATGCGCTGCTTCGCCCGGCTGATCCGCTGTGCCATCGTCGCTTCCTGCACAAGGAACGCGTTCGCGATCGCGGTGGTGGTCAAGCCGCCGACGGCGCGTAGAGTCAGCGCGATCGCCGAGGCGGCGGTCAGCGAGTGATGACAGCATATGAACAGCAGGGTCAATGTGTCGTCGCGGCTGGGTACGTCAGCCGATGCAAAGGCCGGCGGCTCCCGCAACGCGGCCAGGCGTTCCCGGCTCCGCCTGGCCTTCTCGCTCCGCATCTGATCCAGCAGCTTCCGCGAGCCGGTCTGGATCAGCCAGCCCCGTGGGTTGTCTGGAATGCCCTCCTCCGGCCAGTGGATGGCGGCCGACAGCAGGGCTTCCTGGACGCCGTCCTCAGCGGCGTCGAAGTCGCCGAACCGCCGGACAAGCGCGCCGAGGACCTGCGGCGCCAGCTCGCGCAGCAGGTCCTCGATGTCTGGCGTTCTCCTCACAGCTCGGGAGTTAGCAGCTCGAAGTCGGCGGCGTCCATGACCCGCCGTACGCCGATGGGCTGCTGCAGCGGCACACCACCCGGCCCAGGCACACGCGAATACTCGGCGGCGATCTCGATGGCCCGCTCCTCCGACTCGACGTCGACAAGCTGATATCCGGCGAGCAGTTCCTTGGACTCCGCGAACGGTCCGTCGGTGACGACCCGTGTGGTACCGCCATCGGAGGTCACGACCTTGGCCAGCTCGGGCCAGGTCAGCGATTGCTGCTCGACCAGTTCACCGCTTTCTGTGAGTTCCACGTTCAAGGCTCGGTAGTAATCCATGTGGGCCTTGATCTCCTCGGGCGCCCACTCGGTCATCGGCGTCTCGATGACGCCACCGTTGTAATCCACCGTGAGCAGGAATTTCGTCATGACTGGCTCCTTCCTATCCATCCGCTACGCCTGGATCGGCGCATTCACCAATAAGACGGAGCATGCGACCCGTTCTCGACATCCTCCGGGAGATTTGCCGGGCAGATACGGAACGTCGATCGCTACCGCGAGGCCCCCGTTCCGGCACCGGCTTGGTACGGAACCCGGCGTCGTGCCAGACCGCGCTGCCACCGCCGATCGGCGGGCCGTGATTGAGAGCCCGAGACATTTTCTAAGATCGCGCGCCACCCGAAGAGGCGGCGGGCAGAGGAGCGGAGGAGTTGGCTGAGGCGGCGCGCTTGACCAATCCGGAAGAATCATCGGGCCTGGAACCCTCGTGCGGTCGGGTCTCGAGGACGACCTGGCGGCGTGCCGCCGCGAAAGCGTCGATCACTACGTCCTTGAATGGCCGGCGACCTTCCTCCTCGATCCAGACCTGACTCGCTGTCGCGGCCGTGATCAAGGCGATCCCCGCTCCGATGCGGATGGAGAGGGGATCGTTCGCCATTTCCCCTCGGTCCGCCAGTGCGCTGGCGATCACCTGCTGGGTCTCGAGCCAGTTCGTCCAGACTCCCGCCTGCAACGACGGGGTTGACCAGATCAGCCCTGTTCTCTGGAGCAGCAGATCGACGTCCGCATCGAGCACGCGACCGAGAACCTCGATGATCGCGTGTTCGACCGAGTCGAGCGCGGATTCCGTCGGCGGGCCCTTCCGGATTGCGTCGGCGATGAGCGGATCGTACTCATCGGTGAGGACGAGTGCTTCCTTTGTCGGGAAGTGGCGAAACACCGTCATGTGGGACACGCCCGCCGCCGCCGCGATCTCCTCCACGGTGGTTGCGTCGTAGCCCTGCGCCAGGAAGAGGCGCATCGCCTCTTCCTGGATGCGGTGGAAGGTCTTGGCTTTACGGCTCGTTCGCCAATCCTCCACCACGGTCGCGGTTCCCCCTGGCGGTTATGATTCCGGGGCGACGGTGAGCTGCGCCCGCTGGTCCGCGGCGGCCGGTAGCGGCCGTCCGCGGAGCATCACTCCACTGATAAGCGCCGCGACGATCCCCGCCGCCGCGCAGACGACGAGCAGGATCGACATGGAGTGAGTATAGCTGGCGCCGGCCATCCGCTGGAGCTCCTGGCCCCCCAGACCAAGTTGACCCGCCACTTGGGTTGCCCCAACGATTGACCCTCTGACGCCGCTCTCCGCTCCGGCCGGAAGTCGCTGCAGCAGCTCGCCGTCCAGTCCGCGCCCGTAGATCGACGAGAGCAAGCTCCCCAGGATTGCGACGCCAAGCGCCCCCGCGATCTGCCGCACTGTATTCATCACCCCGGAGCCCGCGCCGGCTTCCGCTCGGGGCAAGGCGCCGAGCACCGCATCCATTGCTGAGGTCATCGCCATTCCGACCCCAAGACCAAAGACGGTCAGCCCGATGCCAATCCAGACCATACCGGTGTCGATCGACAACCGAGAGAGCGCCGCCAGGTCAACCGCCACGATCAGCATCCCAGCCACCGTGCCGCGCGTCGCGCCGCTCTGTGCCAGGAGTCGTTTGCTCGCCAGCGCCGCGACCATCAGACCGGCCATCATCGGGCTCAACCGCAAGCCCGTCCCCAGGGCATCGTTGCCCCGCACCGCCTGGAGATACTGTGGGAGCGTGAAGAGCAGCCCGTAGAGCACGAGGTGAGGAGCGCCATCGCCACCGTGCCGCCGGTGAATCGGTTGTCGCGGAAGAGCGCGAGATCGATCAGAGGCTGGGTGGCGCGCGCCTGCCAGCCGACGAAGCCGATCAGCAGAACGAGACCGCCGGCGACGAGCGCGATCGTTCGCGTCGACAACCAGCCAGCGCCCGGTGCTTCGACCAAGCCGTAGACAACCGCGACGATTCCCAGAACGGCGACGACCGCCCCGACGACATCCACGCGGGGGGCGACGGCGGCACGGGACTCGCTTACCAATACCGTCACCGCCACGAGCGCGAAGAGGATGACCGGCAGGTTGATCCAGAAGATCGCGTGCCATGGATAGTGATTCAGCAAATAGCCACCGACGATCAGACCGAGCGGTAATCCCACGCTCGACGAGGCGGCAATGGCGCCGACCGCCTTCGGCCGGTCCTGGTCGTCGAACATCAACGGAATCATCGACATCACGATCGGGATGATGACCGCCGCTCCAATGCCCATCACCGCCCGCAAGGCGATCAGCAACGGTGTGCTGGTGGTGAGGGCGGCGCCAACCGAGCCGAGCTGAAAAACCGTCAGGCCAGTCAGAAGAGTCCGCTTGCGCCCATAGCGGTCGCCAAGCACACCGGCCGGCAACATCATGCCCGCCAGGGCAAGAATGTAGGCATTGATAATCCACTGCAACTCGCTGGTATCGGCATGGAGATCGGCCGCCAGGGTTGGCAAGGCGACATTCAAGATGGTCGCGTCCAAACCGACCACGAGCACCGCCAGTGCGAGGGCGACCAAGGCCCCCCAGGCATGTGTTTGTCGCATCATCGCCTCCTCCTGATGTTATCCGCTAACATTACGTCGCCGATATGTTAGTGGATAACATCAGTCTCGTCAAGAGCCGGGCGCCGATCGTGGTTCGGATCGCTCCTGCCACGGTGGCATCCGTTCCGCCGTGAGCCAGCCCGCTCACGCCGGCCGCGTGACGCGAGGTTTTCCCGTTCCTCGTCGTGACGAGGCGATGGACCGCCGCCAGAGTGGCACGACGTCGCGCGGGCGGCGCCAACATCACGCAAACATGGTGGTTCCGCGACGTGCGATTGACACTCGATGCTGGGAGGTCGGGCGCCGTCGGACCCAAATGCTGTCCGGGAGCGCCGTCGCCGCGGCGTCCATCGACTGCGCGCGTGGAACTGGAACGACGATTCCATGACAAACGTGCCGGATAACGCTCGCCAATCGTGTCATACCGCGTCAGTTCGTGGACAACCACGGCGGCATTCACTTCTTCCCCAACAGAGGAGAAGAAATGGCTCTTAACGCACGACATGTCCTCGCACGATAAGCAGGGAACGAGCCTACCCCGGCTGGCGCGGCATTCTGGACCTCGGATCGCCGAGGCGATGTAGACGTCCGTCCGTTATCAGAGAGGGCAGGTTGCCCACGCCCCGCGGACACCGCCGACCGCCGGCGCCGACCGCACCGAGCCAGTGTGGGCTGACGAATGCCGGTTTGGTGCGGGGTTTCCCACCTACGCGGGCTCGTGGTGACCGTGCGGCCCTCGGGAGGCGACGGCGTCTACCCCGCCAGCCGCTCGATGATCGCGTCCGCCATCCCCGAGGTGCCGACCGCCTTGGCTGGGTCGCGGTCGGGGCGGAGGTCATAGGTCACCCGCTCCCCGGCTCGGATCACCTCGCCGACTGCCCGCTCGACCCGCTCCGCCGCCGACCGCTCGCCCAAATGGCGCAGCATCAACGCCCCGGAAAGGATCATCGCCGTTGGGTTGGCCTCGTCCTTCCCCGCGTGGCTCGGCGCCGAGCCGTGGATCGGCTCGAAGACGGCGGCGTCCGGCCCGATATTGCCGCTCGGGGCGACGCCGAGTCCGCCGACCATCCCCGCCACCAGGTCGCTGATGATGTCCCCGTAGAGGTTCGGCATTACCAGCACGTCGTAGTCCTGTGCCCGCTGCATTAGTTGCATACACATGTTGTCGACGATCCGGTCGTTGAACTCGATCTCCGGGTACTCCGCCGCGACCTCCTGCGCCATCCGCAGGAAGAGCCCGTCAGTAAACTTCATGATGTTCGCTTTGTGAACGGCGGTCACGAGTTTCCGATTGTTGGCGCGGGCGTACTCGAACGCGTAGCGGACGATCCGCCGCGAATTTTCCGGCGTGATCACCTTGATGCTGATCGCCGCTTCGAGCGCCACCGGTTTGGTCCCGCGCTCGTTGATCCGGGCGATCACGTCCGCCGCCTCCGGCGTCCCCGCGTCGAACTCGACCCCGGAGTACATCCCCTCCAGGTTCTCCCGGACGACCACCAGATCGATGTCGTCGAAGACGCTCCGCACTCCCGCCATCGTCCGGCCCGGTCGGAGGTTGGCGTAGAGACCGAGGGCCTGGCGCAGCCCGACGTTGACGCTGCGGAAGCCGCCACCGATCGGTGTCGTGATCGGCCCCTTCAAACCCACCCCGTTCCGCCGCACGGAGGCGAGCGTCTTCTCCGGCAACACGTCGCCGTCGCGTTCCAGCGCCGTCATCCCGGCGTCGCGTTCCTCCCACTCGAACGTGATCCCCGAGGCGTCGAGCACGCGTCGCGTCGCCGCCGCTACCTCCGGTCCGATCCCATCGCCGGGAATCAGGGTCACCTGATAGTCGCTCATCGCTCATCCGCCTCCCACGCCGCCATACCCGCCTTGATGTCGCGATTGTCGCACGCGGGAGCCACCCGCCGGTTGTCGCTGTCCTCGCGGCCCTCCACAATGGGATCGCGACCGATCCGCCGCTCGTCCGAGGCAATGCCGTGACCGACACTCCCGTCCACCCTTCCCGCCCCGTCGTCCTTGTCGTCCTCGATGGCTGGGGAATCGGCCGCGACGAGCCGGGCAACGCCGTCCTCGCCGCCTCTACTCCGGTGATGGACCGCCTCCTGGCGACCTACCCGCACGCGACGCTGCGCTGCTCCGGCGAGGACGTCGGGCTGCCACCCGGCCAGATGGGCAACTCGGAGGTTGGTCACCTCAACGTTGGCGCCGGGTTCGTCGTCTACCAATGGCTGACCCGCCTCGACCGCGCCATCGCTGACGGCGACTTCGCCACGAATCCGACCTTCCGCGCCGCAGTCGACCATGTCAAGGAGCGCGGCGGCACCCTTCACCTGATGGGACTGGTCAGCGACGGTGGGGTCCACAGCCACCTCAGCCATCTCGACGCCCTGCTTCGCGTCGCCCGCGATCAGGGCTGCCACCAGGTGGCGGTGCACGCCTTCACCGATGGCCGCGACACCTCCCCCACGGCCGGGCTTGGCTTCCTCCAAACGCTGGAGCGAACGATGGCGGAGCTTGGCGTCGGACATGTCGGCACCGTCGCCGGTCGCTACTACGCGATGGACCGCGACCACCGCTGGGAACGGACCGAGCGCGCCTATGACGCCATCGCCCACGGTGCTGGCGAGCGCGCGCCTTCCGTCACCGTCGCGATCGAGCGCGCCTACGCCACTGGCGTGACCGACGAGTTCATCCCGCCGACCGTGATCGCCGTTGACGATGCTGAGACAGTGACGCTCCAACCCGGCGACGCCGTCATCTTCTTCAACTTCCGGTCCGACCGGGCGCGACAGCTGACCGAAGCGCTGGTCGCCCCTGATTTCACGGGCTTTGCCCGTGGCGCGCCCGTGGCCGACCTCTACGTCGCGACGATGTCCCGCTACGAGGCGGGTCTACCGGTCCACGTCGCCTTCGAGTCGATCGACGTGCGCCAACCGATCGCCGCGGCGATCAGCGGCGCCGGGCTCGCTCAGTTCCACGCCGCCGAGACGGAGAAGTACGCCCACGTCACCTTCTTTCTTAACGGCGGTCGCGAGGCACCCTTCCCCGGTGAGGAGAGGACGCTGGTTCCCTCGCCCCAGATCGCCACCTACGATCTCCAACCGGAGATGAGCGCCGCGGGCGTGACCGAGGCGGTCGTCGCGGCGATCGCGTCTGGCCGCTTCGCCTTCGTCATCGTCAACTTCGCGAACTGCGACATGGTCGGCCACACCGGCGTCTTCGCGGCGGCGGTACGGGCCGTCGAGACGGTTGACCGCTGTCTCGGTCAGGTCGTCGCCGCCACCCTCGCCGCCGGTGGCGTCGCCTTGGTGACCGCCGACCACGGCAACGCCGAGGAGATGATCGACCGCTTGACCGGTAAGCCGATGACCGCCCACACGATCAACCCGGTCCCCGTCCTCCTCGTCACGCCGGAGCATCACCCGGCCCGCCACGTCCCGCTCCGCGCAGGCGGCCGCCTCTGCGCCGTCGCCCCGACCATCCTCGGCTTGCTCGACATCCCCCTACCCGCTGAGATGACCGAGGCGAGCCTGGTCCAGGACCACCACGATCTGCCGTCGAGCTAGCTGACCGCGCGTCAGCCTGGGTTGCTACGAGGATCTTTTGTGGATCGCGATTCCATCACTTCTGGCAGGTTGTGGCGCGAGACGGTTCGACTGCTTCACCGTCCGCGCTCGCCCGCTCCTACGCCGCCCCGCCATCCTGTTCGCCGCGCGCCCGCTCCGTCACCGCCTCGTGCGCCAAGCTCGTCGGGACCGGCATGAACCCACCGTCGCGGCAACAAACCAGCGCGAGAGCCACCGCGCCCTTCACGCTCACCTTGTGTCCGGGCGAGACGAAGAGTGGCGCGCGCCGTGGCCGGCTCCGGACCGCCGCGCCGACGATCTCGCCCCGGTCGACCAGCGGCGTCTGGGCGCCAAACACGCGCTCCGGTTCCTCGTAGGTACCAATCAACCGGCTCTTGGCGCAGCCGACCGAGGGCCGGTCGAGCAAAAGCCCCAGGTGCGACGCCAGGCCAAAGCGGCGCGGGTGCGCATAGCCCTGACCGTCGAAGAGGATCGCATCCGGCGCGGTTGTCACTCGTCTGAAGGCTTCCAGAACGGCCGGCGCCTCCCGGAAGCTGAGCAGTCCGGGAACGTACGGGAAGCTCACGCGTCCCATCGCGAACACGGTCTCGACGACCTCCAGGTCCGGAAACGAGAGCACGACGACGACGGCAAAGGCGATCATCTCCCCGTCCCGCTTCACGTAGGTGTTATCGACCCCGGCCACCGTCCGCACGTCAGCGAGGGCGAGCGCGTCATCGAGGATCACCCGCTCCGACAGCTCTTCCTGGATGCCGCGCGCTTCAGCCGGGCTGACATCCCAGCGGTGCAGGTCGTGGACGTTCACCACGCTCCCCGCTGCGGTCGCTCCGCGGTGTCCCAGCCCCGGCATGCCACCGTCATGCCGTCCCCCCTCGGAGGACTGCCTCCAAGGCGTAGCATGCCGTTCCGGCTCCGTCCTCCCGGCCAATCTCGCCGCCAATTTCCGTCGCCCGTCGCGCATAATTTGGATCGTCGAGCAGCTGTCCCAGCTCACGCGCGGCGCGGTCAGCGCTGTATGCGCCGCGATCGATTGTCCGCGCGATCCCAAGCCGTCTCGCCCGAGCGGCGTTGTCCGGCTGGTCGTGAGCATAGGGGACCACCAGCATCGGTCTCCCCGCCCGCATCCCCTGCGCCGTCGTCCCGATCCCGCCCTGATGGATAATCGCCTCCGCTCGCGGCTCCATGTGACCCATGCGCGTCTCCAGCGAGACGCCGGGTCGCTCGCTCACCACCGCCACTCGATGCGATCCGGCATCGCTTCACGCGGAGCGCCGGCGTCCGCCTCGCCTGATCTTACCCCCGCGCCACCCGGCCGCGCAGCGCCGCCAGCGCCAGCGTCATGCTGATTGCGCCAACCGCGGCGATGGCGAGCGTCCCTTCGACCAGCGGGCGCGTCTGCCAGCCGCCATACAGCAGCGAGCGCAACGCGGCGAGGAGGTACGTCATCGGGTTGAACCTGGCGATGGTCGCCAGCCATCCCGTCAACGCTTCGAGGGGCAACGTCGCCGTTGTCAAAAACGCGAACGGGAAGAAGAGAAGGAAGCTGGCGCCAACCGCGCCGGGCGAGCCGGTCTTGAGCGCGATCGCATAGGGGAATCCGGTGAACGCCAGCCCCCAAAGCCCCGCCAGCGCCACGAAGACGATCGCGCCGGGCAGACCCGTCGCGAAGCGGACTCCGACCGCCAGGCCGAGCGCCAGCACCGGCAGGGTCAACGCCATCACCAGCGTCAGGTCAGCGACCATCAAGCCGAGCAGCAGCGCCAGCCGTCGCATCGGCGTCATCAGCAGCCGGTCGAAGTACCCCGATTGAATGTCCGTCACCAGCGCGTTGGCGCGAGAAATGCCGGTCACCGCGAACACGATCGCCGTCGGCAATTGAAACGCCCGGAAATCGAGGCCGGGCAACCCGCGCTCGGCGAAGTCCTGAAGCGAACCGATATTGACGGCGAAAAAGAAGACCGGAATGATCAGCGACGGAATAATCACCTCCGGCTCGCGCGGCAACGCTCGCAGCGCCCGGAACGCCACCGACCAGAGATCGGCCACGAAACTCGCCTGTCGCGCCCGGATGGCTGGCGACCGGGTTTGTCCGGGCGCGACGCCGATGCGCATACTCTCGACGGCCATTACTCACCCTCCTCCTGGAGTCGATTGCCGGTCAACGTCAGAAAAACGTCGTCAAGGGTCGGTTCGCGCAGCGTCAGCGCCCGCACCCGGACCCCGGCCTCAGCCAGCGCCACCGCGATCGGCGAGACCGTCGCCGGACCGTCGGCCGTCGCCACCCGCAGCTCGTCGCCGTGAATCTCGACCGCCTCGATCCCAGGGACCGCCGCCGCCGCCCGCCGCGCCACGTCCACATCGTCCACCTGGACCAACACGAGGTCCGCGTCGATCGACCGCTTCAGCTCCTCCGGCGTTCCCTCGGCGACGATGCGTCCGTGGTCGATGATCCCCACCCGGTCGGCCAGCGCGTCCGCCTCCTCCAGATACTGGGTCGTCAGGAAGATCGTCATACCCAACTCACTGTTCAGGCAGCGAACCTCCGCCCAGACTTTGGCCCGCGAAGCCGGATCGAGGCCGGTCGTCGGCTCGTCGAGAAAGAGCACCTCTGGGTTGTGAATCAACGCCGCCGCCAGGTCGATTCGCCGTTTCATCCCGCCGGAGTAGCCTTTGATCCGCTGATCGAGCGCATCGCCGATGTCGACCAGCTCCCGCAACGACGCCAACCGCTCGTCGATCTCGCTCCGAGTCAGCCCGTAGTACCGACCTTGCTGGCGCAGCAGCTCCGTCCCCGTCTGCTGATAGTCGAGCGCGTTCGCTTGCAGCGCCGCGCCAATCCGAAGCCTGACAGCGTCCGGCTCCCGCGCCACATCATGCCCGGCGACTGTCGCCCTACCCCCGCTCGGTGCCGTCAACGTGCAGAGCATCCGGCAGGTCGTCGACTTGCCAGCCCCGTTTGGACCAAGGAATCCGTAGATCTCGCCCCGCCGCACCGCGAGGTCAACCTTGTCCACCGCCACGAATGAGCCGAACCGTCGCTCCAACCCAACGGCCTCGATCGCCAGATCCCGCCCGACCGTCCGTTCATCCGCGCCACCGCCCCCTGTCCGACCACGGGTGTCGAGCAAGAGCGGCATCAGCACCGCTGGGTCGATCTGCTCACGGATATCGACTTGAGACGCACTCACGAAGACTCCTTTCCACCTGACCTCACACGACGACGGACACACCCGCGGATACCCTCTGACGATGCGGCAGCGCGGCCGCCGGCGACAGCCGGTGGTTTGCTTCACGCGCCCCACATTTCGTCGTAGGGAAACCATGAAAGAGAACGTGTGATCTATACGTACAGTACCATCTTTTGCCGCCCTGTCAACCCCTCAAGCGAGCCCGCTAGCGGCGGCCATTTCCGGGGTTCGTCAATGCCCGCTTGGGAGTGCGTCATCGACGCTTGCCTCTCCTCGGTTACCGCTCCTCGTTCAGTGCGGCGACCGTGACACTGGATAGTCGTTCGGCGAACCCCAAAATCGACAACCAGCCCTGCTTGGGTTTGAGCGAACCGCGGTTCGCCGGTGGATGCCTCACGATCCTCCAGCTGCCGGGCGCGTGCTCGATTAGTCTGCCTCGCCCGTCGCGGGCGCGATCGCCGCCGCCTGACTTCCCTCCGCCTCCTGCCGCTGGGGATGCGGCGCGAAGCGGTCGAGTCCCGCCGGCAGCCACCAGTTCCAGCGACCGAAGAGGGAAACGGTCGCCGGCACCAGCAGCGCCCTGACCACTGTGGCATCGAGCAGGATGCCGGCCGCAAGCCCCGTCGCCAGAATCTTCACGACCACCACCGGCGCCGAGCCGAGCGCCGCGAACGCCAGGAAGAGGATCAGCGCCGCGCTCGTCACCAACCGCCCGGTCAACCCGATCCCGCGCACCACGGCCTCGTCGGTGTCGCCGGTCGCGTCGTACTCCTCGCGCATCCGGGACAGGATGAAGACCTCGTAGTCCATCGATAGACCGAACAGAAAGGCGAAGACGATCAGCGGGATGAATGCGGTGATCGCCCCCGTCGCCTGGTAATTCCAAATCAGGTCGGCGCCATGTCCCTCCTGCCAGACGAACGTCATCACCCCGAACGCCGCGCCGATCGACAGCACGTTCAGCACCAGCGCCTTCAGCGGCAGCAGGATCGACCGGAACGCTCGCACCAGCAGGATGAAGGTGACCAGCGCGATCAGCACCAGCATCAACGGGAAGTTGCTATAAACCGCGTCGATGAAATCGGCGTTCTGCGCGGCCGGTCCGCCGACCCGCGCCGTGCCGGGAAGACCGTGCGCCACCGATCGCACGCGGTCCAGCGTCGCTCGCCCCGCCGCCGTGTTGGCGTCGGCGGCGGGCAGCACCGCGACCACCGACGTGCCGCCTCTTCGCCACGCCTCCCCTGCCGGCGCGATCGCGCCTCGCACGCCCTCGACTTTCGCCAGCGTCGTGGCCGCGACGTCGGGATCGCCGCCCTGGACCAGCACCTCGAACGGCAGCAGGACGCCAGGGCCGATCCCCGATCGCTCCAGCGCCGCCAAGCCGTCACCGGCCACGCCCGGCTTGGCCAGCGAATCGGCCCGTGGATCACCGACGTTCAGCGACAACGCGGGGATCAAGAGGAGTGCCAGGACCACCAGCGCCACGCCCGCCGCCAGCCAGCGATGATGGACCACCCCCCGCGCCCAGGCAGCCCAGGCGCGGCTCTCCTGACCGCCGCGCCGGAATCGCGGCCAGTCGAGCCGCGGTCCAACCGTTGCCAGGATCACCGGCAGCAGCGTCGTCGCCACCAGGACGCTGACGAGCGGGATCAGCATCCCGCCGTATCCAATGCTGCGCAGGAAGGGGACGGGCAAGATGATCAAGGCGAACAGACCGACGGCCACCGTCGTCCCACTGAAGACCACCGCGTTGCCGGCCGTCGCCATCGCCCTCCCCACCGCCTCCTCGTTCTCGTACCCCGCCTCCCGCTCCTCTCGCCATCGCGTCACGATCAGCAGCGCGTAATCGATCGCGACGCCTAACCCGATCAGGGAAACGATGTACTCGACGATGAACGAGACGTTGGCGACCGTCGTCACCGCCCAGATCACCAGGAATGTCGTCAAAATAGCAACCGCCGCGATCAAGAGTGGTAGCAGCGCCAGAAACGACCCGAAGACCCAGCCAAGGATCACGAGCGCCCCGACCGCCGAGATCAACGTCTCGAACAGCACCCCCGTTCCCCCACCCCCGCCGTCACCAGCGTCGAGCTCCTCGTACCCGGTCAGCCGCACTGAAGAGCCGGCAACCTTCGTGTCGGCCAGCGCCTGTCGCAGCGCCAGCAGATCGGGTGCTTCGGCGAAGCCCTGACCGGGCGGAATGAAGACCAGAGCAAAGGTCGTTCTGCCGTCCTTCGATACGAATGCCCGATCTCCCGTTGACGCGTAGGAGGCAATGCGCGCATCAGGCGCCGTCTTGGCAATCAGCCTGTCGAGGCCGGCAAGCTCCTCTTTGACGCCAGGGGAGTCGATCGTCTTACGGTCAGGCAACGTGACGACCGGCGCG
>JAABUN010003175.1_pt1 | contig 26381 bp, 33 predicted proteins | sample 5559311 | NCBI WGS metagenome assembly JAABUN01 (sample SAMN10711877, study PRJNA513370) | rock metagenome | isolation source: Antarctica rocks | place: Antarctica: Victoria Land, Siegfried Peak sud
TTCCATCACCGCACGCGGACGCGCGATCCCGACCCGGTCTACGAGTTCGTGCGCGGCCTCACCTCGCTCTACGGATGGACGTTCTTCCGCGCGCGCTGCATCGGCTCGGAGAACGTCCCGCCCGCGGGCCCGGTCATCCTCGCGCCGAACCACTTCTCGTTCATGGACCACTTCTTCCTCGGCGCCTTCATCCGCCGCAAGGTGCACTTCATGGCGAAGTCGCAGCTCTTCGAGCCGCCGATGCAGTGGATCTACACGCACGGGGGCGTGTTCCCCGTGCGCCGTGGCCACCGCGACGAGGAGGCGTTCATCACCGCCGAGACCGTTCTCGGGCGGGGCGCGACCATCGCGATGTACTGCGAGGGCGGGCGCTCACGCACGGGCAACCTCGGCGAGCGCGCGCGGCCGGGGATCGGGCGCCTGGCGCTCTCCACGGGCGCCGCCGTCGTGCCCACCGCGATCTACGGCTCGCAACGGGTGCGCAACTGGAAGAAGCTCCAGTTCCCGAAGGTCGTCGTCCAGTACGGGGAGCCGGTGGTCTACGAGCACGGGGCCGAGGCGACCCGCGACGAGCAGCAGGCGGTCGCGGACGACATCTTCGAACGCATCGGGCACCTCTACTCCGGCCTCGAGCGCCACGGGGAGCGTGCGCAGCGACAGGCGGCCCGCGGCCCCGCCGCGACGGCCTGATTCCAGTGGCCGATCGTCCCCCGCCCTGGAAGGTCGAGGGCAACCGCGCCCCCAAGCCCGGCCCGCCCCGCGAGGGGCGGCGCTTCCGCCCGCCGGGCTGGCGGATCCTCGCCTTCGTCCTCGTGCTGTTCGCGGTGAACTGGTTCTTCGCCTCGCAGTTCAACAAGCCCCCGCCGCGGCTTTCCGTCCCCTACTCGACGTTCCGCGCGCAGGTCGGCGACGGGAACGTGAAGGAGGTCTCGTCCACGGGGGACGCGATCCAGGGCGACTTCAAGCGCAAGGTGAACTTCGACGGGGACGAGGACACGCGCTTCTCGACCGTGAAGCCGACGTTCGACGACCCGCAGCTGCTCACGCTGCTCATCTCGAACGGGGTGGAGGTGAACGCCAAGCCCGTCGACGCGCCCCGGTCGTTCCTCGTCCAGCTCCTGCTCGGCTTCGGCCCGACGATCCTGCTCGTCGCGCTCTTCGTGTTCATCGCGCGCCGGGCCGCGGCGGCCGCGGGCGGGGGAATCGGCGGGCTCGGCCGCTCCAAGGCCAAGCGCTACGACGCCTCGGCGACGCGCACGACGTTCTCGGACGTGGCCGGGATCGACGAGGCCGAGGAGGAGCTCGTTGAGATCGTCGACTTCCTCAAGAACCCGAACAAGTACAAGCGCCTCGGCGGCGCGATCCCCAAGGGCGTGCTGCTCTCGGGCTCGCCGGGAACGGGCAAGACGCTGCTCGCGCGCGCCGTGGCCGGCGAGGCCGACGTGCCGTTCTTCTCGTTGAGCGCGTCGGAGTTCATCGAGATGGTGGTGGGCGTGGGCGCCTCGCGCGTGCGCGACCTCTTCGACCAGGCCAAGAAGACCGCGCCGGCGATCATCTTCATCGACGAGCTCGACGCCATCGGGCGCAAGCGCGGCGGGGGCGGCAACTTCGGCGGCCACGACGAGCGCGAGCAGACCCTCAACCAGATCCTCACCGAGATGGACGGGTTCACCGGCACGGAGGGCGTGATCGTGCTCGCCGCGACCAACCGGCCGGAGATCCTCGACGCCGCCCTGCTGCGCCCGGGGCGCTTCGATCGGCGCGTGACCGTCAACGCGCCCGACCAGGCCGGGCGGCGGCTGATCCTCGACGTCCACACGCGCGGCAAGCCGCTCGGCGACGACGTTGACCTCGAGGGGCTGGCGTCCTCGACCCCGGGGATGGTGGGGGCCGACCTGCGCAACGTCGTCAACGAGGCCGCGCTGACCGCCGCGCGCCGGGGACACGACAAGATCCTCCAGGCGGACTTCACCGACTCCCTGGAGCGGGTGGTGCTCGGGGCCGAGCGCAAGATCACGCTGTCGATGGAGGAGCGCGAGCGCACGGCCTACCACGAGTCCGGCCACGCCCTGCTGGGGATGCTCGAGCCCGGCGCCGATCCGGTCCGGAAGATCTCGATCATCCCGCGCGGCCGGGCGCTCGGCGTGACCTTCCAGTCGCCCTCGACCGACCGCTACGGCTACGGCGCGAAGTACCTGATGGGGCGGATCGTGGGAGCGCTCGGGGGCCGGGCCGCCGAGCAGATCATCTACGGAGACGTGACCACGGGCGCGGAGTCAGACCTCGAGCAGGTCACGAACATCGCGCGGCAGATGGTGGGGCGGTGGGGGATGTCGGAGAAGATCGGGCTCGTCTCCGTCCTGCCCGGCCCCGACGACGACGGGATGCTCTTCCCGGGGCAGCCGGGCTCGGCGTCCCAGGAAACGCTGGAGATCGTGGACGCCGAGGTCCGACGGATCGTCGACGAGTGCTACACGGTGGCCGTGGCGAAGCTGTCGGAGGAGCGGGACAGGCTGGAGGCGCTGGCCCGGGCGCTGCTCGAGCACGAGACCCTGGACGAGCGCGACGCCTACCGCGTGGCGGGGTTCCCGGCGCCGTCGGACGAGGAGCTCGCGCGGCGGGAGGCCGAGGCCGAGGCGGGGGCAGGGATCGCGGTGGTGGAGCCGCCGGCGCCGGCGCCGGCGCCCCGCGACGTGAGCTGACGGAGGTCGGCGGCCACCTCCGGCCCGAGCTGTCGCGCGGTGGCGACCGCGTTACGTGACCGCTGTCCTGCGTAGCGGAAGCGCTGCCAATCCAGCCCACAAGGCCACCAGCGCCGGCAGCGCCAGCGTGATCCACGAGATCGCGTCCACCCCTGCCGCCGCGTAGGGGTCGGAGAATGCGCCGCTCCAGTGCGGGAGGACGTGGACCGCGAGGAAGCCGGAGAAGGTCGCGAACCCCACCAGCACCGTGAAGGGCTGCGTGTAGGGCGACCGTCGCCGCGCCAGCACGAAGACGGCGACCCAGACGACCACCCCCAGCGCCCCGACGAACGTCAGCGCGGCCGGCGTCGCTCGTCCCTGGCGGGCGTGGTCGAGCACGTGGACGACCTGGAGGCCGAGCTGGAAGGCGGCGAGGCGGGCGAGGAAGGGCATCAGATCAGGAGTCCGGACCGAGCAACCGGTCGAGCAGCCACGCCGAGTGGGCGAGGATGCGGTCGACCCCGAAGTGCTCGTTGCCGGTCAATACGAGCCGGGCGGCCTCATCGGACAACACGCTCAGCGTCCACGCCGTGAGCTCGGGGTCCGGCGAGCCGCCGCCCGCCGTGAGCCCGGGCTCGACGATCTCCGCGAGGCGGCCCACCACCGCGGCCCGGCCCTCGGCGATCCGCTCGCGCAAACCCGCCGGCGCGCCCTCGGGAGGCATGAGCACGAGTCGCCACGTCACCGGGTCGGCGCGGGCGGCCTCGAGGTAGCCGCGGATCGCCCCGAGCAGGGCGGTCTTGCGGTCCCGAGAGCTCCGGGCGTCGGGTAGGAAGGAGGCGAGCTGCTCGAGCGCTCGGCCCTCCTCGCGCTCGACCAGGGCCGCGAGCAGGCCGGGGAGGTCGGTGAAGTGCCCGTAGACGATGGGCCGGCTCACACCCGCCCGGCGCGCGACCGCGTCGATGGATACGGCGTGGAATCCCTTGTCGGCCACGAGCGTGCGGACGACCTCGATGAGCTGCTCGCGGCGCTCGGCGGCGGGGAGGCGGGTGCGCGTCGCCGACATGCTGCCAGGTTACAGAACCGTAAGCTACGCTCGTGTAATGACGACCGCCTCGGACCGGCTCCCCGAGCACATCGACATCGCGATCGTCGGTGCCGGCTTCTCCGGCCTGGCCATGGCCCACGAGCTCCGCGAGGCGGGCCGCGAGGACTTCGTGATCCTCGACCGCGGCCACGACATCGGCGGCACGTGGCGCGACAACACCTACCCCGGCTGCGCCTGCGACGTCCCCAGCCACCTCTACTCGTTCTCCTGGGCGCCCAACCCCGAGTGGAGCTCCACCTTCTCCTCGCAGCCGGAGATCTGGGACTACCTGCGCCACACGGCGCAGGCGCACGACCTCGTCCGTCACGTCGTCATGGGCTGCGCGCTCGAGGAGGCCGCCTGGGACGAGGACGCCGGGCGCTGGACCATCCAGACCTCCTGCGGCCGCCTCACAGCCCGGGTGCTCATCTCGGGTGCCGGGGGGCTGTCCGAGCCCGCCACCCCCGTGCTGCCCGGGCTCGAGCGCTTCACGGGCAAGATCTTCCACTCGGCGCGGTGGGACCACGACCACCCGCTCGCGGGCGAGCGCGTCGCCGTCGTGGGCACGGGCGCCTCGGCGATCCAGTTCGTGCCGGAGATCCAGGGTGAGGTCGCCCGGCTCCACGTCTTCCAGCGCACCCCGCCGTGGATCATGCCCCGGCGCGCGCGCGGGCTGACCCGGCTCGAGCGCGCGGTCTACCGCCGCCTCCCCGCCGCCCAGCGCCTCATGCGCTCGGGCATCTACTGGGCGCGCGAGCTCTACGCGATCCCCTTCCTGCGCCCGCGGCTCGGCGCCGTGATCCGGATGCTCTGCACGCTGCACCTCCACCAGCAGGTCGCCGACCCTGCGCTGCGCGCGAAGCTCATCCCGACCTACACGCCGGGGTGCAAGCGCATTCTCCTCTCCAACGACTACCTGCCCGCGCTGGAGCAGCCGAACGTCGAGGTGATCACCGACGGGGTCGCCGAGGTGCGCGAGCGCTCCGTGGTCTCCCGCGACGGCGCCGAGCGCGAGGTCGACACGATCATCTTCGGGACGGGCTTCCACGTGACCGACATGCCGCTCGCGGGACGGCTGCGCGGCAAGGACGGGCGCACCCTCGCCGAGACGTGGGAGGGCGGCATGCACGCCCACAAGGGCACGACGATCGCGGGCTTCCCGAACCTCTTCTTCATCCTCGGGCCCAACACGGGGCTGGGGCACACGTCCGTCGTCTTCATGTCGGAGACCCAGGCGTCCTACATCGCCCGGGCGCTCGCGCACATGCGGGCCACGGGCGCCGAGGTCCTCGAGGTGAAGCCGGAGGCCGAGAAGCGCTGGAACGACGCGCTCCAGCGTCACATGCAGGGGACGGTGTGGGTCTCGGGAGGCTGCGCGAGCTGGTACCTCGACGCCCACGGGCGCAACACGGTGCTCTGGCCCGGCTTCACGTTCCGCTTCCGCCGCGCGCTCGCGCGCTTCGACCCCCAGCACCACGAGCAGCGCCGCCGGATGGATCGCGGGGTCCCCCGGGCGGGTCGCCCCGGGGACCTCGCGCTCACGCCGTAGCCGCCTCATACTCCCCGACCAGCATGCCCGAGACGGCTTCATCCCGCACACCATGGCCGAGGACGGCGACCCGCTCGACGCCATGGTCTGCGTCTCCGAGGCGACGTTCCCGGGCTGCGTGATCGCGGTGAAGATCATCGCGATCTTCCGGATGCGCGACGACAAGGGCCTCGACGACAAGGTCGTGTGCGTACCCCTCCAGGATCCGAACTGGAACCACGTGGAGACGCTCGAGGACCTGTCGCAGCCGCTGCGCGACGAGATCTCGCACTTCTTCTCGATCTACAAGACCCCGGAGGGGAAGGTCGTCAAGGTCGACGGCTGGTTCCCCCGCGAGCAGGCGATGAAGGTCCTCGAGGAGGCGACGACGCGCTACGCCGAGATGGGCGACGACGCGCCGGCGATGCCCCAGCTGTAGTTCAGTTCGACGCGGGGGAGGTCGCGCCGCCCGACGGGGCGGCCACCGCCTCCGCGGCGCTCTCGGCCTGCGGGGGCTCGGTGTCGCGGACGAGCAGGGCAGGCCCGGCGATGCCCGCGCCGAGCGCCAACAGCGCCGCGACGGGGCCCGTCTTCTCCGTTCCGAGTGCGCGGTCGAGCGAGAGCGGGCCCGGGCCGACATCGGCCAGCGTGACCGCCGCGGCGATCATCAGCGCGTTGAGCTCCCAGCCACCCTCCGTGTTCCACGGGCCCTTGTCGCCGTGGACGGTGCGGATGGCCTGGACCATCGCACCCGTGATCGCCGCCGCGCCGAGCGGGGTGAAGAGCCCGAGCACGAGCAGCGCCCCGCCCCCGGCCTCCGAGACCCCGGCGAGGGTGGCGTGCCGCTTGCCCGGCTTGAGGCCGATCGACTCGAAGAAGCCCGCCGTGCCCTCGAGGCCATGGCCTCCGAACCATCCGAACAGCTTCTGGCTGCCATGGCCGACGAAGAGGCCTCCGAGCAGGACGCGGAGGAAGGTGATCCCGATATTCATGCGCAGGAAACTACATCCTCCTACGTGGCCATGCCGGTGAACTGGCGACGTCACACTGCGGTCAGGCGCGTTGACGTTCTCGTCCTCGGACGGGGTCGTCTCGGTGGACGCAACCGGGGCCGGACGGCGGGTGCTCGTCGGCCACGCGAGCCAGCCGGCCTGGTCGCCCGACGGGCGGAGCCCCGCGTTCGTGCGGGCGTTCGGCAACGACACCACCGGCGGGTCACGAGTCTTCCTGCGCACCCCCGACGGGCGCGAGACGGCGCTCACCCCGCGCGCCCCCAGGACAACGGTCACGCTGCCGCGGTTCTCCCCCGACGGGGACACGATCATCTTCACCCGCATCATCTTCGAGGAGGACGTCATCCGCTCCGCGATTATCGTCCGCGTGCTGGCCACCGGCGCCGAGCGCGTGGTGGCACGGGAGCGGATCGACGAGTCCGGGTTCGACCAGGTCGTCGGTGCCGCCTTCTCCCCCGACGGCACGCGGATCCTCTACACGCGGTTCGTGCTCGACCGCCGGTCCTACTTCCGGCCCTCCCTGTTCCTCGTCGGCCGGGACGGCCAGGGGCGGCGCCTCCTGCGTCGGGACGCCGAGAACGGCACGTTCTCCCCCGACGGGGGCAGGATCGCCTTCTCCAGCACACGCGAGCGCAACGGCAAGCGCTGTGGCTCGGACGAGTGCTCCTACGCCGGTGAGCTCGAGGTCATGGGCTCCGACGGCAGTCAGGTCGTCCGGCTCACGCGCAGCCGCGGCGACGACGTCTTCCCCGACTGGTCGCCGGATGGCGCCCGCATCGCGTTCGCGAGCGACCGCAACTACCCCGAGGGGGAGCACTCCGAGGTCTATTCGATCACCCCGGAGGGTCGCTGCCTCACCTGGCTGACGAACGGAACGGGCGAGTCGACCGCCCCGGTGTGGCGCCCGGGGGCGGGAGAGAGCACGAGCGCGGGCGGGGTGCGGGGAGCGGGGACTGAAGCCCCGCATCGCTCCGATCGGGCCGGTCCGCGGCCTCGCGTCCGGTGTCGTGCCCTTCTGGCTCGGCCGCGAGTGGCGCGGCCTGCTCGGACAGCCCGGCGGCGCGGGCCGCGATCGGTACATCGACTACAGCGACTGCGGGCGCTACGACGGCGGGGCGTGCGGGGCGAGCACAATCGGTCTCCTTCTCCTCGGTCTGCGGTGACGGCTACGGCACGAGCGCCATGTTCGCGCGGCGGCTCTTCGCGCGCCGCGGCGCGCTCGTGGCCGATCGCGCGGAGGAGCCCTGGTCGGTGTTCACGGGCAGGACGGAGGTCACCCTGCAGGGGGACGCGCTCGCGGCGCTCGCGGCGCTCCGGCCCATCGGTCGCCCGCTCGCCCGCCTCGCTCCGCCCGCCGTGCCCCGTGACCTCCTCGCGGAGATACGCCGGATCGAGCGGGCGCGCCGCCGGCTCGGGAGCGAGCGCGCCGTCGCCCGGCGACTCCATCTCCACCGCGGGCGCGTACACGAGCGCCTGCGCCTCGGCCGTGCGCTCGCGCCCTTCGGGCACGTCCGTACGGTCCGCTGCGGCTAGGGGTGCCGGAGCGGGGGGCACCGCTCGGCGAAGCCGAGTGGTGCAATGGCCGCCGGAGGCGGGTCCCCAGTCGCGAATAGCGACACATACTCCCAGCCGATCAGAGTCCGTAGGAGCGGCCGATCACGTCGAGCATGATCTCATCCGTCCCCGCGCCGATGCGGTTGAGGCGCAGGTCGCGCCACACGCGCTCGACGCCATACTCCTTCATGTACCCCGCGCCGCCGTGGATCTGGATGCACTCGTCGGCCACCTCGACCGCCACCCGGGAGGCGTGGAGCTTGGCCATCGAGATCTCCCGGACGGGGTACTCGCCGTTGGCAAAGCGCCACGCGGTCGTGTAGACCATCTGCCGTGCCGACTCGATCTGGGTGGCCATCTCGGCGAACTTGTGCCGGGTGACCTGGAACTCCGAGATGGGGCGCCCGAACGCCCGACGCTCCTGGGCGTAGGAGAGGGTCTGCTCGAAGACCCTCTGGGCGCCGGCCACGCAGCCCGCGGCCCCGATGAGCCGCTCGCCCTGGAGCTCCCACATGATGTGGTAGAAGCCCTTGCCGATCTGACCGAGGACCGCCGAGTCGGGCATGCGGACGTCGGAGAACGCCAGCAGCGCGGTGTCCGAGGCGTGCATCCCGAGCTTCTCGAGCTTCTTCTCGCGCACCACCCCGGGCGCGTCCATGGGAACGAGGAAGAGCGTGAAGCCGTCGTAGCCGGCGTCGGCGTCGGTCTTCGTCACGAGGACGATCACGTCCGCGCGGAGGCCGTTGGTGATGTAGGTCTTCGCGCCGTTGATGACCCACTCGCCTGTGCCCGAACGGGCATCCCCGTCGCACACGGCGCGGGTCTTGATCCCGCTCACGTCCGAGCCGGCGTCGGGCTCGGTGATCCCCAGGCAGAGGATCTTCGTGCCCTGGATCGCGGGCACGACCCACTCCTGCTTCTGCTCCTCGGTCCCGAAGGCGAGGATGGGCGGCATCGCCATGTCCGTGTGGACGGCGACCCCCATGGCGGTCCCGCCCGAGCGGGCGTGGACGAGCTCCTCGGCGAGCACGAGCGACGTGAAGTAGTCCCCGCCCTGGCCCCCGTACTCCTCGGGCTTGTCCAGACCGAGGAAGCCGAGCTCGCCCATCCGGGAGAAGACCCGGTCGGGGAACGTCGTCTCCTCCCACTCCTCCGCGTGCGGCGCCAGCTCGGCGACGACGAAGCGATGGATGGACTCCCGCAGCTGCTCGTGCTCATCGGTGAAGATGAAGTGCCGACGGCGGGCGCCGAAATCCGGCTTGAGGACGGCCGACGGGGCCGCCGCGTCGACGGCCGGGGAGACGGAGGAGCTCATGGCGCCACGCTAGCGGAAAGTGACGCTTACTACTTACCGCGCTCAAGGCCCGGTCGTCTGCCGCCGATGACTCCGGGGTGGAGGCGGGGGGAGGGGTGATGCCCGACGACGATCTCCGCCGCCTGGCGCTCGACGCCACGACCGACGGCGTCCTCGTGGCCGCCGCGGACCCGGGCTTCCCGATCGTCTACGCCAACGCCGGGTTCGCGCGCCTGACCGGCTACACCGTCGACGAGGTCCTCGGGCGCAACTGCCGCTTTCTCCAGGGCGAGGGCACCGACCCCGCCGCGGTGGCCCGGATCTCGCGCGCCCTGGCCGGGGCTGAGCCGTGCCGTCTGGTCCTCCGGAACTTCCGCAAGGACGGAACCCCGTTCTGGAACGAGCTCGCGCTCTCGCCCGTCCGCGACGGCGAGGGTCGATGCACCCACGTCATCGGCATCCTGAGCGACGTCTCCGCCCGCGTGGAGAGCCGCGAGGCCCTGGAGCGGCTCGCCCGCCACGACGAGCTGACCGGCCTGCCCACCCGCGCCGTGCTGCTCGAGCGCGCCGATCGCGCGCTGCGCCGGCTCGAGCGCCACCCCGCGGTCGTGGGGATCCTCTTCCTCGACGTGGACGCGCTCAAGGAGATCAACGATGCGCACGGACACGACGCGGGCGACGCGGTGCTCGTCGAGCTCCGGACCCGGTTCGGTGGCGCGCTGCGCGCCACGGAGACCCTCGCCCGCCTCGGAGGCGACGAGTTCATCGTGCTCTGCGAGGACCTGACCGCGGACGCGGACGCGACCCGGATCGCCCGGCGGCTCGTCGACGCGCTCGCGGAGCCCATCGTGCTCGAGACCACGGCCCTCGACGTCACGGTCTCGATCGGCGTGGTGAGCACGGACGATCCGCACGCCGACGTCGACGATCTCGTCCGGGCCGCGGACGCGGCGATGTACCGGGCCAAGCGGGCGGGCGGCGGGCGCTGGGCGCTCGCCGACGCCGCCGACGCGGCGGCGACCGCGGAGCGCCTGCGCCACGAGGCCGAGCTGCCCGGGGCGCTCGAGCGCGAGGAGCTCACGGTGCGCTACCAGCCCATCGTCACGCTCGAGGGCTTCATCCTCGGCGTGGAGGCCCTCGTGCGCTGGCAGCACCCGCGTGAGGGGCTGCTCGGCCCCGCGGCGTTCCTCCCCGCCGCCGAGTCCGCCGGGCTCGGGCCGGCGCTCGGCGCGTGGGTCCTCGACCGCGCCTGCGCGGACGCGGCGGGCTGGGTGCGGGCCCTCGGCGGCCGGCCCTTCGAGGTCTCCGTGAACCTCTCCGCGCTGGACTTCGCCGATCCCGCGCTGCCCGATCGGGTCCGTCACGCCCTGGCGAAGCACGGGCTCGACCCCGCATGCCTCGGCCTGGAGATCAAGGAGGACTTCCTCGGGCGCAGCGCCCCGGCCCAGGGCGAGCGGCTCGACGCGTTGCGGGCGACGGGGGTCCGGCTCGTCCTCGACGGCTTCGGCGACGGCGGCATGGGCGTCCGCACGCTCGGCCGCCTGGAGTTCGACCGGGTGAAGATCCACCGCTCCTTCGTGGCCGACCTCGGCCGTGAGGAGAAGCTCCTGTCCGCCCTGCTCGCCCTCGGCCGCTCCCTGGAGCTGCCCAGCGTGGTGGAGGGCGTGGAGACCGAGGCCCAGGCCGAGGAGATCGCCCGGCTCGGCGTGCGCCTGGCCCAGGGGTTCTTCTACGCGGAGCCGGTGACCGCCGACGCGGTGCCCGGGCTCGTCCGCCCCTGAGGACCTGACGCGGCACAATCCCGCGCCGATGACCGTCTCCTACGTGGTGGCCGACGGCGTGGCGACGCTCGCGCTCGACGAGCCCGACACCCGCAACGCGCTCTCCGACGAGCTGCTCGGCGACCTGCTCACGGCACTCGGGCAGGCGCGCGAGGACGCCGACGTGCGCTGCGTCGTGCTCGCCTCGACCCACGTGACCTTGTTCTCGGCGGGGGGAGACCTCGCGGGGTTCGCCGCCGACGTGCCCCTCGTGCACAAGCACTTCGCCACGGAGCGCTTCCCGCTCCTGTTCACGGCCCTCGGCGAGCTCGGCAAGCCGTCGATCTGCGCGGCGCGTGGCCATGTCCTCGCGGGCGGGCTGGGGCTCGCGCTGGCCTGCGACCTCGTGGTCGCCTCCGAGCAGGCGACCTTCGGGACCCCGGAGATCAACGTCGGGGTGTTCCCGTTCATGATCATGGCCCTGATCCTCCGCAACGTCCCGCGCAAGAAGGCGACCGAGCTGCTGCTGCTCGGCGACCGCATCGACGCACGGGAGGCCGAGCGGCTGGGGATCGTCAACCGGGTGATCCCCCCCGACCAATTCGATGCGGCGGTCGCCGACTGGGCCGGGCGGTTGGCGGCGAAGTCTCCGGTGCTCATGCGCCTGGGCAAGGACGCCCTGTGGCGCCAGAACGACATGCCGCTCGAGGACGCATGGGAGTTCCTGCGCGCGCAGCTCACGATCGCGTTCTCCACGGAGGACATCCAGGAAGGGGTGTCGGCGTTCTTCGAGAAGCGCGAGCCGAGGTGGACGGGACGATGATGCGCCCGCTCGCGGAGGGGAAGTGTCCGGATGCGCCCGGGGATTACCGGCGGGCGCCGAGGTCCCCCCCGCGCGTGTCAGCCCGAGGAGACGAGCTCGCCGCCGCCGCGGACGGCGTTGCGCCCCGCGGCCTTGGCCTCATAGAGCGCGGCGTCGGCCCGGGCGAGCAGGGCGTCGAAGTCGAATGCGCCACCCCCTGAGCTCGCGATCCCGAACGACATCGTCACCCGCTGCCCCCCGGCCGGCTCGGCCTCCACCGCGACGCGGAGCCGCTCGGCGAGCGTGCGGGCCTCGGACTCGTCCCCGCCCGGGATCACCACGAGGAACTCCTCCGCCCACCCGGTAGGCGAGGTCGAAGGCGCGCAGCTCCTTGCGCAGCACGTAGGCGACGTCGACGAGCACGGCGTCCCCCGTCGCGTGGCCGCACGTGTCGTTGATCAGCTTGAAGCGGTCGAGGTCGCCGAGCACCAGTCCGACGGGCTGGCCGGTGAGACGCGCCTGGGCGCCGAGCTCCTCGGCGCGGGTGGCCAGCGCGCGGCGGTTGAGCATCCCCGTCAGCCCGTCGAGGACGGACCGCGAGCGGTGCAGCAGGTCGGACTCCATGATCGCCCCACCGATGAAGGCGATCGAGCCGATGAGCGCGAGGGGCCCGAGCACGACCGGTGGGTCGTCCCAGACCTCGCGGGGGTGGACGCCCAGGGTGGCGGCGAGGAGGAGGACCGCCGTGACGAGCGAGCCCACCACCACCCCCCGACGGGAGAAACGGGCGCCGAGCGAGGCGACCGGTATCGCCAGCCAGCCCACCGCGGGCGAGTGCGGCCCGCCCGACAACGCGACGGACGCGGCGATCATCACCTGGGCGAGCAGCCAGGCGGCGGCCAGCCCGTACTCGGGCCGCTGCATCCGCGGGGTGAAGTGGTCGAAGGCGAGGAACCCACCGGCCGCCAGCACGAGCGGGAGGAGGGGCCAGGGCCCGATCCACGGCGCGCTCAGCGCGACCGCGGTGGCGAGGATGACGAACGTGATCTGCCGGAAGTGCCGCATCCGCCCGCTCATCTCCACGAGACGCTCGCGCTCCCACTCCGAGGAGACGAACAGGGAGTGTCGCCGTCGGGCGGTCATCCTCGTGGCTGAGCCTAGAGAGCGTGGGTAGCCTCGCCCACCGTAGAAGTAGCACGTCCCACTTTCCACGCGGAGCTGCCCATGAGCCCGGCGATCCCCTACACGCCCGAGGAGTACGGCGCCGAGGCCCGGCGGATCGTCGACGCGGGCGGGACGATGACCAAGGCGCGGGGCCTGTGCGAGCACGTGGGGCGGAGGGTGGCGACCGTCGCCGAGACGCGCTCGGCGCTGGGGCTCTGCGGGGTGCCGGCATGACCGCTCTGAGCGACGTCAGGGTCCTCGATCTCTCGAGGCTGCTCCCCGGCGGCTTCTGCTCCCTGCTGCTCGCCGACCTGGGCGCCGACGTGCTCAAGGTGGAGGACACGGGGGCGGGGGACTACGTCCGCTGGTCGCCGCCGTTCTACGCGGGCGCGGAGGAGTCCGCGGGCTCGGCGCTCTTTCTGGCGCTGAACCGCAACAAGCGCTCCGTGCGGGTCAACCTGAAGACCGAGCCGGGCCGCGAGGTTCTCCTGCGGCTCGTCCGCGAGTACGATGTCGTGCTCGAGTCCTTCCGCCCCGGCGTGCTCGACCGCCTCGGCGTGGGCTACGAGCGGCTGCGCGCGGAGAACCCGGGGCTCGTGCTGTGCGCGATCTCGGGCTACGGGCAGGACGGGCCGTACACGCAGCGCTCGGGGCATGACATGAACTACCTCGGGCTGAACGGGCTGCTCGCGCTCACGGGAGATCCGGGCGGGGCGCCCGTCCAGTCCGCCGGGCAGATCGCCGACCTCGGCGGTGGGGCGCTCATGGCCGCGTTCGGCATCCTCGCCGCGCTGCACGAGCGGGACACGACGGGGGAGGGGCAGGTCGTCGACGTCTCGATGTGCGACGGCTCGATGAGCTGGCTGGCGATGGTCGCCGCCCGGGCGCTGTGCGAGGGCCCCGCCCAGAAGCGCGGTGAGCTCGAGCTCGCGGGCTCGCTCATCTGCTACCGGCCCTACGCGTGCGCCGACGGCTGGGTGACGCTCGGAGCCCTGGAGCCCAAGTTCTGGGCCGCGTGGTGTGCGGGCGTCGGGCGGGAGGACCTCGTGGAGCGCCAGTTCGACCGCGTGGGCTCGGAGGCCCACCGCGCGGTGGCCGAGGTCTTCGGCGGGCGCACCCGCGAGGAGTGGCGCGCGTTCGGAGCCGCGCACGACTGCTGCCTGGAGCCGGTGCTCGAGCTCGACGAGGCGCTCCGCTCCGAGCTCGCCCGCGCCCGCGAGATGGTCGTCGGCCTCGACCAGCCCGGCGTCGAGCAGGCGGTGCGGCTCCTCGGGCTGCCCGTCAAGCTCTCGCGCACCCCGGGTGACCCCAACCGCCTGCCCGGCCCCGCGCTCGGGGAGCACACCGACGAGGTCCTGCGCGGCCTGGGCTACTCCGACGAGGAGCGCGCCCGACTCGCCGCGGCCGGGGCCGTGGCGGGCCGCCCCTCCCCGCCCACCGGCTCCTTCCGCGCGTGAACGGGATGCTCAAGATGGCCGAGCTCGCGGAGCGCTCGGGGGTCTCCACGGGGACGATCAAGCACTACCTGCGCGAGGGGTTGCTCGGCGCCGGCGACGAGATCATGCGCACCTCGCGCAACATGGCCTGGTATCCACCGGAGCTCGTGGACCGGATCCGCCTGATCAAGCAGCTCCAGGAGGACCGGTACCTGCCGCTGCGGGCGATCCGGGAGGTGCTCACCGCCCGCGAGGGCGAGCCCACCCCGCGCGCGGAGGTCGAGGCCCGCCACGCGCTGCCGGCGAATGTCCTCGACCGCCTCGAGGAGCTCGGCATCGTCACCTGCGGCCCGGGCGGCTACCGCCCCGACGACGTGGCGATCCTCGCCGCGATCCGCGTCCTGCTCGACCGCCTGGCCGGTGAGGTCGCGCCCGACCGCGCGGCGGAGATCGTCGCCGCCGGGGCCGAGCCCCTCCGCGACCTCGTGGGCGCGATGCACTCCAAGCTGCTGCTCGCCGAGCTCGAGCGCACCCGAGGCCGTCCCGGCGTCTGAGGAGCCGGTCAGGGGCCGCTCCCCTCAGCGCTTGGAGGCCAGGCGCCGGCGGGCCTGGGCGATCTTCTGCTTGTTCTTGGGGTCCGCGGCCCACTGCTGGGCCTGCTTGGCCAGCCGGCGGCCCTGCGGGGAACGGGCGAAGCCGGCGACGCGGCCGATGAGAGAGGGCATGACCATGAGGCTAACCCCTACGGGCGCGATACGGTCCACGGCTGGATGACCCGCGCGCCGGCGGTCGACAAGCGCCGCGTCATCCTCGACGGCGCCGTCCGCGCCTTCGCCCGCCAGGGCTTCCACACGAGCCGGGTCTCCGACATCGCCGACGAGGCCGGGGTCGCCTACGGGCTCGTCTACCACTACTTCACCTCCAAGGACGAGATCCTCCACACGCTGTTTCTCGAGCGCTGGGACATCCTGCTCCGCGCGATCCGCGACACCGACGCCCGCGACGAGCCGGCCCGCGACAAGCTCGGAGCGATCTCCTCGTTCATCGTGGAGTCCTACGCCCGGGACCCCGAGCTCATGCAGGTGATCATCGTCGAGGTCACGCGCGCGGCGAGCACGTTCGGGCGCACGCACCTCGCGAAGATCCGCGAGGCCTACGACCTCATCGCGCACATCGTCCGCCGCGCGCAGGAGCAGGGGGAGTTCCGGACCGACATCACCGCGGAGTTCGCCGCACTCGCCTTCTACGGCGCGATCGAGCAGGTGCTCACCGGGTGGATCTTCGACCTCATCCCCGGGGATCCCGAGCATCTCGAGGAGGCCAAGGAGCTCATCGTGGAGACGATCTGCGGCGGTTTGCGCTTGAATGCGGGCCGATGATGGAGTCCGATCTCGTCAAGCGCCTCCTCTGGACCGGCCTGCTCGCCGGTCTCGGCGCCCTCGCCTCTCTGGCCACCCAGCGCGCCGCCGTCATGATTTGGACGCGCGCTTTCGGGGAAGAGCCGCCGGAGTGACCGAGCCCACCCAGGCTTCCGCGAGCGGCACCGTGGGCGCCCGCCCCGCGACCGCCTCGTCCTGGGCCGAGCGCGAGGCGGCCGCCCCCCGACCGAGCCCCGCCCCGGATCCCGGACCCGCCCCCCCGGATCCCGGACCCGCCCCCCCGGATCCCGGACCCGCCCCCCCGGATCCCGGTCCCTCCGCCCTTACCTCCCGGCTGCCCGCCCCCGCCGCCCTGACCTCCCGGCTGCCCTCCGCCGCCGACGTGTCCGACCTCGCCACGGAGCGCCCCGAGGTCCTCGTGGGCGGCGCGTTCGCCGGCGGGCTCGTGCTGGGCCTGATCCTCAAGCACCTTGGCAACTGAGCCCCCCCCTCCCTCCGGCGACGACCGCAGTCGCTTCGGCCCGACCGTGCAGGAGATCACGGAGCGGGCCCAGCTCCTCGTCCGCGAGGAGATCGAGCTCGCGAAGGCGGAGCTCGGAGTCAAGGTCCAGAAGCTCGTCCGCGCCGCCGCCGTCGGCGCGGCCGCCGCGGTCTTCGTGCTTGCCGCCCTCCAGCTCCTGCTGTTCACGATCGCCTTCGCGCTCAGCGACCTCTTCAACAACAACTTCCACCCCTGGGTCGGCTTCGGCGTCACGATGCTGCTCTTCTTCATCCTCGCCGGGGTCGCCGGCTTCCTCGCCTACCGCTGGGTCAAGCAGGGCTCCCCGCCCAAGCCCGAGATGGCCATCGAGGAGGCCCAGCGCATCAAGCGGACCGTCCAGGACGCCCGCTCGTGAGCGCCACCCGCACACCGGAGGAGATCCGCGCCTCGATCGAGACCAACCGGCGTGAGCTCGGCGCGTCGCTCGAGCGCCTCCAGGCCGAGTGGGAACGGGTGCAGGCCGAGTTCAAGAAGACGCTGGACTGGCGCGCCCACCTGCGCCGCAACCAGAAGAACGCCGTCATCGGCGCGGCCGCCGTGGGCTTCGTCCTCGGCGGCGGGGTCGGCGGCTTCTTCGGGCTCTTCCGCCGCAGCTAGAGATGTCCCCCGCCGACTCGGGGCCCACCACCCGGACGATCGCCCGGATCTTCTTCACGGTGGTCGCCCTCGCCGCGGGGCTCTACCTGCTCTACCTCGTGCGCTCCGTGCTGGGGCTCGTGGCGATCGCCCTGTTCCTCGCCGTCGCCCTGGGTCCCGCGGTCGACTTCTTCGCCCGGCGGAAGGTCAACCGCGGCCTCTCGATCCTCATCGTCTACGGCCTGCTCTTCGCCACGGTGGTCGGCGTGGGCCTGCTCGTCGTCCCGCCCATCGCCAACCAGGTCAACTCCTTCGCGCGCGACCTGCCGAACTACATCCGGGATGCGCGGCAGAACCCGACCATCCTCAAGTACGACCGGCGCTACAAGATCACGCGCCGGCTGCAGGAGCAGGCCCAGAAGCTCCCCGCGCGTCTCGCCGACGCCGCGGGTGCGCTGCAGTCGGTGACCGTGGGGGTGTTCTCGGCGCTGGTCTCACTCGTCACCGTCCTCACCCTGACGTTCTTCCTTCTGCTCGACGGGCGCGCGCTCTACGAGTGGGCGCTCGGGCTACTGCGCCGGAACCGGTCCGACCGGGTGCGGCGCCTCTCGCACGGCGTGTACCGCGCGGTCTCGGGCTACGTGGCGGGGAACCTCCTCATCTCGTTCATCGCCGGCTTCACCACCTACCTCGCCCTGACGATCCTCGGCGTCCCCTTCGCGGTCCCGCTGGCTGTGCTCATGTCCTTCCTCGACCTGATCCCGCTCATCGGCGCGACGATCGGCGGGATCGCGGTCGGGGTCATCACCCTGTTCAACGACTTCCCGACGAGCACGATCGTCTGGGTGGTCGTCTTCGTGCTCTACCAGCAGGTGGAGAACAACGTCCTGCAGCCGGTGGTCTACCGCAGGACGGTCAACGTCTCACCGCTGTTCGTGATCGTCGCGATCCTCATCGGCTCCAAGCTGCTGGGCGTGCTCGGCGCGCTAGTGGCGATTCCCATCGCCGCCACCGTGCAGATCGTGGTCCGCGACGTGTGGTCCTCGCGTCGGCCGCCCGCGGCCGCGACGCTCCTCGTGGTCGAGGAGGACGCGCCTCAGCCCGCGCCGGGCACGTAGCGCGAGGGCACCGCGCCACAGCCGAGCAGGCCCGGCCCGACGTGGGTCCCGATGACCGGTCCGACCTCCGACACCCAGAGCGGCTCGCTCCCGTAGATCTCCCGCCCGCGGGCAACGAGCCGCGCGGCCTCGTCGGGGACCTGGATGTGCTGGACGACCCAGCCGTTGGCGCCGTCGTCGTGGCGCGTGCGCAGGAGGTCGACCATCCGCTCGAAGGCGCGCGCGGAGGTGCGAACACGCTCCACGGGGGTGATCTCGGACTCCACGGTGAGGATCGGCTTGATCTTCAGAGCCGCCCCCATCCACGCCTGGGCGCCGCCGATGCGCCCACCGCGGCGCAGGTACTCGAGCGTGTCGATGGCGAACCACTGCTTCATGTGCTCCCGTGCCTCGCGCGCGAACGCCACGACCTCCTCCGCCGGGCGTCCCTCCTGCGCGGCGCGGACCGCGGCGAGGACGATGAGCCCCTCGCCGCCGCAGGCGGTGGCCGAGTCCACGACATGCACGCGCCCGGCCGCGTCCCCGAGCCGGTCGCGGGCCTGGCGCGCGGACTCGCAGGTGCCCGAGAGGCCGCCGGCGAGGTGGACGGACACGACGTCCGCGCCCCCCGCCAGCAGCGGCTCGTAGGCCGCGAGGAACTCTCCGATCGCGGGCTGGGACGTGGTGGGCAGCCCCTGCAGGTCACGAAGGCGTGCGTAGTAGGCGGCGAGGTCGGCGAGGTCGGACTCGCGGTGATCCTCGCCGTCGAGGTGGACGTGGAGCGGGACCTCCACGAGGCCGAAGCGCTCCACGAGCGAGCGTGGCAGGTAGTGGCAGGTGTCGGTGACTACGGCGACGGAGGCCATGCGCTCGCGCGAGCCTAACCGAGTCGCCTCCGGCGACGGCGTCCTCGCCATCGGACCTGACGGAGCGTCGACCGGAAGCCGGAGTAGGGTGCGCAGATCCGTGCTTCGCACTGCCGCCCTCGTCCTCGCCGCGCTGGCGCTCCTGCCGGCCGTGGCAAGGGGGGCGGGTGAACCCGTCCTGCCGCTCTCCGCGGTCCATGCGGGGCTGCGCTGCACGGTCCGCTCGGTCGTGCAGGGCACACGGATCGACACCTTCGACGCGGTCGTCCGCGACGTGGTGGACGCCCAGCCCGCCGGCGAGGACGCGCGCATCCTCATCCGGGTCTCGGGCCCCGCCGTCGCCGACACCGGCGTCGGGCCGGGCTTCTCGGGCTCGCCCATCTCGTGTCCCGACCCCGCGGGGAGAATGCGCGTGGCGGGCGCGATCTCGGAGTCGGTGGGCGCGTACGGCGGGTTCGACGCGCTCGCCACCCCGATCGAGCAGGTCATCGGACAGCCCGTGTCGCCGCCCGTCGGCGTGCGTCGCGCGCCCGGTCTGCTCGCCCACGCGCGGCCGCTCGCCGCGCTCACGGCCACGGGGCTGTCCCGGCCACTCGCCGCCCTGGCCCGGCGGGCCGCGCACCGGGCGGGCCGCGAGCTCATCGTCGTGCCCGGTGGCCCCGCCGCGTCGCGCTTCGCACCCCAGCGCCTGCTGCCCGGCGCCTCGCTCTCCGTCGGCCTGTCCTCCGGGGCGGTCGCCCTCGGCGCGATCGGCACGGTGACCTACCGCGACGGTCCGATGCTGTGGGCCTTCGGCCATCCCTTCGACGGGGCGGGGCGCCGCTCGCTCTTCCTCCAGGACGCCTACGTCTACGCGGTCATCAACAACCCGCTGGGGGCGCAGGACCTCACGACCTACAAGCTCGCCGCGCCCGGGCACGATCTCGGGACGGTCAGCGGTGACGGGCCTGATGCGATCGCCGGGCGCGTGGGTGGAGGGCCGCCGCAGATCCCCCTGACGGTGACCACGCGGGACGGCGACGCGGGCACGAAGGCCGTGGCGGAGACCCGGATCGCCGACGAGACCGACCTCGGCGAGCCCAGCGGCTCCTCCCCCCTCTCGCTCGTGGCCCCGCTCGCGGTCGCGTCGCTGGGCACGCAGGCCTTCCACGGCGGCGCGCCCTCGGAGGAGAGCGGCCGGTCGTGCCTTGTCGTCGTCCTGCGCGAACGCCCGCGCTCGCCCGCACGGGCCTGCAACCGCTACTCGGAGATCGGGCTCGCCGAGGACGGCGGCGCCGTCCCCTTCCGCGCCGCGTCCGACGTGGCCTCCGCCGTCGAGCTCGTCGAGGGCGCGGACTTCCGCGCGCTCCACGTGGCGCGGCTCTCCGTCGACCTCACCGTGCGCCGCGGGCTACGCGGCCTCGAGCTCGTCGGGGCGTCGTCGCCGGCGCGGGTGCACCCCGGCCGGCTCGTCAGCGTCGCGGTGCGGCTGCGTCGCGCCCGGCAGCCGGCGCGGGTGCGGCGTTTTCGGTTGCGCGTACCGGGCTCGATCTCCCCCGGGCGCCAGGAGCTCCGCCTCGCCGACCGCGCCACGGTCGAGTCCGACGGCGGGGGCGGCGACGCGGCCCAGGCCGTCGTCCAGGCCGCGTTCGCGGGCGGTGGCGGGGCGGGCGGGAGCGCCAATGGAGCCGAGAGCGTGGAGGGGGTGCTGCGGGCGATCCGTCGGATCGCCACGGACGACGGCCTGCGCGCGTACTGGACGGGGCTGCGCGGGCCGTCGGGCCACCGCGCCGCTCGGCTCGGGCTGCCGGCCCTGCGAGATCGGCAGGACCCCATCTCGGGGTCCGTCCGCGTGCCCGTCCAGGTGGTCAGGGGCTGAGGGTTTCGACCTCTGCTAGCTTGCGCGCCGAGAGGCGGGCACCGGTCGCAGAGCAGCAGGGAGGAAGACGTGGCAACGGGAGTGGTGAAGTGGTTCAGCGACGAGAAGGGCTTCGGGTTCATCACGCCCGATGAAGGGTCGCGCGACCTCTTCGTCCACCACTCCGGCATCAACTCCGACGGCTACCGCACGCTCGCGGAGGGGGCCAAGGTCTCCTACGAGGAGGAGCACGGCCCCAAGGGTCCCAAGGCCGTCAACGTGACGAAGCTCTGACCCAGGCGGTCACGCTCGCGGTGCTGAACCCCCGCACGGGGGAGCGGATCGGCGAGATCCCGGCGGGCTCGCCCGCGGCGGCGCGGGCGGCCGTGCAGGCCGCGCGCGCGGCGTTTGGAGGCTGGGCGCGGACTCCCGCCGCCGACCGCGCGGGGCTGTTGAAGGCCGCGGCGCGCGCCCTGCGGACGCGGGCGGACGAGCTCGCCGAGCTCCAGGCGGCCGAGGGGGGGAAGTCTGCCGCGGACTCGCTCGGCGGGGTGGGGGCGGGCATCGGCGCGCTCGAGCAGTACGCCGAGCTCGGTCCGCTGCACCGCGGGAAGTCGTTGCACGGTGCATGGGACGCGACCGACCTCGTGGTCTGCGAGCCCTTCGGGGTGGCCGCCCTGCTCGTGCCCTGGAACGACCCCGTGGCGATCGCGCTGCAGATGATTGCCGCGGTGCTGGTGACGGGTAACACCGCGGTGTTCAAGCCCTCGGAGAAGACGCCGCTGTCGGGCGCGCTGCTCGCGGAGATCGTCGCGGCCGAGCTGCCGGAGGGGGTGCTCGTCGCCCTCCAGGGCGACGGCCGGGCGGGGGCGCCGCTGGTGGCCGATCCCGAGGTGGCGCTCGTCCTGCACACCGGGTCGGTGGCGACGGGGCGGGAGATCGCCGGCGTGTGCGCCGCTCAGCTCAAGAAGGCGGTGCTCGAGCTCGGCGGCAAGGACGCGCTGATCGTCGACGCGGGGGTGGACCCCGGGTGGGCGGCGGCCCAGGCCGGCGCGGGCGCGTTCGCCAACGCGGGGCAGATCTGTACCTCGGCCGAGCGGATCTACGTCCACGCGGACGTGGCCGACGCCTTCGTCGCCGCGCTCGTGATCGAGGCGGGCCGCACGGAGATCGGCCCGATGGTCGACGCCGGGCAGCGCGAGTGGGTCGCCGGGCACGTGGACGAGGCCCGGGCGGCGGGCGCCTCCGTGCGCTGCGGGGGAGAGGTTCCGGACGGTGAGGGGTTCGCCTACCCGCCGACGGTGGTGGTCGGAGTGAACGGCTCCATGCGGATCATGGTCGAGGAGACGTTCGGACCCGTGGCCGCGGTGCAGGTGGTGTCCTCGTTCGACGAGGCTCTGGTCGAGGCGAACGCGGGGGCGTACGGCCTGGCCGCGACGGTCCTGACGCCGTCGCAGGCCCACGCGCAGCGGGCCTGGCGTGAGCTGCGGGCGGGAACGGTGAAGGTCAACGCGATGTGGGGCGGGGCTCCGGGGGGCGCGGCGGAGCCGCGGGGTCAGTCGGGGCTCGGGGCGGGGTACGGGCCCGAGCTCCTGGATGAGGTGACCCGGCTCAAGGTGGTGCATCTGGCTCCGGCTCAGGTTGCTCCGGCCCCGACCGATGCTCCTCATGAGCCGGCGCCCTGACAAGCTTTCGCTCGGAGCGGGAGCTCCTGGCCGGGGCCCGCTATCCCGGGGGCTGCGCCTCCGGCCGGCGCTCGCGATCGAGCTGGTCGTCGTCCGTCTCGTCCGCGCCCGCCACCGCCGGGTCGGCCTGCTTGCGTCGCCAGTCGTCCCGCGTTTCCGAGATGTTCTTCTCCAGCTTCCCCGACGCGCGCTGCATGTCGTCGGCCTGGCCCTCGAGCTCGTCCGCCTTGTCCTGGTGGTCCTGGTCCATCACGCGTCCTCTCGCTCGGATTCGGCCCGCTCGGCGAGCTTCTCGCGCAGGTAGGCCGTCTTGTCCGCCCGGCGCTCGTGCGCGTGTCCGGCGTTGGGGTCAATCGCCCCTCCCGCCGCCGCGCGCTCCACCTGCTCGCGCCGCAGGGCGGCGAGCTGGAGCTCCTGCGTCGTCGGCTCCTCTTCACGTGGCACGAGAGGAGGTGTGCCCAACCGAGGCCGGGCATACGCCCGCTTCGGCGCCGCGCACTCCGCGTTCTCCGTCCCGCCGCCCCTCAGTCGTAGCCGGGCTGGCTCTGGTCGTCGCGCGCGGCGGCGCCCTCCGGGTCCGCCGGATCGAGCTCACTCGAGTGCACGTCGTCGCCCTCGCCGTAGACGGCCGGGTCGGCCCCGGCCTCCTCGGGCACGCCCCGCTGGTAGAGCGCCATCCGCCCCGAGTGCTGGTCACCGTGGGAGGCGTTCTCGATCAGGGCATCCTCGGCCTGTTCGAAGCCCTCGGCCTCCCCGCCGCCTCCCTCGAGGACGGGCCGGTCGGCCGGGTCGAGATCCTCGTCGCCCGCCACGCCCCCGATCGCCGCGGCCTCCGCGGCGGCCGCCTCGGTCTCCGAGTCCTCCAGGGGATCGCGTCGCTGCTCCATGTCCGGGGTCGTGCCCGTGGTCCCAACCGCCGAAACGGACCGGGGCGCGCGAGGCGTATCCTCGCTGCCAGGCGACATGACCCGCGTCGAGCTGCTGTGGTGGGAGGGCTGCCCGTCCATGGCGCGGGCGCGCTCCGAGCTGCGCGAGGCGATGGCGGCGGCCGGGCTCGATCCGGACGCGCTCGAGGAGCGCGAAATCTCCACGGACGGCGCGGCCGAGGACGACGACTTCGTCGGCTCGCCCACGGTCCGCGTCGACGGCGCCGACATCGCCCCGCCGCCGGCGGGAGAGCCACGCGGGCTCGCCTGCCGGGTCTACCACCGCCGCGACGGTCGCGTCGCGCCCACGCCCGATCCCGCCGACCTCAAGGAGGCGCTCGATGCGTCCCGGTGACACCGCCCCCGCCTTCTCGCTCCCCGCCACGGACGGCACCCGGTACGGCGTGTCGGGCGGGCCGGCGGTCGTCGTCTTCACGTGCAACCACTGCCCCTACGCGCTGGCCTGGCACGAGCGCATCCAGGCCGTGGTGCGCGACTACGCCGATCGCCTGTCCGTCCTCCAGGTCTGCGCCAACGACGCCGAGCGCTATCCCCGCGACTCCTTCGCCGCCATGCGCGAGCGCGTCGAGTCCGAGGGCGGTTGGCCCGGCCCCTACCTCCACGACGCCGACCAGTCCGTCGCCCGGGCCTACGGCGCGGAGACCACTCCCGACGTGTTCGTCGTGGATGCCACGGGGCGGCTCGCCTACCGCGGCGCCCCCGACGCCGACTACGACGACCCCGATCAGGGTGCGGCGTTCCTGCGTGGCGCGCTCGACGCCGTGCTCGACGGGCGCGCCCCCGACCCCGCCGAGACGCCGCCCGTGGGCTGCTCGATCAAGTGGAGCTCCGGTTGAGGATCCTCGTCGTCGAGGATGAGGTGGCCATCGCCGACTTCATCCAGCGTGGCCTCGACGCGGAGGGACACGCCGTGGGGACTGCGCTCGACGGGGGGGACGGTGAGCGCCGCGCGCTCGACGAGGAGGTCGACCTCGTGATCCTCGACATCATGCTCCCCGACCGCAGCGGGATCGACGTGCTCGAGGCCATCCGCGCCGCCAAGCCCACCCTCCCGGTGATCGTGCTCTCGGCCCGCGCGGAGATCGAGGATCGCGTCGCCGGACTCGACGCCGGCGCCACGGACTACGTGACCAAGCCATTCTCCTTCGAGGAGCTCGCCGCTCGGGTCCGCGCCCACCTCCGCGCCCCCCACCAGGCGACCGCGACCGTGCTCGAGGCCGCCGGCATCCGCCTCGATCTGCTCTCCCGGCGCGTGGAGCGCGAGGGCGAGCCGGTCCACCTCTCGGCCAAGGAGTTCGAGCTGCTGGCCTACTTCCTGCGTAACCCCGGCCGCGCGCTCAGCCGGCAGCAGATCCTCTCCGCCGTCTGGGGCTACGACTTCGACCCCGGGACGAACGTCGTCGAGGTCTACGTCCGTTACCTGCGCCGCAAGCTCGCGGTCGGCGGGCGCCCCGCGCCCATCGAGACGCTGCGCTCGGTCGGCTACCGCCTCTCTCCCGCGTGAGCCTGCGCACCCGGCTCACGGTCCTGCTCGCGGCGATCGTCGTGCTCGCGCTCGGCGGGGTCTTCCTCGTGACCTACCAGGGCACGGGGGAGGACGTCCTGCGCCAGATCGACCGGGACCTGACCCAGGACGAGACCACCCTGGACACCCAGGGCATCGGCTTCGACGGCTCGCGACCGCGCCAGATCGCCCACGCCGCGAGCGACTACGTCAACAACCAGACGTCATTCGGCGCGGGCGCGCGCCTCTACGTCATCCGCGTGCTCGACCAGCCCCTGATCACCAACGACCCCGAGCTGCTCGGCCAGCAGCCGACCGAGAAGCTCTCCAAGGCGCACCGCCGGCGCCGCGCCGCCGACGCCCAGACCCTGGCGAGCCTGCCCCCGGGGCTGCACACCGTGCGCACCGCCGACGCCGGTCCGATCCGGGTGCTCGTCGCCCCCGTGCAGCGCACCGGGGCCACGGTGGCCCTCGTGGGTGTGGGCGAGCCGGTGTCCGGGGTCGATCGCGCCAAGGCCGGCGTGGCCCGCACCTTCCTGCTCGCCGGGCTCGTCTCGCTGCTGATCGCCGTGGCCGGCGCCTTCTTCGTGGCCTCCCGCGCCGTGAAGCCCCTGCGACGCATGGCGCGCACGGCCGCCGAGATCGACGCTGGCGACCTCTCCCACCGGATGCGCGTCCGGCGCCGCTCGGACGAGGTGCGGGTCCTCGCCGACGCCTTCGACCGCATGCTCGACCGTCTCGAGGACGCCTTCGCCAGCCAGCACCGCTTCGTGGCCGACGCCTCCCACGAGCTGCGCACCCCGCTCACCGTCATCCGCGGGCAGCTCGAGGTGCTCGCGCGGCAGTCGGCTCCCAGCGCCCAGGACGTCCGCCGTGTCGAGGGCGTGGTCCGCGGCGAGCTCGTGCGCATGCAGCGCCTCGTGGAGGACCTCCTTCTGCTCGCCCGCACCGACGAGGGCCAGCTCGTGCGGACCGACGAGGTCGAGGCCGAGTCCCTCGTGCTCGACGCCTGGGAGCCGTTGACGCTCACCGCCGAGCGGCGGTGGGAGCTCGAGGGGCCGCCTCCGGGGGAGCTCGACGCCGATCCCGACCGCATCGCGCAGGTGATCGGGAACCTCGTGACCAACGCGGTGGAGCACACCACGCCGGGTGGCCTCGTGCGCCTGCGCGCCGACGCGCGCGGGGGCACGCTGGAGATCGCCGTGGAGGACGACGGCCCGGGGATCGCCGAGAGCGATCGTGATCGCGTCTTCGACCGCTTCCACCGGCCCGATGCGGGGCGTTCGCGGCGCTCGGGTGGCGCGGGGCTCGGCCTCGCCATCGCCCGGGCGATCGTCGAGGCCCACGGGGGCGCGATCACGGCTGAGAGCTCACCCGAGGGCGGGGCGCGGGTCGTCTTCCGCCTGCCCGGCCTGCGCGCCGCGCGGGCCGGGCGTGCCGGATCCCTAATGGGGCGCGACCTCGCCCTCGAAGGGTAGGCCGCGGGCAACCCATGCCTCGGCGCCGCCCGTGAGGTTGTGGACGTCCCAGCCCGCCTGTCGGAAGGCGCGGGCGGCCATGCCCGACCGGGCGCCGAGGCGGCAGTGGAAGACGACGGGGCGATCACGGGGGATCGTCTCGGCCTGGGAGG
>JAABUN010003176.1_pt1 | contig 26381 bp, 29 predicted proteins | sample 5559311 | NCBI WGS metagenome assembly JAABUN01 (sample SAMN10711877, study PRJNA513370) | rock metagenome | isolation source: Antarctica rocks | place: Antarctica: Victoria Land, Siegfried Peak sud
CGCTCTTCCCCATCAACCGGCCCAGGATCCATAACAGCCACCATTCGCTGCTCGAATCACGAGATTATCAAACCCTGTCCCGCTCCGAATCCCCCTCGTCTCCAACTTCATGACTCAGTAGAACTAGTGGTCGTGCGAGGCATTCACGCCATATCGTCACCGTGGCACGGCGCGGTTAACCTGCCGGGTCAGTTTGCCGCTTGGAAGGGCACCACGAATGGCCGAACCACCGCTCTTGCCGGCCCATATCGAGGACACAGTCCAGGCGCTTGTTCAGTTGCATGCTGAGCATCACAAACGGGCCACCCGATTCCAGAGATGGGTCGATCGTCTAACTGCCCGCGCAGGGCGCCCGCGCTCTCTGGTTCTGGTCACGGTTGTCGTGGTCACGTGGGCGGCACTGAACGTTGGCCTCATCCTCGCCGGTGGCAAGCCTCTCGACGAGCCCCCGTTTTTCTGGATGCAGGGCATTGTCGCGCTGGCCGCCCTCTACATGACGGTCCTGGTCCTCACGACACAGAGACGCGAAGACGAGCTGGCAACCCGCCGGGAGCAGCTGACGCTGCAGCTTGCGATTCTCAGTGAACAGAAAGCAGCCAAGATCATCTCGCTCCTCGAAGAGCTTCGGCAGGACCACCCCGGTATCCGCGATCGCCGCGACCCTGTAGCGGCTGCTATGTCCACGGCCGCCGATCCGCAATCGGTTCTCGATGCGATCAGAGACCGCCACGAGGCGCTCGACGTGAAAGACGCCCCGGCTCTGGTCGAGCCCGATCTCACGTCGAAAGCGCGAGCCTAGCTCTTCGACCTCTCCGTTGCGTGTTCACGATAGCTCCTTGGCGAGTTGATTTGTCTCGCGGGGGCCGTTCCGAGGGTAAGCGCTCGGCGAGCGGCCCGGGAGGTCAGGCTGCGAGGGCGGCGGGTTGGGCGGCGGTCCAGTTCCAGGGCAGGAGGTCGGCGAGGCGCTGCGCCGGGTGATCGGCGATACGGGTGAGCACGTCGCGGAGGTAGGCCTCGGGATCGATCCCGTTCAGCTTCGCGCTTTCGATCAGGCTGTAGAAGGCGGCAGCACGCTCGGCTCCGCGGTCCGAGCCGGCGAACAGGTAATTCTTGCGCCCGATAGCGACCCCTCGGAGCGCTCGTTCGGCCGGGTTGTTGTCGAGCGCGATCCGGCCGTCGTCGAAGGCTCGTGTGAGCGCCGTCCAGCGCGCCAGCATGTAGCGGAAGGCGCCGGCCAGCTCGGAGCGTCCAGAGAGCTGAGGGAGGACCGTCTCGGCCCAAGCCTTCAGGGCATCCGCCAGCGGTCGTGATCGCGCTTGGCGTTGCCTCCGTCGCTCGTCGGGAGGCTTGCCGCTGATGGACCTCTCGACCTCATAGAGCGCGCCGATCCGCTCCAAGGCTTCTTGCGCGACCGCCGAACCCGTCGTGGCGTGGACGTCGAAGAACTTGCGCCGAGTGTGGGCCCAGCATGCCGCTTCGACGATGCGGCCGCTCTCGTAGAGACCGTTGAACCCGGCATAGCCGTCCGCCTGCAGCACGCCCGAGAAGGCGGCGAGGTGGGAGAGCGGACGCTCGCCTCGACGGTCGGGCGACGCAAAGAACACGGCAGCCGGCGGCCGCTCGCCGCCATGGGGACGCTCGTCGCGAACGTACGTCCAGAGCCGGCCGGTCTTCGTCTTCCCCGTGCCGGGGGCGAGAACCGGGACTGGCGTCGTCGCCATGGAGCACCGTCGAGCCGGCGATCACCTCGTGGCGGAGCAGGTCGACGAGGGGCATGAGCGCGACCGCGGTCGCGCCGACCCAGCCGGACAGCGTCGAGGTCTGCAGCTCGATGCCCTCTCGGGCATAGATCTCGGCCCGACGGTACAAGGGCAGATGATCGTCGAACTTCGCCACCATGATGTGGGCCAGGAGCCCCGGGCCGGCCCGACCGCGGGCGGATGGCGTGGTGGGGAGCCGGCGCCTGGACGACGCTCTCGCAGACCCGGCAGGAGAAGGCCTGGCGCACGTGACGCACCGCCGGGGCGGCGGCGCTGCGGCTGCCTCCTTATCCCGGGCGTCGCGTCGCCACCGAAAGAGCAAGCTCGAACGAAGGCCATGCCGACGCGCGACCTCCGACACAGAGGTCGTCGTCGCCCGAGCCTCCGCCAGGATCGAGCGCTTATCTCCCGCCGACCAGGATCGGCGCGTGCCAGCCACCACGACGTGCGGCGGGTTCATAGGTCCAGACATAGTGCCGATACACCGCCAACAACGGCCACCTGTATCCAGCCCGCGCCATCAGACCCGCAAGGCGGCACTCACCGAGTGCTTACTTCCGAGGTGCGGGATGCCGATGCGTACGTCGAGTGCCTCCCCGCTTCCCGCCGGACGCCACGAAATGGCGCATGCCGCAAGCCATCGCGACCACCCGCCGGGCATCGTCTTCAATCGGCTCGGGGACGCCTCCAACGACCATATAGGCGTCGCCGATCGTCTTGATCTTCTCGAGGCCGTTCTCCTCGGCGAGGCGATCGAACCCCGAGAAGATCTCGTTCAGCAGATCGAGCGTCTCGGCCGGTTCGAGCCGAGCCGACAGGGAGGTGAAGCCGACGAGATCGCAGAACAGGACTGTCGCGTCGTCGAAGTGATCCGCGACCACTGTCTCGCCTCGCCGAAGACGTCTTACGACGCCTTCAGGCAGAACGTTCCGCAGAAGTGTCTCGGAGCGATCCTGCTCCAGCTGAAGTCGCCGCACCGCATCCTGTTCGCGGTCCCGCAGGAACTTGCGCTCCAGCGAGGACGCGATGCGAGCCCGAAGTAGCGTCTCGTTCAGCGGCTTGGACAGGAAGTCGTCGGCGCCGACCTCGATGCAGCGCACGGCCGCTTCGACCTCGTCGAGCGCGGAGATCACGATGACGGGCATTGCGCGCGTGCTGGCTTGCGCCTTCAGCCGCTTCAACACCTCGAGCCCATCCATTCCGGGCATCATCAGTTCGAGCATGAGAAGATCGAAGGCGCCATCGGCGGTCATGTCGAGCGCTGTCTGTCCGCTGCCGCAGATCGACACCTGGTGCCCCTCGCGCATGAGGCGACGCGAGACGAGATCGCGCATCGACGGGTTGTCGTCGACGACCAGGATGCGGCCAACCAGGCTCGTCCCGGTGACCGGCTCGTGGCGAGAGAGCTGGTTTGCGACCTCGATGGCCCTGCGGAGCACCTCCGGGACCGCAGCCCTCCCGGCTGCGCCCGCGCCGGCTCCTCCGCCGGCGTTGGAGAACGCGACGAGCTTATCGATCTCCTTCAAGAGGCGCGCCGCTGCATCGAGCGTATCTGCCAGGGGCACGAACAGTAGCGTGTCGCCTCTTTCCCGTGCCTCCTCGGCCATGAGCTCGCCGTAGCCGAGAATGGCGGTGATCGGGGTCGGCAGGTCGTGACGAAGCTTTCCCGTCGAGGGGCCGTCGCCGTCGTCCTCGTTCGACCGTTCCAGCAGTGCTGAGACGATCTCCGAAAGACGCCCCGGCGGCCCGCATCCTGAGCAGGTCGTCTCCGTAAACGGTGAGGCCTGCCCTGGCGGCGTCCTCGGTGAGGATCTCGATCATCCCCGACAGGCTCGCGACCGGCGCCTGGAACTCGGCCTGAACGAAAGCCGAGAGCGCCCTCGCCGCTCGGTTCCGCCCGTCTCGCTCCGGCATCATGCTCGCTCGCGCCGACGCGGGCGGCTCGAGCTGATCGTCGAGCGCACGGTGGCCGGGCTCGCCGCGGCAAGAGCTCGCGGGCGCAGCGGCGGTCGGCCATTCAAGATGACGGCGGCGAAGCTGCGGCTGGCGCAGGCGGCGATGGGCAAACCCGAGACGAGGATCGCGGAGCTGTGCGCCGAGCTCGGCGTCACGCGCCAGACGCTCTATCGTCACGTGACGCCAACGGGCGAGATCAGGCCGGACGGCGACAAGCTACTCGGACGCAGGATCAAGACGCCGCGTTCTGCTTCTGTCCACGAAAACGCGGTTTAGCGCACAAACCTTGAGGCGCGCCCATTACCGGGGCGTCGTCCGGGATCGGGCTCGCGACCACCCGCATAACGGCCGAGCGCGGCACGACGGGGACGCGGCCTCGACGCCCGTGCTCCGGTCAGCGGTTTGCCCATCCCGTGCCGGAACCCTGTCTGGGAACTGCACGTTTGCACGTTCGGTTGCACTCCGCGGCCCGGCAAAGGATGATCTTACGATGAGCAGCAGCACCACAGACAAGATCAAGGGTCTCGCCAACGAGGCGGCCGGAAACGTGAAGCAGGGTCTTGGAAACCTGACGGGTGACGAGAAGCTGAAAGCTGAAGGGAAGGCGCAGGAGGTGAAGGGCGAGGGCCAGAAGACGATGGGCGACGCCAAAGGCGCTGTGAACGACGCCACGAACGCTGCGGCGGATAAGGTCAACCGGAAGATCTGACCGACGCTTCAAACTGTCCACGCGGGAAAACGCGATCGCTGAGTGGCGGACTCGTCATGGAGCAGTAGCTTCCACGTGCTGCCACTCGGCTCAGCAACTACGATGCGTCGCGCGGTCAGCTCCGTTCGCGCGGATGAAGTCCAGTTTAGTGTCTCAGCAGCTCTGATATGGGCGGTCAGGGCCGCGCGATCAGCGCGGAGTTTGAAAGGCCGGACGGCAACAAGCCCGCGCACTACGAAGTCAAGGTCGTCTACACCGACGGCAGGCTCGTTGAGCACGACTTGGACGCCAATACGGGACAGATCATCAAGAGCGAGAACCGCCTGAAGCCAGCCGCGCGCACCTCACTCCGTGACGCTATTGCGCTCGCCGAACAGCGGATGGGAGCAGGCGCCCGCGCGATCGAGGCAGATGTCGACCGCGAGGGCTCATCGATCGAGCCACTCGTTCCCGAGCCACCCGCTACCGTAACGCCAGTAATGGTTAGACGCCTCCGCCATCGTGTCCTGTCAAGGTCGACCCTACAACAGCGAATTCTGCTCAACAGCAGACGCATCGAACTCTGAGAAGGCTCCCCGAACCTTGCGGGCGACCTCCTCCTCATCCAGCTCGACGGACACTGCGATTCGCCCATTGAGCGCCGCGTCTTCACGCCTCTCAGGTGTGGGTGAACCGGCCGCGTTGTCGGACCCGGCTTGCTCCTCGCCCAGCCGAATTCTCCAGGCCGGCCACGGCGACGAGTTACACTCTTGGGCGCGTTCTCGTGTCGGTTGTACAACGTCGCGGGTGGCAGGACTTTATAAGGATCGGAACTCCCGAGGGGGCCTGCGAGATGATCGTGCCGCTCCAGGACGTGAACGCCGTCACACAGCCGCTGCATGAACCCGCGGGACAACGGTTCGTTGTCGGACGCCTGCAGCGATTGTGCTCCGGCCTGCCGGAGCGCTTGCCTCTGATGAACGATGATGCTGTGACGCCGCGACCCAGGGCCGTGGTCGCCATTCCCGTCCGCAACGAGGCTGAACGTATCGAGGGTTGCCTAAGAGCCCTTTCTGGCCAGATTGGGCTGGAGGCGAACGGCCTCGGCGCCGTCCTGTTTCTCAACAACTGCACGGACGAGACAGCCCGGATCGTCGCCTCCTACCTTCCAAAGCTCAACATCCCCGCGCGCGTAGCCGAGCGGGAGTTCGCGGGCGCCAACGCCGGCTGGGCGCGCCGAGAGGCCATGGAGGCAGCTGCCGCATGGCTGGAGGAAAGCGGTGGCGGTCCGGGCGTTATCCTGACTTCCGACGCCGACAGCCAGGTTCCGCCCGACTGGGTCGCTCGCAACCTCGCCGCCATCGCTGCCGGCGCGGACGCCGTTGCGGGGCGGATCGCGCTGGATGTGCAGGACGCGGCGCGCCTTCCGGCCGCCCTGCACGCGCGCGGCCGACTGGAGGGGACGTACGAGGCGCTTCTGGTCGAGCTGGAGAGTCTACTCGACCCGCTCCCACATGATCCTTGGCCGCGACATTGGACGACGTCGGGCGCTACGCTGGCTGTCCGGCTTGGCACTTACAGAAGCATCGGCGGTATGCCGCCGCTTGCTCTGGGCGAGGACCGGGCGTTCGTGTCGTCGCTCCTGTCGAGCGACGCGCTTGTGCGGCACGACCCGACCGTAAGCGTGGCGACGTCGGGCCGGCTGCAAGGACGGGCGGAGGGCGGCGCGGCCGATACGATGCGGCTTCGTTGCGAAGTGCCGGACAGCCTCTGTGATCTCCGGTTGGAGCCGCTGCCTCGAGCTCTGTTCCGCTATGCCTGGAAGCGTCGTCTCAGGCGGCTTCATGCGGAGCGCAGCCTGTCGCGGCACATGCTTTGGGCACCGTGGTTGGGTCTCGGGCCGGAGACGGCGCGTGCAGTCACGGCGCTGCCGGGCTTCGGGTCGATCCTCGCCGGCGCCGAGGCGGCGAGTCCATGGCTTGTCTACCGTCCGCTCCGGCCGGCAGAACTCCCGGCAAACATCAGGCTCGCGCGCATCGCCCTGACGTATCTGCGTCACCGCGAAAAGCTTCGCGGCATCCTGCGCTCACTCGCGCCGACTGCGTTCAGGGCTCGTGCACATGACGCGGCGGAACAAGCGCGGATCTGAGGATCGCCATGGACCAGAGAACACCCCCGAACCTAGCCTACGACGCAGTGGGCGCCGCGCGCGGGATCGCCACCGCCTCCGCAAGGCACGCCGCGGTCTACGACCACGATGGCGGCTTCCCGACTGAGGACATTCACGATCTGGCGGAGACTGGCCTTCTGGCCGCGCCCGTGCCGGCCGCGGAAGGCGGCGCAGGACTCGGGGAGGAGCCGAACTCGGGCAAGCTCGCGCACGTCCTCAGGCTCCTCGGCTACGGCAGCCTGGCACTCGGCCGGATCTACGAGGGCCACGTGAACGCGCTGCAGCTCGTCGCTCGCTACGGCGACGCTGGGCAGAAACCGCGCTTGTTCGCGGACGCGGCGGACGGCCATCTATTCGGGGTCTGGAACACAGAGCCCGACCAAGGCGGACTAACCCTGCATGAGGCCGAGGGTTGTCTCCTCCTCGATGGCCTCAAAACCTTTGCGTCGGGGGCGGGCCATGTCACGCGTGCGCTGGTCACCGCGAGGCGCGAGCTGAGCGAGCCTCCGCTCATGCTGGTCGTACCCATTGAAGCCGGCACCCGCGCCGACCTCTCGGCCTGGCGAGCGCACGGGATGCGCGCCTCGGCCACTGGCACGCTCGACTTCACAGGCCTCACGGTCACCCGCGAAGCAGTGCTCGGTCACCCGAACGACTACCATCGCCAGCCTTACTTCTCGGGAGGCGCCTGGCGCTTCGCCGCGGTCCAGCTCGGCGGGATCGAGGCGGTATTCGACGCCTGGCGGCGCCATATCGGAGGCGCGGGCCGGGGCGCCGACCCGCATCAGCTAGCCCGGCTCGGCGAGGGCGCGATGGCAGTCGAGTCCGCACGGCACTGGGTCGAACGCGCCGCATCCGTTGTGGCCGAAGACGTTTTGCTGCCGGGCCGTATCGTCGCGTTCGTGAACCTCGCCCGCATCGCCGTCGAGCGCGCCGGCCTAGAAGTGCTTGAGCTGGCCCAGCGGTCAGTCGGCCTGCAAGCCTTCTTGCGCGACCATCCAATCGAAAGATTGTCGCGGGATCTCGCGACCTATCTCCGCCAGCCGGCACCCGACCGCGCGTTGACGACCGCAGCGGCGGAAGTCCTTTCTGCCCGCGAGGACGCGGGCGACCTCTGGCGGCCATGAGGGCCGACGCGTTCCTCGCGGCCGCGGAAATGTTGCCGTTCGTCAGCCTGGACGTGATCGCCGGGGGACGCGGTCTCGTGGTGGTCGCGCCGCATCCTGACGACGAGAGTCTCGGCTGCGGTGGTTTGATCGCGCAGGCCTGCGCGCGACGCTTGCCAGTGCGGCTTGTCGTCGTGAGCGACGGGACCGGTTCGCACCCGAACTCGCCAGCATATCCGCCGGAACGCCTGATGGTCTTGCGCGAACGGGAAACGCTGGATGCTGTGCGGGCGCTCGGCTTGGAGCCGGAGCACGTCAGCTTCCTGCGGCTGCCAGACCGCTTCGTGCCGAGCGAAGGCACTGAAGCCGAGCTCGTTGCCGACCGAATTGCAGAGATCGCACATGATTGCGGCGCGGCCACGGTCCTGGTCACCTGGGCTCGCGACGCTCATTGCGATCATGCCGCCGCCGCCGCCATCGCCCGGCTCGCGCGCGACCGTATTCCGACCATCCGATTGCTGGAATATCCCGTGTGGGGCTGGGCGTTGCCTCCCGCGATGGAGGTCGGCGGAGCTCCGCGCGGATTCCGCCTCGATATCGCCCCTCAGGTCGATGCCAAGCGCGCCGCCGTCGCGGCCCACCGCTCCCAAACGACGAACCTGATCGACGACGATCCAGGCGGTTTCCGCCTAGATCCCGAGATCATCTCCCGGTTCGCGCGACCATTCGAAATCTACCTGGATGTGACCGGATGAGCCGCTTCACGTCGTCGATTCTGCCCAACTACTTCGACGAGCGTTACGCGGCCAATCCGGATCCGTGGCGGTTCGAGACGAGCGACTACGAGCGGGCCAAATACGACACGACGCTCGCTGCCTTGCCGCGGGCACGATATGCCTCGGGCCTGGAGATTGGCTGCTCGATCGGCGTCCTCACGCGAAAGCTTTCGGAGCGCTGCCGAGCGCTGACCGCACTAGACGTAGCCGAGGCCGCGCTCGAACACGCCCGTGAGCGCTGTCGAGGGTTGAATCATGTCGCCTTTGCGCGCGGGCAAGTCCCGGGCGACTGGCCGGACGGCACTTTCGACCTAATCCTGCTGTCGGAAGTCGTCTACTATCTTGACGCTGAAGACGTCGGCCGTCTCGTTCGTCGCGTGCGGGACACCCTTCGGCCAGGCGGGGATGTCGTCCTGGTACACTGGACGGGCGAGACGAATTACCCGCTCACCGGCGATGAGGCCGCGGAGTTGTTTATCGCGGAAGCGGACGGAGTCCTGTTCAATGCCGATGCCGTGGGCTCGAGGACGGACGCCTACCGCCTTGACGTGCTGAGGCGCGGATGATTCTTATCGACTCAAAGATCAGCTGGGGCTTCAAGTAGCCGACCGGCTGATCGTGAGCGCTCCGGAACGGGGATAGGAGCCTAGCACGAGCCAGCCGATCCGCTGCGACCACATCTCCTGGGTTATCATGAATGAGAGGCACGCCGAAGATCACGGCGCCGCCAAAGACCGGCAGAGACCGCGGGCGTAGTCCGTGCTCGTTTGGGTCTCCGTCGCAAGGCCGGCCACTTTGCCGTCTCCGCTCACTCGCTCTTGCCCACGCCCGGCAGGATCGCCCCCAATCACCTCGCGCGCGGTGTTGGCCAGGGCGCTGCCGAGTTCCGGCTCTCCCGCCAGCAATGCGCCCGCAAAGGTCCGCGCTTGCTTGAGCGTGATGTGTGGCGGTAAAGGCGGCACGTTCGGGTCGGTCACCATGTCGAGGACGAAGGGGCGGTCCGCCGAGAGCGCCTCGTTCCAGGCCGGGCCGACCTCCTCCGGATCCTCGACGCGTCGGCCGCCGAGGCCGATCAGCTTCGCGAACTCGGCATAAGGCACATCCGGCAAGGCCTGACTCGCTTCCCACTTCGGATCGCCTAATTGCACCCGCTCCTCCCAGGTCACGTAGGCGAGGTCGCGGTTGTTGAGCACCATTACGACAAGGCGAGGATTGGCCCATCGCCGCCAGTATTTCGCGACTGTGATCAGCGTAGGCGCGGTCGATGAGGTGCGGTACCTGGGCCGGGGTGGAGGCTGTCTCGACATAGGCTGAGGCCACGTCCTTGAAGAGGGACTGGAGGTCGAGGTCCTGCTGGTAATGGGAGCCGATGGCCGAGCGCGCCTGCTGACCGACGAGGGCCAGCACCGGCTGGTGGTCGAGCTTGGCGTCGTAGAGGCCGTTCAGGAGGTGAATGGCCCCCGGCCCGGAAGTCGCGATGCACACGCCGACCTCGCCCGTGAACTTGGCAGTGGCACAGGCCATGAGCCCGGCCATCTCCTCATGTCGGACCTGAACGAAGTCGATCGCGCCCTCTGTGCGGGCGAGCGCGCCGATGAGGCCGCCGATGCCGTCGCCTGGATAGCCGAAGACGCGGCGCACGCCCCAGGCCTGCAAGCGGTCCCAGACGAAGTCCGCGACCGTGCTCGCATCGTTCTCTCTCCATGCAGATCGGTCGCGGGCGGTGCCGCGATCACCGGGTGAGCTTAAACACCCGCTTTGCGCCATCCGGCCGCGAGAACAAGCGTTTCAGGCTTTGCTACTATCCGTCTAGCTCCAAGATCGACGTCACGATCCTGACACGCTTCCGGTGAGGGCAGGCCATGGCTGCACGCAAGCATCGCCGATCCCGAGACTGGCGAGGTGTCGGCGGCGACGATCGATCACCGGTGTGAATCTGTCGCCGGTTCTCGATTCAGAAAAGTCGTTGGACGGCACGGCGTCGGCCGCCGATGATTCGGCATGTCTACGGCCGTTGCCTCAGTCCAGCTGCTTGTGCTTGAACGTCGCGAGCCAGCCGTCAACATGGCCCGCTTCTACGTCCTCTCGCTCGAGGAGACGTTGTTCGGCGACACGGCGCTCGTGCGCGAGTGGGGAGGTCTCGGCACCAAGGGCCGGCGGCGGCTTGACCTGTTCCGAGGCCCGTGCTCAGGCGAGCGAGGCTCTCGATAGCTGGCTCGGCCGTAAGCTTGGCAGAGGATACGCGAGACAAGCTGCACTGGCAGGAAACGGGAGGGTCTGCGCGTACGCCTTCGAGCCGAACGAGCCCGAGAGGTCGCGCCCTAGCCGCTGCTCGGCGCCCGACCAGTGACCAAGCTAATGGAGAGTGTCCGGTGCAAGTCGCCGGTACATGAAAAGCTTGCGGCGGCGGGACCGGGATGAGGTCGGCCCGCACGTCGTAGAAGGCGCGATAGCCGCCGATCCGGAAGTCGGCGCCGCTCGCCCCGATGAGCTCCTCGACTTGCGGTAGGATCAGGTTCTCCGGCAGGGGCGACGGCCCGGGGGCGACACCCTCCGGCAATCCTTCGCACTGCTCTGTGTTGAAGACGGTGAAGCGTTTTAGGAAATGGATGCCGCGAGCCTCGTCGCCATCGCGCGCTCGCCCGTTCACGCTCTCCCTCCGGCGTGAACCGGTCGGCATAGCAGCGTTTAGCCGTCGGGTTCCACGCGGGCGACGGCTTCGGTCGCGATCAGCGCGTTGGCGCCCATCCTGTTCTCGACGACGACGGTCTGGCCGAGCGCGGCCGTCATGTCCTGCGCCAGCAGGCGGGCGATCACGTCCGTCGGCCCGCCCGCGGCGAAGCCGACGATCAGCCGGATCGGCTTCGTCGGATAGCTCTGGGCGCTCGCGGCCGCGGGGACGACGGGCCCGGCGGCTAGCAGGGCAGGCGAGCCAAGCTCGCCTCAGGATCGTCACGCGCGCCATCCTCCTTGCCTTTCCCTGCTTTGTCGACGGCTCGTCAGGCAGCAGCGAGACGCCCCTCGGCGATGTCGAAGCGCGTCGCCATGACCTGGCAGCGCTTGATGAGGCGATGCTCGTCCGGCCCGTAATCGGCGACCGCATTGTGGATCGTCCCGAAATTCTCCCACATCAGGACGTCGCGCTCGTTCCATCGGAAGGCGTAGCGGTACTTGTCCTGAAGCTGATGCTTGAAAAGGAAGTCGAGGACTTCCTCGCTCTCCTGCTCCGGAATCTCGTTGATGCGCACGGTGTACCCGGGATTGGCGTAGAGCACCTTGGCGTCGGTGATCGGGTGGGTGAGGAAGACGGGGTGCGAGACGGGCGGCTTCGCCTTCAGCCGCGCCTCGGTGAGCGGCGGTCGGGAACTCCCCTTCTCACGACGCATCATCTCCCAGAACTTGTTGAAGTCGTGCAGCGCCGCCGCGTCGGCGAGCCGGACCTTCAGCTCCTCGGGGAGGTCGTCATAGGCGGCATGCATGTTGCAGAACTCGGTCGAACCGAGAGGCACGCCGTTTCGGCGCGGGGATCTTGATGCCGTAGAGGACGTTCGCGAAGGCGATCGGTTCGACCGTGCTTACTCCACCGAGATCGCCTAAGTTGGTGGCAAGGAGCTTGCGATGCTGACCGTCGCTGATCTATCCGCCGACGCGCTCGGTTCGCTGCTCGCAAACGATTTCCGGCGAGCATTCGGCTCGTCGCAAGCCGTCCTCGGTGATCTTCTCCAATCCACCGCTCGTCTCGCGCTCGAATGCATCGCAAATTCCGACGCGCTCTACCATGATCTTGAGCACACGATGCTCGTCGTGCAGGCCGGCCGTGACATTCTGCGGGGCCGCGCCCTCCGCGAGGCGGTCAGTCCCGGAGACTGGGTCCACTTCCTGGTGGCCTGCCTGATGCACGACATTGGCTATGTCCGAGGCGTGCTCACCCGCGATACGAGCACTGCATTCGTAGTGGACGCGAACGGGGGTACGGTGACGCTGCCTCGTGGCGCATCCGATGCCGCGCTGACGCCTTATCACGTGGATCGATCCAAGCTGTTCGTCGCTGAGCGGTTCAGCGGGTCCGACCTTCTCGACGCGGCTCGCCTGTGCCAGATGATTGAGTTCACGCGGTTTCCGGCTCCGGACAATGGAGGCGGAGACGGACTGCATTCCGAAGCGATGCTGGTTCGGGCTGCCGACCTTATCGGTCAGCTCGGCGATCCCCATTACCTACGCAAGACGAACGCGCTCTTCCATGAGTTTTCTGAGATCGGTGTAGCGGCTCGGCTGAACTACTCGTCCCCCGCCGACCTCGTTGAGAGCTATCCGGCGTTCTTTTGGCACCACGTCTCAGTTCACATCGAACCGGCGCTGCGGCATCTCGACGTGACGGTCGATGGGCGACGTTGGAAAGCACACCTGCGGGCCAATGTCTACGATGCGGAACACAGAGGGGCGTAAGCCTCCGTTGGAGAACGCCGCGCGGGCGGCGATCCGGTCGATCGGCGTGACGGAGGTGACGTTCTATCGCTGGCGCCAGGAAATGGCGGGCTGGAGGGTGACCAGATGAAGCGCCCTGAAGGAGCTCGAAGCCGAGAATGTGCGGCTCCGGCGCGCCGTCTCGAGCTATGACGGGAACTGGGTGACGACGGTGGTTTGAAGGCGGCGTATCGAGGCGGGTGTCGAGCCTGCTAGAACCTCTCGGAGAGGGCGATACGCCATGAACACGGATAGCAACGTCGTCCGGCTTCGTCAGCCCGACGAGATCGACGATCCCCTAACGGATGTGCTGCGGAGCGGTGCCCCCCGGCTGCTCGCGCAGGCTGTCGAGCTGGAGGCGGAGGCGTTCCTGGCCGACAGTGATCCAGACCGGGATCGGGCCGGTCGCGCGGGTGAGGATCCGGGACCGCGGCGCCGCGAGCGCTGCCGAGCGTGTCCGCTTCTCGACGTCCATTCTGCCGAAATGGGCCCGGCGCACCGGAGCCTCGACGCGCTCCTGCCGGTTCTCTACCTGCGCGGGGTCCCGACCGGCGACTTCCAGGAGGCGCTCGCGGCGCTGCTCGGCCGCGACGCCCCGAACCTGTCGCCCTCCGTGATCGCCCGCCTCACGGCCGAATGGCAGGCCGAATATGTGCGTTGGCAGACCCGCGACCTCTCGGCCCGGCGCTACGTCTATGTCTGGGCGGACGGGGTCTACCTCCAGGCCCGGATGGAGGACCATGCCGAATGCATGCTGGTCCTGATCGGCGCCACGCCCGAGGGCCGCAAAGAGCTCGTCGGCTTCCAGGTCGGCGTTCGTGAGAGCGCCCAGAGCTGGCGCGAGCTGCTGATCGAGGTGAAGCGACGCTCCCAGAGGTAGTCGCCCGTCAAGCCGACGTGCGCCCAACCCATCGGCGAGACGTGAGGGCGAGCGGCACGTCGGCGCGAGTGAAGGCGCGTAAGCCGAGGTGAGCGGAGATCTCGCCCGCGTGATCGAGCCGGGTCTGCGCGCGGCGGCCGTAATCCCGAAATGCCGCCGCCGGCACGCCGAGCTGGCGACGGTGAAAGGTCTTGCCGCGCGCCTGTCGCGCCGCCGACGGTTCAGTCGAGGACCAGCTCGTCCACACCCTTCGAAGATATTGGCTGGTCAGGCCGCGAACCGATGCAGCGCCTCCATTATCTCACTCGCACGGTAGGGTTTTGGGAAGAAGCGCCCGCGTTCGGGCAGCGCTCCTTCGCGCGGCGTAGTGTTGCCAGAGGTCAGGATGAGTTCCATCGGCGGCCAACGTTCGCGGATCACCTGGGCCAGCTTCAGCCCGCCCATCGAGCCCGGCATGTTGAGATCCGTGAAGACGATGCAGATGTCCGGACGATGTTCGAGAATTCGGATTGCTTCCTCGGCATTCGACGCCTCCACGGCTGCCATGCCCGCCCCCTGGACCACGTCCACTGCGTGCAGTCGCAGAAGCGGCTCGTCGTCGACCACGAGCACGACTATGCAACGCCCTATGTCGGTGAAAGTCATTTACGACCGCTGCGACGACCTCCCGCACCCGGGAACGCCTAGGGTGGGATCGATGGAGCCCAACCTCTGGACGAACGGTCCGTTCCGTCTAGAAGGGCAGGGAGTGAGCCCACGAATGACCGAGTTCATCAAACCCCTCTCTTGGAGCGAATCGGAGCGCCTAACGGCGCTCGCCGCCTACGACATACTCGACACCCCTCGCGAGCGGGACTTCGACGACATCGCCGAGCTTGCGTCAGAGGTTTGCGGGACGCCGATCGCGGTGGTCAACCTGATCGGCGAGGGCCGGCAATGGTTCAAGGCCGAGATCGGCCTCGGCGTACGCGAAACGCCATTGGACACGTCTTTTTGCGCGCACGCCATTCTGCAATCCGACTTCATGATGATCCCCGACGCGACCAAGGATTCCCGCTTCGAGTGCAACCCGCTCGTGACCGGTGAGCCGGGGCTTCGGTTCTACGCGGGCGCCCTGCTGAAAACGTCCGATGAGTTGCCGCTCGGCACGCTCTGCGTCCTCGACTTCAAGCCCCGCGAACTCACTCCTCTTCAAGAGAGGACGCTGCGGGTGCTCGCGCGCCAAGTGATGAAGCAGCTCGATTTACGCCAGGCACTCCGCTCCCGCTCCGACGCAGCTCGCCGCCATAGGCTCATCATGGACAGCGCGACCGATTACGCCATCGTCGCGCTGAACGGCGATGGCCTGGTCACCGATTGGAACGAGGGCGCCCGACGCACGCTCGGCTGGCGCGAGGAGGAGATCATGGGCAAACCTGCCGATCTTCTCTTCACGGAAGAAGATCGCCTCGCCGACGTCCCGGGAGGCGAGATGCGCCAGGCTCGCGAGACAGGTCACGCCGTCGACGAGAGGTGGCACCGGCGGAAGGACGGCTCTCGCTTCTGGGGGCATGGCATGATGACGCCCCTGAAATCCGAAGGCGGGACCCACATCGGCTACGTTAAGGTCATGCGCGATCAAACCGCCGAGAGGGAGGCGGATGAGCAACGCGGGCATTTGATGCGAGAACTCGACCACCGGGTGAAGAACACTCTGGCCATGGTCCAGGCGATCGCGAGCCAGACGCTTCGCAGCCTGCACGATGCGGAGGCGTCCAAGGCATTCGAAAGCCGCATCATTGCGCTCAGCCGGGCGCACGACATCCTGTTGGCGGAGACCTGGACGTCCGCGCGTATGAGCGCGATCGTGACCGGCGCCTTGGACGTCCACGGTCGCAACCGTTTCGAAACGGGTGGTCCCGACCTGAAGCTCGGCCCGAAGGCGGCGCTCTCGCTTGCGCTGATCATTCATGAGTTGGCAACCAACGCGACGAAGCACGGGGCCCTGTCGAGGGATTCCGGTCGTGTCTCGCTGACGTGGGAGATCGTGTCCGGCGACGGACCTTCCCGGCTCGCGCTGGCATGGGTCGAGCGCGGTGGCCCCACGGTTGTCCCGCCGTCCCGAAAAGGGTTCGGGTCGAGACTGATACGGATGGGCCTTGCCGGGTCGGGCGGCGTGACCGTCGAGTACCCTCCAGAGGGTCTGGTTTGCCGGATCGAGGCTTCGATCCAGGCGCTCGGGGACGGCGGATAGCGTCCGCGCTCGGATACCAAGTCGGGACCCAGAATCACGCTGCGGCGTTCATGAGGCGAGGTCTCGAACCTCTCCGATCAGGTCGCGGACGCTGCCCTTCTGGGATCGGGCCGAGCTCGAGGGAAGAACCTCTCTCGCTGGTGCGGCCCATCCCGGCCAGCGCCGCCAAGCTGTCGACGCTAATAGGTCGCCCCGGCTGCACGATGATGGCGAGAACCGCGCGGGCGAGCTTCGGATGCCGGAGCGGAGCCACGACGCTTACTGGCAAATGGCGATCCGTGCTCGACTTCCTGCGAGGCCATCGATAGTGCAAAGAGCGGTTTCGGCCGCCTGGGAGGTGGCCGTGACGGTGATGCGCCCTTTCAAGGCGTTCGTGTGCTCGACTTGACAAGCGTGGTCGTCGGGCCGGTCTGCACGTGGCGGCTCAGCCAGTATGGCGCCGAGATCGTGAAGGTCGAAGCTCCGGCAGGCGACCTCATGCGAGGGCTCGGCGGCCAGTCGCCGACCGGGCAGCATTCGGGCGCCTACCTGCACTTCAACCGCAGCAAGCAGAACGTCTGCCTCGATCTCAAGAAGCCCGGCGCGTCGGAGGCGATTGGCCGGCTGGTCGCCTCCGCAGACGTCGTGGTCGCTAACATGCGGCCAAAGGCCCTCGAACGCGGCGGCCTCGATCCCGTCACGGTGCGCGACAGGCATCCCGACAAGATCTACTGCCTGATCACCGGGTATGGGACCGACGGTCCTTATGCCGGCCGTCCGACCTACGACAGCGTGGTCCAGGGCGCGACCGGCATGGCGGGCCTGACGCTCGCGCGCGACGGCACGCCCGCCTACGTGCCGATGCTGATCTGCGACCATGTCGCCGGCGAGATCGCCGCGGGTGCGATCCTGGCCGCGATCCTCGAACGCCGCGCGACCGGGGCGGGAACGACGCTGGAAGTGCCGATGTTCGAGACGATGGCAGCCTTCGTCCTGCAGGAGCATCTGGCGCAGCGCAGTTTCGAGCCGCCCGTGGGTCCGATTGGGGATCAGCGCCTGCTCAATCCCCAGAACAAGCCGCTCCGGACGAAGGACGGCTGGATCAGCGTCACCATCAACACAGACCCCCAGGTGAGAGCGTTCCTGAACGCGATCGGGCAGGAAGAGCTTCTCGACGACGAGCGTTTCGCGAGCGTCTCGGCGCGAGCCGTGAACGTCAGAGAATGGTTCGCCGTGCGCGGAGCCGCCCTGTCCAGCCGCACGACGCAGGAGTGGCTCACGATCTTCCAGGCAGCCGACATCGCGGCCATGCCCTGTCACACGCTGGAGACACCGCGCGACGACCCTCATCTCGCCGCGGTCGGGCTCGTCACTCCAGAGGAGCACCCGGTCGAGGGTCCTGCCTTCGCCATACGATCGACGGTCCGCTCCGGCGGGGATTATCCGCCTCTCGGCGAACCGGCTCAGCCTCGCGGCGCCCAGCCGGCTATTCGGGGCAGAGCGTCAACGAGGAACACCCGCTTCTGTCGGCCGCGCTCCCGACCGGCGAGCGCTTCCAGGCCGTCATGCCGCCCGCGACTACCGGAGGGGGGGGCTTCGCGATCCGCAAGCAGGTCATCAAGGAGATGCGGCTCGACGACTACCGCCGGCTGGGCTCCTTCGAGAAGGTGGAGGTTGCCTCCGACGCCGCCCTCTCGGAGACCGATCGGCGGCTCTGCGAGCACCTCGATGCCGGGCGGCTCGAAGAGTTCATCCGCCTCGCCGTCGTCAACAGCTACTCGATTTTGCTCTCGGGCGGCACGTCCTCGGGCAAGACCACCTTCCTGAACGCGATCCTGAAGGAGGTGCCGGCAGGCGACCGGATCATCACGATCGAGGACACCCGCGAGGTCGACCCCATCCAGGAGAACCACTTGGCCCTCGTCGCCTCGAAGGGCGATCAGGGGCAGGCCCGTGTCACGGTCGAGACGCTTCTTCAAGCCTCGATGCGCCTTCGCCCGGACCGCATCTTCCTCGGCGAGATCCGAGGCCCCGAGGCCTACTCGTTCCTGCGCGCCATCAACACCGGCCATCCCGGCAGCATCACGACCGTGCATGCGGACAGCCCGGCAGGCGCCTTCGAGCAGCTCGCCCTGATGGTGATGCAGGCGGGACTCGGGCTGAAGCGCGACGAGATCGTCGCCTACATTCGCTCCGTCCTGCCGATCGTCATCCAGCAGCGCAAGATCGGCGGCTGGCGTGGCACCTCGGCCGTCTACTTCTCGAAGATGGCGGAGTGGCGTGACGCCAGGTCCGGGCGGCCCGCCGAGCCACAAGGCTCCCGGGCAGGTCGGGGAGGGCAGGGTGGCCCGCGTCGTCGCGTATAGGTTCGGCCTCACCCTCATTGCCCTCGTCGCCTTCTGCCTCCTCTGGAGCCTGGCCTGCGAGGTCGTGGTCGGGCTGCGCTGGGCGCCGTCCCGGTTTCCGAGCGAGGGCGTGTCGCGCTGGGCGCTGCTCCGCATGCAGAACGCCGATCGCTCCCTCGGCTCCTTCCTGATCGCCTGGAACCACTTTTACGCCCGGCTTGCCTATCCGGCGACGCAGGCCGAAGCACTGGCGCGGGCCGGTATCGCGGCAGGCGCGGTCATCGCACTCGGGATCGGCGGCGCCCTCTTTGCCTTCGTGAACCGCCGGCAGATGCCCTTCGGGTCCGCCCGCTTCGGCACGCTGATGGAGGCCGCGACGCAGGGCCTCACGGGAAAGCAGGGGATCGTGCTGGGACTGCTCGGCGGCGCCACGATCCGGTCCGACGAACCTGCCCACATCCTGGTCGTCGGCCCGTCCCGCTCGGGAAAGGGCACCGGCTTCGTCCTGCCGAACGGCTATCTCTGGCAAGGCTCGGCCGTGTTCTTCGATCCGAAGCGGGAGAATTTCCAGGCGCTCGCGAGCCATCGCCGCGCGATGGGCAACCAGGTGTTCATGTTCTCGCCGGGCTCGAACGACACCCACCGCTATAACCCGCTGGACTTCGTGCGGCGCGACGAGCGCATGGCGACCGACTGCCTCGTGGTCGCCTCCTTCGTGATCCCGGAGAAGGCCGACGACACCTGGGCCGGGGCAGGGCGCCTGCTCCTCTCGGCCCTGATCGGCTACGTGCTCGCCTCGCCGCTGATCGCGGGAGCGCAGCACATGCGCACGGTCGCCCGCATGACCACGACAGGGAAGGACATCTCGTCCGTCCTCCGCGCCATCGTGAAAACCGAGCGCCAGCACCTCCCGACCTGGGTGACGGACAGCTTCAACCAGTACATCGCGCTCGAGCCCGAGACCCGGAACTCCGCGGTGTTCAACGTCAACATTTTGGCGATGTCGCTCTGGAATAACGGCCTGATCTCGGCCGCGACCGAGACCTCCGACTTCGATATCCGCGAGCTGCGCCTGCGGCCGATGACCATATTCATCGGCTGCACGATCGCCGAGCTTTCGATCTTCCGGCCGCTGATCCGCATCCTGTTCCAGCAGATCCACGACCTTATGATGGTCAGGATCCCGGGCCCGGACGAGCCGCACCAGGTGCTGCTCATGCTCGACGAGTTCTACCACGTCGGGCGCATGGACTCGCTCATCTCCAAGATCACGATCAGCGCCGGCTACGGCTTCCGCATGGCGATCGTCATTCAGGACATCGCCCAGCTCGACGAGCTCTACAGCAAGAACACCCGCATAACGACCGTCTCGGGTTCGCAGATCAAGCTGTTCATCCAGATCAACGACCTGGAGACGTCGGAATTCGTGTCGGAGATGCTCGGCGACACGACGCAGGTCTACAAGACGCCCGTGGTGCGGCCGGGGCAGGGGATCTTTGCGCCGCGGGGCTGGGCGCCTCACTACACGCCCCGGCCTCTCCGCAGTCCGCTCGAGCTACGCGAGATGTCGGCGCGCGTCTCGATCCTGATGGTCAAGAATTCACGCTCTTTCGAGCTCACCAAAATCCGGCACTACCGCGACAAGCCCTATCGCCGCCTGTTCGAGGCCGCGAAGGGCAGCCCACCCACGCTTCCGGCCCTGCGCGAGTGGCAGGACGAGGACCTCGGCGGCGCCATCAACCCGGCACCGGTCGGGGAGGGGGCTGAGGCGGCAGCCGAGACAGCCACACCGGCGAGGACCGCGAAAGGGAGGGCACCTCGGAAGGCCTCGCCCGAGCGGAAGAGCGCTCCGTCGAAGAGGAAAGCGCCCCAGACCGCGGTCCCGGAGACGCATCCGGCCGAGGTCGTTCTTCCCAGGTCCGTCAGGGCGCCGGAGAAGCGAAGGAGCGCTCTGTCGCTTGGCGACGAGCCGGAGCCTCCACGGGGTGAGAGCTGCAACATTCGGGACGTGCTGACCGCGTCGCACGACGTGCAGGATACGAACTTCGTGGCGATGATCGGCACGGCTCGCCATCCGGGCACAAACGAGAAGCTTGATTCCGCCGTTGCACTCCTGTCGCATCTGAATGACGCGTTTGGCGATGACGAGCAGACGGCCTGATCAATCCGAGACAGCCCCGCTCTCGAGGCGGAGCACCGCAGAGACGGGGCAGGCGTCAGGACGTCGGCCTGGGCTGGAAGAGCCGGAGGTCGAGCGAGAACGGCTCAGCGCGGACCGTGGCGATCTTTAAGACGTCCGCGTGCGTGTGGTTGATCAGCACATTGACGTCCGGAGAGCCCGCAATCGGCACAATGGCCGAAGGAACGTGCAGCAGCGGCGTCGCACGGCCGCGATGCCACGCGTCGCCCAGCCGTTGGGTGGAGGCATCATCGCTGCGCCAGTCGTCGGAAAGCCGGTCGAGGGTCACGGCTTCCAGTGCCAAGCTGTCGGGCGCTTCGTAGGTGACCATGACGAGGTCGGGGAGGAGCGCCGGATCCTCGATGTGAACGAGCTTCTCGAGCACGCACAGCGACGGCGATGTGGCGCAGTAGGTCACGGCGTGACCGACGGTGTTCCACCGGCCCTCGAAGAGGAGGCCGTATCCACCGTCGAAGCTCGGTGCGTGCTGCGTTCCGGAGAGACGCCAAAGCAGCATTCAGGCGGACGCGCCCCATGCAATCTTGCCGAGGATCGTCTCGATGACGCGGGCACCCGCCTCGGTCTGGGCCACAACGAGAGGCGCCTCATGCGCCAGCTCGGTCAAAGGCCTGCGAAGCCAGCGGTTGGCCTTCTCCTTGTCCCCGAACGTCTCTTCCGCGAGCGACTGGGTTCGCAGGAGTCTGACCGCACGATCGGACTCCTCGACGGTGAGGGGCTGCATCTTGTCGGCCCGATGCCGTCGCGTCCGCTGCGGGATGACGAAGAGCTCGATCTCTTGTTCACTCAGGCCCGCATGGCTCAGTCCCTTCAGGGCGGCCAAGGGCAGGCGGTTTCGGACGACCTGCGCCAACTCCGCCTGAGAGCGAACGATGGCACCGAGCACGGCCTGTCCGCCGAGCTTGCGGGCGACTTCCTCGACGATTTGGGTCGACATCACCTCTCTCCGGCGGCAACGTGCCTATAACATAGGCGGCATCTTGCCGATTAACAAGGGCTTGGGCGCGACCTGCCGATCGTAACAGCCAAGCTCATCGCGGATTGGAGAACCGAGTTATTGCCTAAGCTTGGAGCGCATTCACGATCCGCAATGTTCTTCGTGTAAACCCGGTGAGTTCGGCGGGGTCGATGTGGTCGGGCGTTGAATCTGCAACATCCTCCCCGTGGTGATACTGGCTTGTATAGCCGTTGATCTGATCGAACTCGTCATAAAGCGCTTGCGCGGGATGCGTGGCGCCGCCTTCGCGAATCTTACGTACGATGTCGCCAAGCCAATCGTTGGTGTTAAAGTAGCCCGGATACGTCGTTCGGCAGTAGGTTTCAAGCACGACCCGCATTTTACGGATAACGTCGAGAAGCGCCCCGGCCCCGGTAGTCAGGTAGGTCTGCAAATCATCGATGTCGGTCGCGGTGCGGCCCTGGCATGCCTTCTCCAGGTAGGCGACGACCCACTGTCGACTGTGCCACGCGCAGCTCCCTCGCGGCCGCGGTCAGGCTGCCGTGCCTCGCGATCGCGAGGAAGAAGCGGAGGTCGTCCCAATCGAGCACGTCGCGGGTCTCATGCGTTTTCGCCTACCCGAGACCCGAACTTAGACCGGCCTGTTCGGACCGGAACAGGATATGGGTCATTCTAACCCGAATAGGGCGTAAGCCTCAGTTGGAGAAACCAGTGACGGACCGAGTGTTTCCGGTGCCCGGACGGCCTCTCGGATTGTTCGGGAACCCAGGCCTTACCGCATCCGAGGTTGGTGCGCGCCAGCAGCGCGATGCCACAAGCACGCTGAGATGTCGGACGGAGGCGACCGGACGATTCACTCACCGTCACCACATCCGGGACCTACCGCCGTTCGGTGGGGACACGGACGTCGAGCCCACCACCCTCTTGGGCGACGAAACAAACCCTAGCCCATCCGAGACTCTCCTAGCGGCCCTAGGCTCCTGCCTGTCGATCAGCATCCACGCCGGCGCGGTCGCAAAGTCGATACCGATACGTCGCCTTGAGATCAATCTTTCGGGAGACGTGGATTTCGGCGCCCTCTGGGGCACGGGCGATCCCGCCTTCAAGTCCCCGGGCTTCGAGACAATCGGCGTCGTCGTGCATATCGAGGCGGACGCCCTGCGGCCGACCCTCAAGATCCTCGTCGACCGCGCGGTGCTATGGTCGCCAGTCGCGAATGCCCTGCACAATCCGGTTCACCTCGACGTCAGCATGGCCCATTAATCTGGACTAGTTCGCAAAGCGCCCGACCTGTGGAGATCGTCAGATGAGGCATTCTGCCGTGTCTTCATGCCCTAACGGGCCTACGCCGAGGCAGCAGGCGTGTGGTCGAACGTCTGGAGGTCGTCGACGGCCTTCCCGAGGGCGGAAAGATGCCTGACCGCGCCGGCAATTGCGGCGCGTTCGCGCCGGACTATGCGCCGGGAGAAATCTTCAAAATCGCCAGCCAGCTCTACAAAAAGGGACGTTGAGCTAGGCCCGGCGCAACGGATCTGCCCCCGCTCAGTAGCGGCCGGGCCAGATTTCGTCCAAGTGGTTTGGGCTGAGTCCCACTTGTTCGAGCAAACGGTTTTATCGTACGGTGCTTGACAATCGGGCGGGTTCCCAGAGCGTAGACCGTCCAATGACCGCCGGTGTGGACAGTGCGAGCGAGGGCGTAACCCATATTGGAACGCAAGTGGAGCGACGATCTTAGAGACATGTTTCGGATCTCGTCGACGATCGATCCTTGGATGCAGCAATAGCGACACCGACTGCTGCTGTCGAAGTTGAACGCCTTATTGCTGGTATGCATTCTGAAATTCAGGATATAAGACGAATGACATACCGTCTGCAAACGCTCGGTGTTGATGGCACCGAAGCCACAAGACTGCTCACTATCACTAAGCTTTTGAGCCAATGAGCTCATGATCGAGGTTGGCCTGGGTAATAACGCGGTCGCTCGCGTCGCGGCGCTCGCGACCTTCGACATCCTCGACACGCCGGCTGAGCCGGCATTTGACGACATCGTTGTTCTCGCCTCTCAGCTCTGCGAAACGCCAACCGCGCTTGTCAGCCTCCTCGAACATGATCGGCAGTGGTTCAAGGCGAAGATCGGGTTCGATTGCTCTCAAACCCCGATGTCACAGTCGGTGTGCGCCCACGCGCTTCGTAGCGACGGCATCCTGGTCATCCCAGACTTAACAGAGGACGCGAGGACCAAGGACAACACGCTCGTCACCGAACCGCCCTTCATCCGCTTCTATGCGGGAGCGGTGCTCGAAATGGCCGAAGGCATACGGCTCGGGTCGCTCTGCGTCATCGATACCGTGCCCCGCCCCGAGGGGCTGACGCGCGATCAGGTGTTCGGGCTCAAGGCCCTGGCGCGTCAGGTGATATCGCAGCTGGAACTTCGCAGAGCGCTCGCACAGCGTGACGGCGCGCTCGTCGCCCGCGACCTCACCGCCCGGGATCTCGTCGCGGCCAGGGACGAGGCCGAGGCAGCCAACAGGGCGAAGAGCCTCTTCCTCACCAATATGAGCCACGAGCTCAGGACCCCTCTCTCGGCGGTCATCGGCTACAGCGAGATGATCGAGGAGGAGGCCGAGGAACTCGCGCTTCCGAGTCTCGTGTCCGACCTGCGGAAGATCAGGTCGAACGCCAGCCACCTTCTCAGCATGATCAACGACCTCCTCGATCTCTCGAAGATCGAGGCCGACAAGATGGACGTGAATCGGGAGACCGCCGATGTCGGGGAGATGCTCCAGGACGTCGCGTCGACGGTCGGTGCGCTGGTCGAGAGGCGGGGCAACGTCCTTTCGGTCGCGACGGCCCCGGACCTCGGTCTCATGGAGACCGACGTCACGAAGGTGCGGCAGTGCCTGTTAAACCTGATCAGCAACGCCGCGAAGTTCACGCAGGATGGCATGATCACTCTCTCGGCCACCCGCGATCATGCTTCAGGCTGGTTGACCTTTGTCGTCGCCGACACGGGCATGGGGATGACACCGGATCAGGTGGGCAGGCTGTTCCAGCGCTTCTCGCAGGCCGATGAGACGATCGGGCCGCGCTTTGGCGGCACCGGGCTAGGCCTCGCGCTGACCAAGGCGTTCTGCACCATGCTCGGCGGTGACGTCGCGGTCGCGAGCACCACGGGCGAGGGAACGCGCTTCACGGTCCGCGTACCCGCGAGGCTGACATAGTGAATGAACAAGCGTGGTGATCCGCGATGGAGACGAACAGGGCCTAAAACGGGGCGCCCCCGCCGCCGGAGCCATCAAATCGAGCCGTTCAGCGCTTCCGGAAAAGACCATGTTGCTGTCTATCGCCCAGGGACTAATGGCTGCATGCGACCGGGCAGGTGAAGCCCAGTCGGGTCGAATAGGGTCCTCGATCCAGACGCCGATCGTGCGGTCCTTTGAGGCCGAGGAGCAGCCGGTCATTGCCCTGGCGCGGCGCATAGACCGTCTCTCCGTCCACGAGCACCGTGTCGACGACGCGGCACATCTCGATCAGTTGCTGCCAATCGCGGCTGTTGCGGGCGAAGCGCGACACCTCCCGCGCCGCTACCGCGCCGACCTTGCCGAGGCAGACCTCGGCGACCATCCGCTCAAAGCCAGCCCGCGCAACGTGGCCGGCGGGCGAGCGACCGAGATCGTCGTCGATGATCGCGATCTCGGACCAGCCGAGGGCTGTAAGGCGATCGCGCATGGCATATTGCAGGGCCCGGCTCTCGCGATTGTGCAGCACCTGATGGTTCGAGGATTGCGCACGTAGAGGATCGTCTTGTGGACTAGGTGGTGAGGCCGGATCTTGTCAGACGTCATGGGACGCCCTCCGGTCGAGACCGCGGTCGGCGGAGCCGTGTTCGAGAATGAGCCGCACCATCAGGCTCGTCACCGCGCGGCGCGTCTCTTCCGGGAGCAGGCGCCAGGTCGGCTCCGACCGGGCATGGCGCGCCAGGCCGGGCGGACCGAATAGATCGAACTGACGATCGCGTGCCTGGGTCACAAGACGGCGGTGTCGGCCTCGCATGGGTGCCTCCCCGATTCTGGTCGCAAGACGTTCTTGTTGGACCGGAACCGGAGCATTCGATGATGAAGGGCACCCGGCCGCGAGCAACGCTGCGAGTTCCGACAGCGCCGACTGGTTCACATGCGGCCCGGCCGCGATCTCCATGGAAAGACACGCCGCCCGGTCGAACATCCAGGCGGGCAGTTCCAGCCAGCGGTCTCCCGGACCGCCCCGATCGCTGCCGCGGAGAACCTCCCCGGAGCCCTTCCCGATCACCTCATGGACGTCGACGACACATCCGGCCCACGGATGCCAGCAATAGAGAACCTCTCGTCCCGCCGTGATCCCGGTCGTGTGGGCGTTCCGTCGTCCCGTTGTACAACGAGCAGCGACCGCACTCGAAGCTCGGATGAACGCCGCAGGCCTTCGCGGAGGCGCTCCACGGATGCGGATTCCGAGATGATGTCGGCCATCGTTCCGATTTGAAGCCGGCCACCATTCCGAGATGAAGCCGGCCACCGTGTAGCCGATATCGGCGGCGTTCCCCGCGGGTCAGCAACCGCGGCACCCCATCCTCACCGACGAGAAGAACGGGATGCCGGCCAGGAGAGAGCTGACCACGCGACAGATCCGACAGATGCTGCGGCTTGCCCGCGACGGGGTGAGCGCGCGCGAGATCGGGAGGACGCTCCGGATCGCGCGATCAACGGTGTAGCCGCCGGAGTGAAACTGACCCGTCTGCCGATCGAATCCTGACCCACGTCTAGGCTGGCTCCCTCGTTCGGAGGGGGCCTGGATGGTGGGAGCGGAGGCGGCGTTGGAGATCCGGGTCTTGCA
>JAABUN010003177.1_pt1 | contig 26376 bp, 21 predicted proteins | sample 5559311 | NCBI WGS metagenome assembly JAABUN01 (sample SAMN10711877, study PRJNA513370) | rock metagenome | isolation source: Antarctica rocks | place: Antarctica: Victoria Land, Siegfried Peak sud
TAAGAGCTGACTGTTAAAATTCAAGCTAAAACCGAATCCGGTTTCGGTGCCCTGTGCGTCGACTAATATCTGCACCGTTACGGTTTGCCCGCCCGCGCCGCTGCCGCCGACCGCTTTGACTACGGTGTTGACACTCGGTGCCGCTAGTTTACCGCCCAACAATTCAAAGCCGCTAAATAATGCTGCCAATTGCCCCGCCGCGCTTGACCCGCCGGCGGTCTGCGGCGCGTCGGCACCGGATTGATAACGCAGAGCCTGCTGCACGTCGTTGATATTTATAACGCCGTCGCCCGAGGTCGAGCGCGGAGAGCAATCGGCGCGCTGAAACTCATTGGACTGATAATTTATATCGGCACCGGATTGAAAGCGCAGTATCTGTTGGACGTCCGTAATGTTCACCGAACCGTCGCCGCTCGGTCGCGGCGATATGTCGCCTTCATACGTTGTCGGTGCTATAGCTGTAGCGTTAATTGCAAAATTGGTATCGCTGATGTCGAAGAAGACATTGCCGACCGCTTCGACTTTGATGCGCGCGGCGGTAGTCGTGATATTCGGAAGCGTTAAAATTTCGTTGCCGTCGTTTAGCGTATTTGCCGCCAGAACAGTCGGAAATGAAATGCCGCCGTCGGTTGAAAGCGAGATTTTCACGGTAGTCGCATTGATTGGAGGAAGATTGGTGTTGTTGACGCTCCATACCACTGTGGTCGGTAAACCGCCGGACAAAGGGGCGCTCGTATTCGGCGCCGTAACCAAGAAAGGTCCTGAAGCATTATCAACCGTTAGAACGACCGTATCTTCATTGACGCCGCCGCCGCCCGTGCGATTATCACGCGCTGTAACCCGAAAGTTGAGCAAACGACCGACACGCGGCAATTCCTCGGCTGTTTTAAGTCCCGAAGTCGGACTCGTGTTCGGCGCGTCGTTAGCGTTGTTAAGAATATAAGTCAGGCTGGGAAAAGTCCGAGACGGCGAACTGACCGGCGCGAATGAACGAAAAATCGGTCGCGTCGTCGTCGTCGGGTCGCTTGTATCCTCGTAAGATGCATCTGTACCATTTTGCGGGTAAAGAGCGCCGCCCGCGTCTATTTCATCCCAGCTATACGTTAAATTGTCACCGTTCGGGTCACTGCCAGTCGCCGTCAATGTGAAGGGGGTATTTCTCGGAATATAACGATTTCCGCCGCCACCGACGGTCGGAGAAGAATTGCCGGTCGCCGTGCCGGTAAAATTACTGGCGTTAGCACTGATGTAATTATTAATAGCCGCATAACTCATCGGGTGAAAGCGCATATCGCGGCTGGTCGAGACGTTGTCCGAGCTACAGATGCCGGAGTAAGCCATAATCGTCGAACCGCTGCCGGTTTCGTAAGATGTCGCATTACTATGTTGACTGCCGCCGCAATTAGCCACGGAACCGTTAAAGTTGTGATTCGCGCCGAACTGGTGTCCGATTTCGTGAACCCAAACGCCGAGCGCGCCGCTGTTGCCGAGGAGACCAACGCCAAATTGCGTCGCGCCGCCTCCTTTGTAGACGGAATTTTGGCTGACAACGCCGATGTAGGCGACGCCTGAACCGAGATAACCGGCGGGCGCGGTTCCAAAGACGTGACCGACATCATAATTTGCTCGCCCGACCTTAGCATCTATATCGTTGACCGCGTTGCTCAACATCGTTCCGACGTTGCTGTTGTCATACGGGTCGGATGCCGCCGTAAACCCCTGGTCGGCTGAGTAGATAATGCTCGTATTATTTACGAGATTGAGATGAATCGATAATTCTTTTTCGTAAATAACATTGGCACCGTTGAGCCACGTATTAATCGAAGCGATTGTGCCGGAAAGCGTATTGTTGCCGTAGGTTTGCGTATATTCAAAATCCGCAGCCATAGCAATTCGATAATTACGGAGCGTTCCGCCGACGGCAATTTGCGGAGCATCAACCGCCAGCGCATCGGTATTTGAGATGCCAGATTTGTCATTTTCAAAATCCTTTACCAAACAATCGACCGCTTTGTCTTTGATGGCATCGCCGTTATAACTAATATAGAGAGATAAATCCTGATTGTTCGTCGGTTCGACATTGACAGTTTCACCGCCGGAGAGAATGAGCGCGTGAAATCCCTGCGGAGTCAAATCAAAGCGCGTCGTCAACGTCAGGTCATCGACGCCTTGTCCGCGATAGCTTTTAATGTCGGGAAACCGCGCGGCTAAATCCGGTTCCAGCACCGACGATTCTTCGATGCGGAAACGGGCAAATGTTCCATCAGGCATCGGCAATTCCATAATCACCGGATTATCCTGAAGCAGTTCTTTTGCCCCGTTCGTCGCTTCTTTCGACTCCGCCGGTACTTTAGCGAGAAGTTCGGTCAAAGCCGTTTTATTCAATTGAAAAACAAGATATTCTTCCAAGTTTGGCAAAGATATAAGAGCATTTTTCTGCAAATCGTCTTCTGAGACCTGCTGCCACAAACCGGTTTGTTGTTCCGAATACGCCAGCGTTGATTTATTTCTGCCGTTTTCGATGCTATTTTTAGCAGAAACGACGGATGGTTGCGATTGGGCGTTAACAAATAAAAGACAAATTAAAGATAAGAAAACTGAAAATAAAATTTTTTTCATAACATTATTCTTGCGAAATTCAGGTATACGTTATCTCCGAAGTTAAACTTAAAATATAATTTGTTGGAGGTTAAAACTATTAAGTCGTTTGATTAACTAAACATTGTAAGCCCGTAAAAACAAACGAAATAACTATCAGGAGTGAAGGTTTAAGATAAATATTTTAGAAACATTTTCAAAACAATCACATCGAAAGGGTATCTACTACTTGAATAAATAAGAAACAGTTTTCGGGATTTTAACAATACATTTATAAAACGGTTTTGCCAAAATCAGTTGCAAAACATCTTAGATATTATCACAAAATAAACTATTATGTCTACCTAAATTTTACAGGGTTTAAAGATGTTCAATAAAGCTAAAAAACATAAATAAACGCTATCTTTTTTTTGAAAAGATAGCCCCAATGCCATTAAAATAATGATTATTTGTTAAAAATAAAACAACCGTAAATTACGAAAAGAACGACCAATTTTCTGCTCACTTTACTCGGCAAATTGTTTCTCGAATTGAATATAGAATTCAAAAAGCAATTCATTAAAAGTTCGTAACATCGAAAAAGAATATGTTCCTTTAACGATGATAAAAAATTATTTTAAGATGCAAGTTTTTTTACTTTTTAATATCATTTTCTCATTAAATCTTCTTGGTATAATTCGCGGTAGACGCGATAATTATTCATTACTTTGAAGACATAGTTTTTTGACTCGGCAAATCCGACTTCGGACGCGAAAATTCCCGCGTCTTTCGGTTTGCTGCGCTCCAGCCAGCGCGCCGCGTTGTCTTCGCCGCCGTTGTAGCTGGCGGCAATCGCTTCGTATAAACCGCCGAATTGATTTTTTAATTCGGAAATATATTCGCTGCCGACGGCGATGTTGACGCCCGGCTGATACAAATCTTCGGCTTTCAAATTCGGAAAACCGGCTCGCTTGTTATATTTCAAAGCCGTGTCAAAAGTCAATTGAAGCAAACCGCGCGCGGCTGAAGAAGATTTCGCGTCGGGACGAAAGCTGCTTTCCTGTTTCATAATCGCCAAAACAAATCGCGGGTCTATGTTTCGAGTTTTTGCGTAGCGCAGAAGCTCGGTGCGAAAAACGACCGGATAATCCGCCGTCAAATTGGGCGAAACGTTTGCCACACGCGTAATTTTGGATGAATTAGCGTTGAGTTTGTTTAATTTATCGTTTGCCAAACCGCCGAAATATGAAGTCAGACTGTTTGGAATTGCCGAGTAGACGGCAATCGCCTCGGTTTTGCGTCCGCTTTTTTCGAGCGCGAAGGCTTTCAAATAATTAACTTCGTCCTGAGAAGTCATCGAAGCGGAAAAACTTTTTAACGCCCGCAGCGCATCGGCGGCGACAATCGCTTTCTGCCAATTTTCGCGGAAAATCTCCATTCGCAGACGCGCGTTAAGAGCGTTGGTCGCAGTCGGCAGACCTGAAAATCGCGTGCTTGCTTTATCAATCCACAGATTGGCTTCGTCATACTTTTTAGCTTCGCGCAAAGCGTCGATAATGTTCAGGAAAGAAGTTTCGATGCGCTCGCCGTTCGGATACATTACCGTGTATTGCTCGTAGGTTTTCGCGGCTTCCGCGTTTTTGCCTAAACGCACTAAACACGCGCCTTTAAAAGCCAGGCTCTCTCGCCCTTCTTTAGCATTGGCGTAATTTTGAATCGCGCGGTCGAAATAGGGAATTGCCTGTGCGTATTCGCGTTCCCACATAAAGGAGCGTCCGATTCCGAGCAATGCTTTCGCCGCGTTCGCGTCATTCGAGTAATTTTCGAGGATTTTCTGCCAGTGCGCGCGGGCTTCGGGGAAAGCGCGATTAAACGAGTAGACATCGGCGCGGTAAGCGTGTTCGGCAGACGTCAGATTCGTCGAAATATTACCGCTCGCGGCGCGGTCTTGCTCGCGGACGCGCGCCAGAGTCGCATCGTTGTAATTTTGAGCCAAAATATTAAAAGCCGAAACGCTTAAAAGAAAGATTAGAAAGATAATTTTTTTCATTATTTGGTAAAACTAATGCGGGAAACGTCGGAACAACAGAATAACGCATTTTTAGACGTGGCGAAAACAGAAAAGGTTGCGGCTTGAAAATCGAAGCGTAAATTTCGGTAAGCCATAGAGAAATTACTGGTAAAAAATTTTGATAGAAGATAGTTAAAGACTGTTTTATTCCGATAAAATTGATAAAAGATTGCGTTCTCTGACGCGCATTTGAAACATTCAAGAAATTATAATACGGCTTCGATGACGGCGCTTTTACTTCGAAGAATCTGTTGCGAAACAATTCTCGTTTTTGTTCACTTCGAGTTAATACCGCGCTTTTCGATGACGGATTGAGCCGACGAATTTTGTTTTTTTTAAAGTTTTATATTTGCGCAAAAATTGCAACGACCTCAAAATACCCAGACGCCATTTTTTTCAAAATTCCAATAAACTTATTTTTAACTTTACTCACGAACTTGTATAAGTTACAATGCGTCAGCTCAGAATTGCCTTCTATTGCATTGTTACGGCGAAAATTGCGGTCATCGCAGATGAAAACCGCAATTGAGGGAAAACATATTCTGGTAAAAGAAACGGCGTAAAAAAATGTCTCCCCGCATATTCAAAAAAGGAAGGATAAAAATGAAAAATAATGTTCAAAAAACTATACCGCGTATGATAAGCACAAGAATGTTTTATCTTTTGACGCTCTTCGCATTAATCGCTATATCTGTCGTTGGTTTCTTATCGTTACCGGCGTTTAATAGCGGAAGCACGGTTTCGGCTCAAACCAGGGTTAAGGTTCAACGGGCGACACCCGAAATGCTCTCGATTGCGTTAGATTTTAGAACGGCAACGGATTATGCGGTCTTTGCCGAAAAGGGAATTACCGACGCCGGAAACTCCAAAATTATGGGCGATGTCGGTGTTTCGGCTCCGGGCGCTGAAGTTAAACTCGAGCGCGCTTCAGTTCAGAGCAACACAAACAATGCGCGGGACGCTCGGAGCGTTGATACACTCCAGGCACAAAAGGATTTAGCCGCTTCGTTTAATGCCATCAAGCAATTACCCTGTGTCGACGTAACGGATGCTGAACTCGGCGGACGGAAATTTACTCCGGGCGTCTATTGTTTGTCGTCGGCTCGATTAGCGGGACAAGTCATTCTCGACGCCGAAAGCGAGCCGAATGCTATTTTTCTTTTTAGAATCGCGGGTTCACTAAACACGGAGATTAATTCGAGCGTCGAGCTGATTAATAAAGCACAGGCACCGAATGTATTTTTTGTCGCCGGTGATTCGATAAACGTCGGGGAAGGCAATAATTTCAAAGGAAGTCTTCTGGCTGAAAACTCAATCACGGTAAACAACGGCGCAAGCATTTCCGGTAAAGTATTGTCGGTCAAAGGAGACGTTTCGCTGAGTAATAACTCGGTGCAAGTCGGAACCGGAACTTTGGAAGTTTGTAAAGCGGTCGATCCGAACGCGCCCGGCGCGGCTAATTTAAACGGCAGAATTTTTCAGTTCAGAGTAGGTTCATTGAACTTTGAAGCTCAAGCCGGTTTTTGTTCGGGTGTTCAAACCGTCACGGCGGGTCCGGTAGTCATCGAAGAGCTAAATACCAGCCGCGCGCCCGGTTCCACTACGCTTGTCACAGGCAATTTCCAGGCGACCGACATCAGACAGATTAATCAACAGCCCGGAGCGCCGAGCGCGGTGACGAGCTTTAATCTTCCGCTTCGGACGGCAAACGTCACTGTCCCCGAAGGCGATATTAATTCGCAGGTGATCATTCAATTTACCAATCAATTCTCTATCGTCGCGTTTGTCGAAATTTGTAAACAGGGATTAGATTCGGATGTCTCCGGGTTCTTCCGATTTACCATTGACGGGGTACCGCAGCAGACGAGTCTTCCCGCCGAACCGCTGACAGTATTTACGACTCCTGTAGGTAAATGCACTGGTCCAATCGCCGTCACCTTACCGAGCGACGGCACAGGAAATCCGCGACAAAGCGTAATAACGATTCGTGAGTTGACCCAACCCGGTTTCTTTTTCGTCGGTGCGACGACTTCTCCTGCCGATAGACTAAGAACAGTCACTATCGTCAATAACACGACGACCGCCGGCATCGTTACCGCGCAGGTTTTTGAAGCGAACGGTACCAGCTCCGCCAATCAAACCGTCGTCAATTTCTTCAACCGTTCCAATCCGGGAATAATCAAGGTTTGTAAGGTTGCCGGACCCGGTGTTACTGAAGGAACCGCTTTCAGTTTTACTGTTACAGGGACTGCACCTGTTATTGACCCCACTACAGGAGCCTTTAGCACGACGCCGGTAAGCAGAACTTTCGACGTTTCACCCGGTCCAGCAGCTCAGGGCGGCTTCTGTAGACCGGTCCCCGATGCGACGGGTCTTGATACCAGTCAACAAACATTCGTCGTCGGCACCAACGCGACGATTACCGAAAACGGACCGACCACAAATGCCAACGGTAATGAAATCAGGGTTTCGAGAATTACATCGAGTTCCGGTTTTGTTACACCTGCCATTGCCGGAAATGTATTTTTTCCGCCGAACGGTACTGTCCGAACGGTTACGGTTCCGGTTCGTATCGGAACGACCGAAGTTGAATTTACAAACTTTGTTTTCGTCCCCGGGCAATTAAAAGTCTGTAAAGTTGGCGGAAACGGCGTGCCTGTCGGAACTTCTTTCACCTTTGACGTTACTTTTGACAGACTTCAAGGTACATTTCCGACCGCACCGAATATAATCACCAGAACAGTAACTATACCGGCTGGTCCTGCGGTTCAAGGCGGAGTTTGTATGTTCATCGACGGACCTTTTACACCGACAATTGGCGGTTTTCAAACTTTTAATGTCGGTACGCTCGTTACTGTCACCGAAAGACCCTCATTTACGCCTCCGACGCTGGTAACCAGCATTACTACTTCCAGCGGCGGAGCATTAACGACTAATCTTCTCGGAAGAACAGGAACCGTGACCATTGTTCCCGGTACGTTGATCGGTGGCAATGTCGTTCCCGGAGTAACCGAAATCGAATTCGTCAATACGCAGACGGCTGCCGGAACTCCCGGTTCCGGCACGGTCGCGCCGACGGCGGCGGCGGTTTCCGTTTCCGGTCGGGTCACCGATTCCCGCGGCAGAGGCATCAGAAGTGTCGTCGTTTCGATGATCGACGGCGCAGGCGTTGTCAGGACGGCGACTTCGACGAGTTTCGGTTATTATCAATTTACGGACATTCCCGGTGGAGATACCTATATCTTCACGGCGCGGGCAAAACACTTCTCTTTTAGAGAAAGCACGCAGGTCTATTCGATAACGGAAGATACGAACAGTATTAATTTCATAGCTATTGAACAATCTTTGAAGCCGTGAAATTAACGCCTTATCTAGGGAAAAGCAAAGAAGCGAGTGACAAACATTTGTCACTCGCTTCTTTTTTTATAATTGTCCAAATTAAATAAAATCCTGCCCTTTTCGGGTAACATTTGACGATTTGCATTTTATCTTCGTATCGCCGAAACTTTAGCTAAAGAACCTGCGTAAAAACTTTTTTGTTCGTCCGCAGCCGGAAAGGTTCGGTTATCCATTCAAATTCAGGAGAAAATCAAAGTGCTTTTAAATCGTCTATTCGTTTTTTTACTCGTTTTGCTGAGTATCGGTTTTGTTTTTGGTCAATCAAAATCAAAGCCGTCCGATAAGTTTCGACAGCTCGAAGAAATTCTGCCGACGGCGAACGAGCAGCGCACGGCTTCGGGCGCGCCGGGCAACCGCTATTGGCAAAATCGCGCCGATTATGTAATTGATGTCGAACTCGACGACGCGAATCAGCGAATCAACGGCAAGGAAACCGTTACTTATAAAAATTTGTCGCCCGATACTTTGAGCTATATCTGGCTGCAAATCGACCAGAATATCCACGCCAAAGATTCCGACGCGCAGACGACGCGCACCGCACCGGACTTTAAAAGTGTTCCGCTCAATCAAATCGAACTGCTCGTCGCGCGCGAATACGAAGGGCGCGTCAATATCACTTCGGTCAGAGACGCGAAAGGCAATGCGCTGAAAAATACGCTCAATAAAACGATGCTGCGGATTGACTTGCCGACGCCGCTCGCGCCGAATCAGAATTTCGTTTTTTCGGTCGATTGGAATTACGCCGTCAACAATAATCGCGTCTACGGCGGGCGTTCCGGTTATGAATTTTTTCCGCAGGACGGCAATTATATTTACGAAATCGCGCAATGGTTTCCGCGAATGGCGGCTTACAACGACGTTTCCGGCTGGCAGAACAAACAATTTTTGGGCAGCGGCGAATTTACCCTGGAGTTCGGCGATTATTTAGTGCGAATTACCGCGCCGAACGACCATGTTGTCGCCGCGACCGGCGTTTTGCAAAACTCGGCGCAGATTCTGACGAAAGAGCAAATCCAGAGACTCAAACAAGCCTCGACCGCCGCCGAGCCGCTCAAAATCATTACGCAAGCCGAAGCGACCGCCAACGAATCGAACAAACCGACGGGCAAGAAAACCTGGGTTTTCAAAGCCGATAACGTCCGCGATTTTGCGTTCGCTTCATCGCGCAAATTCATTTGGGACGCGCAGGGGCATAATGTCGGCGGCAATAAAGTGATGGCGATGTCGTTTTATCCGAAAGAGGGAAATCCGCTGTGGGAAAAGTATTCGACGCAGGCGATTATTCACACTTTGAACGTCTATTCGCGCTATTCGTTCGATTATCCGTATCCGACCGCGCAGAGCATTAACGGTCCGGTCGGCGGAATGGAATACCCGATGATTTGTTTTAACGGTCCGCGACCGCAGCCCGACGGAACTTACGCGGCGGGCGTAAAATATGGTCTGATTTCCGTCGTCATTCACGAAGTCGGTCACAATTATTTTCCGATGATCGTCAATTCCGACGAGCGTCAATGGACTTGGATGGACGAAGGCTTGAATTCGTTTTTGCAGTATTTAGCCGAATCCGAATGGGAGAAAAATTATCCGTCGCGGCGCGGCGAGCCGCAGAATATCGCGGATTATATGCTTTCGGAAAATCAAGTTCCGATTATGACCAACAGCGAATCGGTTTTGCAGTTCGGCAACAATGCTTACGGCAAACCGGCGACCGCGCTGAACATTTTGCGCGAAACCGTGATGGGCAGAGATTTATTCGATTTTGCTTTCAAACAATACTCGCAGCGCTGGAAATTCAAGCGTCCGATGCCCGCCGACCTTTTTCGCACGATGGAAGATGCGTCGGGCGTCGACCTGGATTGGTTCTGGCGCGGCTGGTTTTACACTACCGACCACGTCGATATTTCGATTGAAAACGTGCGACTTTTCCAGATCGACACGAAAAACCCGGACGTTGAAAAAGAGCTTCAGCGCAAGCAAGCCAACGAGCGTCCGCAGACGCTTTCGCAAATGCGCGACGAACCTCTGCCGAAACGGATTGACCAATATCCTTCGTTAAGAGATTTTTACAACGATTACGACCAGTATAAAGTCACCGACATCGAGCGCAAGGATTATCAAACTTTCATCGGCAGCCTGAGCGAAAAGGAAAAAGGATTTCTCAACGGAAGTTATTACTTTTATGTCGTGGATTTGAAAAACGTCGGCGGACTCGTGATGCCGCTGATCTTTAAAGTCGAATATATGGACGGCACGAGCGAAGAAATCCGCGTTCCGGCGGAAATTTGGCGGTATAACAATTTCGATGTCTCCAAATTGATTGTCACGCGCAAGGAAGCTAAAGCAATCGTGCTTGACCCGCATTTGGAAACGGCGGACGCCGATTTAACGAACAACTTTTTTCCGCGCCGTACCGTTCCGACCCGTTTCCAGGTTTTCAAAGCCGGACAGCAAAGTGGGATTTCAGCGCCGAATCCGATGCAGCAGCAACAGAGGCAAAAACCGCAAGCCGAGTCGGGAACCAACGCCACACCGCCATCGACAAATCAAACGAACGGACGAACTAATGCGCCGACCGGACAGCAAGACGCAAACGCGGCATTAAATTTGACCGGACGCTGGACTATCGTCGTCGATGCGGGCGGGCAAACGATTCCGTTTACTTTAGACCTCGTGCAGCAAGGCGGTGCAATTACCGGTTCAATCGAATCGCCGCAGGGCGTCGCGCCTCTGACGAACGGAACTTTGACCGCCGACGGTTTTACGCTCAAAGCGAACGTCAACATTGGTCAGCCGTTTGAAATTACGTTAAATGGAAAAGCGGTCGGCAGTCAAATGTCCGGTTCGATGACCGCGCCGCAGGGAACAGCGACCTTTACCGGCTCGAAAGCGCCTTAAAACTTCGTCCGGTTGTAAATTACCTAATGAAAATCATAAAATTTCCGATTGCGACAATCCTGTTTTTTTTGCTCGTTTCAACGGCTAGCGGTTTTGCATCTTTGACTTTACACCGTTACCACACGAGTCTGACTCGAATGGATTACAACGTGAAAGAAAAAACCGTTGAAACTTCAATCCAGCTTTTCACACACGACCTCGTGCCGCTTCTCGAACAAAAAAGCGGGAAGCGCGTCGACCTCGAAAAAACGCCGAATGTCGATAAATTGATATTAAATTACTTGAGCGAGAATTTTATTTTAAGAGACGACAAAGGTGAGGCGAAAAAATTTAAATGGGTCGGCAAGGAAGTAGAAATTGAAACAGCGCAGATTTACATCGAATTCGCCGTCGATAAAAGTCCCGACGGTTTTAGTCTACAAAACACGCTCTTTTTTGAAAGTTATCCCGAACAGACGAATTTGGTTATTGCCCGCTTCGACGGGAAAAAATCCGATTTGCTTTTCAAAGTCGGCGATAAATTTAAAGAAATCAAGCAAACAAATTTAACCGAAGAAAAATAATTGTTCCGGCTTAAAACAATTAACGGAGATGAAAATGAAACTAGCATTAAACGGCGCGACGACGATGCGGGCTGATTTGGAAACCGACATTAAAGCAGCAAGCGCCGCCGGATTCGAGCTTATCGAAATTTGGGCTTCAAAGCTGCGCAAATTTTTAAAAACGAGAACGACGACTGAATTGAAAACGCTTTTGGACGAAAATAATCTTGAACCTTACAGCATCAATTCCATCGAACACATCACTTTTAGAAACGCCGCCGATTACGAGAAAATCAAAGCCGAAACCGAAGAATTTTCTTGCATTGCCAAAGAAATCGGATGCCCGTATGTAGTCGTCGTGCCGGGGAAACTGCCGGAAAACGCGACGCGAAATGAGATTGCGGACGAATCCGTCCGAGTTTTGAACGAACTCGGCGACATTGCCGAAAAACACAATGTCGGTTTGGCGTTCGAGTTTCTCGGACAAGCCGATTGTTCGGTGCAAACGCTCGATTTTTGCAAAGAGATCGTTGAAAAAATCAATCGCAAAAACATCGGTCTGGTGATTGACACATTTCATTTTTACGCCGGAAATTCCAGTTTTGAAGCAATCGACACGCTTAATCCCGACAAACTTTTTATTTTTCACATCAACGACGCCGAAGATTTTCCGAAAGAACAACTGACCGATGCGCACCGGCTTTATCCCGGACTGGGAATTTTGCCCATCAAAGAAATCAAAGAAAGATTCGATAAAATCGGCTATGACCGAATGGTTTCAATCGAAATTTTTCGCCCCGAATACTGGGATGTCGACCCGTTTGAAGTGGCAAAATTGGCGAAAGCCGCGACGGAAAAAGTTTTGGGTTTGGGCGGACAAAGCGCAATCGCTTAATATAATTTGCCACAGAGTTCACAGAGAACACAGAGAAAATTTTCTCTGTGTTCTCTGTGAACTCTGTGGCTAAAATTTTATGGCTAAAATAAAAATCGGCATTATCGGCACGGGTTACATGGGCGGCACGCACGCGCAGCTTTACGCGCGCGATGAACGGACGGAAGTTTACGCCGTTTATGATATTAAGCCGGAGAGAATGCAGCGCGTCGCCCGGCAGACCGGCGCGAAATGTATGGAAAACGGCGAGCAGGTTATCGAATCGTGCGACGCGATAATCGTTACGACGCCGAATTCACGTCACACGGAATTGACGATTGCTGCCGCACGCGCTGGAAAAGCCGTTTTTTCAGAAAAACCGATGGCGACGAATTTGACCGAAGCGCAATCCGTTCTCAACGCGTCAAAAAACGCCAAGGTTTTCCAAGTCGGACACAATCGCCGTTTCGCGCCGGTTTACGTCAAGCTCAAAGAATTGATTGCCGACGACAAAGTTCATTCGGCGCATATCAAAATGAATCGCGGCGAACTCAAAAATCCCGAATGGACGGGCGACACAGAAGTGACGGGCGGATTTTTGTATGAAACGACCGTTCATATGTTCGATATGATTCGCTTTCAGTTCGGTGAAGTCTCGGAGTTGATTGCGTTCGGTTCGAGCCGAACTTACCCGGAAGTCGATAATTTTTCGGTTCTCTTAAAATTCAAAAACGACTTTCACGCGACGTTTTGTTCGGCGGCGGACGCAAGCTGGATTTTTCCTTTCGAGCGCGTCGAAGTTTTTTGCGAACATCGGACGATTATGACGCAGGAAATGGAAAACTTAACCGATAGTCGCGGAACGAATCCGAATTTCGAGTTTTTTTCGTGGCATCTTTTGTCGAAAGAAGAACGGTGGGGTTATCAAGAAGAAAACAAGCAATTTATCGATGCTGTTTTAGAAGAATCCGCGCCGCCGGTAACGGCGCTCGACGGTTATAAATCCGTCGAACTCGTGGAAGCCTGTTACAAAGCAGTTAAGACAGGCGAGAGAATCTTATTCAAGTAGAATTATGTAAATTTTCACAGCCGAAAGAGAACTTTTTATAAAAATAATTCGTAGATTCAACTGAAAACAATTCTTTTCACGTCGAGGTTTTTATGATTCAATGCCAAAACTGCGGTCAGGTGAATACGGCGACGAGCAATTTCTGCCGTTTCTGCGGAACGAAATTTCTTCCCGCTCAATTTACCGGCGGCGATAATTACGAATTCGAGCCGCCGCGTCCGTATGTCTGGAAAACCGATGAACTGCAAACTTCCGAAAGCCGCGCCCGAAAGACCAAACAAATTAATCAAGTGCAGCCGCTCGACAATTCTTTTGCCGGCAATCAAATGCCGCGACCACAGCCGCTCGCCTATCGGCAGCCGCAGAATATGGCTTATGCCAGTCGGTGTCCGCGCTGCGCGAATCAGCAAATAGCTCGTCACGAAAGAAAAGTCTCGACCGTCGGCTGGATTGTTTTCGCCGTGCTGATGGTTGTCTTTTTTCCGCTTTTTTGGATTGGATTGTTGATAAAGGAAGACGTGCAGTTTTGTTCGGTCTGTAATTTAAGATTAACCTGATTACCTTCAATTTAAATTGTCATTCATCTGAAATTATAACTCTTGGGATGTTCGATTTTTACTTGCGGATTGGTGCTGGTAACTTTTACTTTGTGGTAGCCTTTTTTTAAATGGGTCGAAAGATACGTCAAAACAAATTGTCGGTTTAAGGCGAGACGTAAATCTTTGAAAAAAGGTTCAAATGAAATCGGGGAAATCAAGCCTTGATAAAAAGCGCGTCCACCGGTTTCGTCGGATAATTTGCCGAGCAGATTTTGCCCACTGGAAATTAGATTGGAACTTCCGTTTCGCGTCGAACTCGCCTCGCTGTAAAATGAATAAACCGCCACGCTTTTGCGCTGAGCTTTTAATATTGCCTGGTCGAGGTCTGCGCTCGACAGAGACAAAAAACTTCCATTAATGTCGGAAGTATCCAAACCGTCCGACACCAATAATATCGCGCGTCTCCCGTTCGGTAGAGCGTCGAATCTTTTCAGCGCGTCACTCACGCCGTCATAAGGGCTGCGCGGCGCGGCGGAAGCAGAACCGACGGTTATACGCAAAGATTTAGCGGCTTTTTCCAAATCATCAGTAAATTTTTGGCGAATTTGCAATGAGCCGCCGCGCAAATAAGCCACCATCACGCGCGAACCCGGCGGAAGCGTGCGGATGAATTTGGCAATATCCGGCAGTTGAAGATTAAACGAAGATGAAAGGTCGTCTTGAATCAAAACGGCGAGCGCGAGCGGCGCATCACCGACGCTGCGGATAGATAAAATCACTTGTTCGTCGCCGTCTTCTTTAACGGAAATCGTATCGGCTTGGACAAATTCTTCTGCTCTGTTTTCTTTTAACTCCTGTTTCGTGAATATTGAAATCGGAATCGTCACGGTGCGAACCCGATTTTCAGGTTGTCCGTTTTTACTTTTGGTTTGTGCAAAAGACGATAAACAGAAAACAAGCATCAGAAACGAAATAATCGTTGTTTTAGAGAAATAAATGCGTTGCATATAGCTGAATTCAAAAATGAATCGTTCGATTCATTTACTATAATACATTTTGTTCGGAGTCGACTATGTTTTTTGATGCGGCGAGTTTGAATAAAGTTTGTAGAGTTTGTAGAGTAAAGCCCTAAATATGAACCAAATAGAACCGAGATACGAAATTACGCGCAGGGATTTGACCAAGGAAAAGGCATTAAAAATCGGCGCGTGGATGATGCCCGCACTGTTCGCATTCGTTCCGGCGTTAATCTTCTTCACGCTATTTTTATTTTCCAGCGCGACGCCGACGGCTTTTACTTTTTTGTTTCTCAGTTTGGCATCGCTCGTCGGCGGATTTCTAATTGGTTTAATTTTCACGGGCGGAATACTTTATTATCGCTCGAATTGGCTTAAAAAGGTTCGCGAGCGAATTGCCGTCGACGGCATCAAGGCGCAGGAAGTCGATTGGTTCCGGCACGAATTGACGACGGCTGAGAAAAAATCTCTTAAAGAAATCGAATCGAAAAATTTGCTTCTGGCAGATGCCTTCCGCGACACTCTGGCGGCGCGATTGACGGCGACACGCATTTTGAAATCTTCCAGGCAGGAACTTCAACTGGTCGAGCGAAGGCAAAATAAATTGAAGTATCTGAAAACGGCAAATTCGGAAACCTTGCAAAATGAATTAAAAGAAGATTTAAAAAAATTAAATCAAATCAAGAATGAAGCCGAAGAAATGCGCGTCGAATCCGAAACACGCCTGCAAATGATTGAAGCGGCAAGCCGTCGCGGAACTGATTTAGCCGACAATGAGTTAGCCTTAAAAAAACTTTCGGCGCGAACGGCGCAGCTTCCGCTCGCTCTCGAATCGGCTCGAATGGAAGAAAAAATACGAAGGGAAGTAGAGAAAGAATTAGATGAAATAAAAAGTTGAAAATGACGTAGTTATCTAAGCCGTTTTGTAATGCCAAATGAAAAGTGACAATTGCTTAGACACAACCGAATTCAAAAAAATAAAATTATTCGGCGACAAATTTTATAGAAAAGGCGAAAAAACCGTGAAGCCGTTCCGTGCGGCTAAATTGAACCTGTATCTCAACAGGTGGGTGGCTTTTTGCTTAGAAAAAATCTAAACATCAAAGCCGAATTCTATGGCAAATCTTTAACTGTGAAAGATTGCACCGAAAAACGGCATTAGCCTCCCGGATCAATATATGTTGGCTCAATTATTGTGCGCCCGGTCACGAACTTCGCAGAAGTTTTTCGCCAGAATTTATTCTAACACAAAGGAAGAAAATGGAAAATAGAAAATGGAAAACCGACAATAAAATTTTGAATTTTTGATTACCCATTTTCCGTTATTCGTTAAATTCACTGTTCGGTTTGCAATTCCTGCGGCGCCGGTTCGCGATATTTGAGAACTCGGTCGAGCATTTCCGAACATTCCGCGCTGCGTGAAGCGAGCTGCGCGTCGGACTGTTCCTGGTGGTTTTTTAATTGGTGAAATTCATCGGCGATATGCAGAGCGGCTAAAATCGCCACTTTCAAACTGTCAACCGTCAAAGTGCCGCTCGAAATTTCGCGCATTTTGCCGTCGACGTATTCCGCAAGACGCAAAATGTAATCGTTGTCGCCGTCGGAGCGAATGTTGTAAGTCTGATTATATATTTCGACGCGGATTGACTGTGCCGCTTCGATTCTGCCTTTATCGTCAACCATAAATTTATCTGTGAACGGCTTGCGCCACGTCCGGCTCGATAATCGTAATCGCGTCGAGCATCGCTTCGACTTTTAATTGAATCGCGTCGCGTTCGCTCAACAAATCTTCGACTTTTTCTTCGAGACGTGTTCTTTCCGCCAAAAGATTGCCGACTTCGTGACGCAGAGAACTAACTTCATGCTCGACTCTCTCTTTTTCCTCGCGCAGTTTTTTGACATTCTCGATTGTTAAATAGATTTTGTCTTCGAGATGCGAGAATTTTTCCATTCCTGCCAAACCGTTCATTGGATTCTCCGAGTTTAGATTGTAAAACTTTCCGTCTGATTATGTTTATTTTTGCCGAAAACTTCAAGTGTTTTACTGACTATTTTCCTAAAATCTCAGCCTCGCGTCGAGATTTGCCTCGAGTTGTTGCAAGATCCGGCGGTGAACCGCGTCAACTTCTTCATCTAAAAGCGTGCGTTCGTCGCTTCTGTATTCAAGCCGAATCGTTATCGAACGCTCGTCGTCCGCCACTCCTTGACCTTCGTAAACATCGACAAACTCGATTTTTCGGCAAAGCTCGAAATTTTGTTCGGCAATCGCTTTTTGTATTTGCGCGTAACCGACATTGCGTTTGACGAGCAGAGAGATGTCCCGAACGATTGACGGATAAATCGGCAAAGGTCGGTAGATAATAATTTGTTCTGCGGATTCGAGCAGCGTTTGCAAATCAATCTCGGCGACAAAAACAGGCTGCCGAAATTTGTATGTCGCAGCGATTTCATCGCTTATTTGTCCAATCGTTCCGACGGATTTACCGTTTAAAAGTATTTCCGCCGACTGACCTTTTCGCAAATGTTTCACGTCTTTGGCGCAAAATTCCAGAGGCGACAAATTTACCGCTTCAATTGCGCTTTCGAGAGCGCCTTTCGCATTATAAAAATCGAGCGCACGAACGGGCATCGCTCTATTTTGCAAAATTTCGTTGCCCGTTAAAACCAAAGCAAAAAGCTCGCGCTCGTTCGGTAAATCGTTTTCCTTTTCGGAAGCCGAAAAAACCTTGCCGATTTCAAACAATTTCAAATCACGTTTCTGATGATTAAAATTTGCGCGAACAGCGTCGAGAAGTCCGGGAAGCAAAGTCGGACGCATCCGCGCCGCGCCTTCGATAATCGAATCCTGCAAAGTTACGAATTTTTCCTCCAGATTTTCGTGAACTAAACCGGGAATCAAATCGAATTTTCCGTCCGCGCCCGCGTCAATGAAACTATAGGAAATCGCTTCGTCAAAACCCGAATCGACTAGCGTTTTCCGCAAACCTTTTTTACGCGCTTCGGTCGGCTGGTATTCGCCCGCGCTGCCGGAAGCGGGAAGTTCCTCGCCGATTTTATCGTAGCCGATAATGCGCGCCACTTCTTCGACTAAATCTTCTTCAATCGAAACATCGTGCCTCCAAGATGGAACAATATAGATTTTGGATTTTAGATTTTGGATTTTAGATTGCTCTCTCGTCGCAAAGCCGAGTGAGTTTAAGATACGGGTAATTTCATTTTCTTCAACTGTTAAGCCCGTTAATCTTTTTACGGCAGTCTGAATGTTCGGCGATTCGATTTCATTCGGAACATATTTCATCGGATAAACATCGACAAATTCGCCTGCTTCGCCGCCCGCGAGTTCGCAAATCAACTCGGTCGCCCGATTCGATGCGCGAATCAGATTTTCGATGTCGACGCCGCGCTCGAAATGATGACTCGCTTCGGTCGAAAGTTTTAGTTTACGCGAAGTTTGCCGAATATTTTCTCGCTCGAAATAAGCGACTTCCAAAAGAACGTCAGTCGTATCTACCGTAATTGAAGAATCGAGTCCGCCCATAATTCCCGCGACGGCGATAGGCTTTTCAGCGTCGCAAATCGCCAGCATCGAGTCATCCAATTTGCGCTCCGCATCGTCCAAACTCTTAATCGTTTCACCGTTTCGGGCGCGGCGCACAACAATTCGATTTCCCGCGAGTTTATTCAAATCAAACGAATGCATCGGCTGACCGAGTTCGTGCATTACAAAATTCGTAATGTCCGCGACATTATTTATCGAACGCTCGCCGACGGCTTCAAGTCGTTTGACCAACCATTCGGGCGACGTGCCGATTTTGACGTTGCGAATAATTCTTGCAGTGAAGCGATGACACAAATCCGCGTCTTGAATCGAAACTAAATTTTGCTCGTCGTTCGTCGGTCGTTCGTTGTCATTCGTAATTCGTAATTCGTAATTCGTAATTGCCGCGACCTCGCGGCTTACGCCGAGATGCGAAAGACAATCCGAACGGTTTGAAGTCAAATCAATATCGAACACAAAATCCGTTTCAAATTCGTGAATGCCTTCGACCGCCAAGCCGACATTCGTCAATTTCTCCGCCAATTCCTGCGGCGACAAATCTACTTCAACCAAATCTTTCAGCCAGTCGTAACTGATGTTCATAAATTAATCTTCAATCTTTACGCACTTTCCAAAAATTGAATTTGCTCCAATCCAGCCGTTAATCCGTCCGCGATTGTTTCCGATTTGAAAGCGTTTTCCTTGAATTGCTTTTATCAAATGAATATATTCGTTTCCGTTCACTTTGCACAGAACAATATCGCCTTTTTGTAAACTCTCAAAATCTGAAATTGGCTCAACTGTGCAAAGCTGTCCTGATTCAATTTTGCCTTGCATCGAATTTCCGCGCGGGCGAAATGAAACTGTTTCGCCGTCTTTCAATTTTGCAATGTAAGGCGTTGCCCAACCCATAAAATTAAAATTTATTTCGCGTTAAACCAATTTCGTTTCATTTTTAACAAAAATTCTTTTGTAATCGGGAAACCTGAAGCCGAACCAATTACCGAATCAATAGCACATTTTGGACACAAAGCAGTTTCTTCTTTATCTTTCAAATTTTCGTCAGTCCATTCTTCAATCTCTGAGGGCGGAAATGTTTTTAAACAGTGAAAACAACCGCAAATCTCACTTCTTAATATCTCAGATTTATGAAAAATACTGTGTTTGTGAGCAATAATATATTCATTGTCCATTTTACTTAAACTGCTCCAAAAATCTCACATCGTTCTCTAAATCAGGCGAATATTGTCGAGCGAATACATCAAAGCAAAATCCGAAAACCTTCCTGCTCGAAATGGTTGTCGTTGGTCAGAATTTCACTGATGTTTCGCTCGCGCATTATGTTCATCGAAACGCAGTCGGTCAAACTGTAATCTTTATCAATTCTTGATTTGTAAAAGTAGAACCCTTCGATAAATTGCTCGGAAGAACACGGAACAATTTCAATTTCTTTAGCAGTGAAGAAATGATTTACCGACTTTACAACGTAGTTTTTTATGTCGAGACGAAATTCGCAAAAGTAATTCAGGACTTCGACTAAAACCAATTCGGTCGTAATTTTTTTTACGCCGCCAATTACGTTTTCGATTTGCAGTGCTTTCGCGTGCAGTTGGTCGCGCTTATTGAAAACGGCGACGAAATCGCTCGTGTCAACGAAGATTTCCTTCATTTCGTCTTTTTCTTATGTCCGTAAAGATAATGGTCAACATTGATTGAGCCGTCGGTCGGCAATTCGTCCCACGCTTCTTCGGGAACTTCTTCGGCAAATTCTTTCACCATATCCCAAAGCGTTTCGTGTGTCGCTTCTTGATTGGTTTCATCAAGGCTTTCCGCATATTCCAAAATCTTTTGCTGTTTTTCCGGCGGAAATGCGTGAACCTTCTCGATAATTGTTTGTTCAAGATTTGTCATAAAAACCTCCCTTTCAGCATTTTACCTGAACTGTTCCAAAAATCTCACATCGTTCTCGAACATCAAACGAATATCGTCGAGCGAATACATCAGCGAACACATTCGCTCCAAGCCGAAGCCGAAGGCAAAGCCCGAATAAACTTGCGGGTCGACATTGCAGGCGCGCAAAACATTCGGGTGAACCATTCCCGAACCGCCAAGCTCAATCCAGCCCGAACCTTTGCACGGGCGACAGCGTTCGCCTTCAAACGTACCTGTGCCGCCGCATTTGAAACAGGAAAAATCAAACTCCGCGCTCGGTTCGGTGAAAGGGAAGTAAGAGGGACGCAGACGAATCCGCGTTTCTTTGCCGAATAAACGCCGCAGCCATTCGCCGACCGTGCCTTTTAGATGCGCCATCGTAATATTTTTATCTACACACAAGCCTTCGATTTGATGAAACATCGGCGTGTGCGTCAAATCCGGCGTGTCGCGGCGGAAAACTCTGCCGGGCGCGATGATGCGAATCGGCACGCCGCGTCTTTCCATTGCGCGAATCTGCACGGTCGAAGTCTGCGAGCGCAACGCGAAACCGTGCGTCGTGTAAAAAGTGTCCTGCGATTCACGCGCCGGATGACCTTCGGGAATATTGAGCGCGTCGAAGTTGTAATAATCGGTTTCGATTTCGCGGTCGTCTTCAATCGAATAACCCATCGAAACAAAAATATCTTCAATCTTTTGACGCAGAATCGTCAAAATATGCAAATGACCTTCGCGTTGGCGCGTTCCCGGCAGGGTGACATCCAACCTTTCCCGCTGGATTTTCTGGTCGGCAATGAAACTTTTTAAGTTATTTTCAACCTCTTCAATCGCGCTGACAATTTCTTTTTCAATTGACTGAACAAAAGAACCGAACGCGCCGCGTTCTTCGGGCGCGACTCGTCCGATTAACTTTTTCGAGTTGGCGAGTTCTGATTTTTTCCCTGTGTGTTTGGTCTTTAATTCGCCGAGTTCGCGCTGTAAATTTTCGGCGGCGCTCAAAGATAAATCTTTTATTTCAGCGTGAAATTGTGAATACTTTGAAAAATCCGTCTCGAATGTTTGCCGGATTTGTTCGACTTGTTTAGTTTCTTCAGACATAAAATTCAGTTGTCGGACGTCAATTATTTTTCAGTATAATACGCCAGCGATAAAAATATCAGAACGATTCCGCCGACAAAAAGTAAAGGCAATACGAATTGCGAAAAGTTTGTTGTTTCAAAGGTTTTGAAAACGAAAGGAAGAAACGAAACCGCACAGCAAAAAAATCCTGTCGCCATCATTAATTTCGCTTCTTTTCTGTTCATCAAACGAAATTTATAAACAACAAAGCGTCCGAACTTTTGCCCGAACGCTTCTGGTAAAACTGTTGCTGCGAACTAAGCCACCGCTTGTTGTTTATTATTTACCGCGTCCTTTGCTTGTCCAGCTAAAGTCGCAAAGGCTTCAGGTTGTTTGACTGCTAAATCGGCGAGAACTTTTCTGTCAAGTTCGATTCCCGCAACTTTCAAGCCATTGATAAATTGCGAATATTTCACGCCGTTTATACGACACGCCGCGTTGATGCGGACAATCCACAGCCGCCGAAAATCACGCTTTTTCAATTTGCGTCCCGTATAAGCGAAATTCAGCGAGCGTTCGACCGCTTCTTTTGCTGCACGATATGTTTTTGATTTTCTTCCGTAATAACCTTTGGCTAAGGCTAATATTTTTTTGCGCCGCTCGGTGCGCTTATTTCCACGTTTTGCTCTTGGCATAATATCACTCCTTTTAGTCGTGAAATTAAAAATGCAAAATTAAAAATTAAAAAAGCGTGTGTATTAATAATTGCTTTCTTTTTGCACTTTTAATTTTTAATTTTTACTTTCTACCATACGGCAGCATTGATTCGACACGCTCCTGGTCGCTTTTGGAAACCAATGTGTCAATATCGAGATTGCGTTTTCTCTTTGGCGATTTGCTGGTCAAAATATGACGCGCATACGCGTGTCCGCGTTTGAATTTGCCCGATGCGGTCGAGCGGAAACGCTTTGCCGCGCCTTTGTGTGTTTTTAATTTCGGCATTTTTATATTGCTCCTTTATTTTTAGCCGCAGAGTTCACGGAGGACACAGAGAAATTTTTATATTGTTTTGAAAAACTCGATGAATTTTGTGTTCTCTTTGGCAAATTTATTCTTTCTTCGCCGGTTGTTTGACCGGCACTTGAACCTTTTTCGGCACGAATATCACAAACATTTGATAGCCTTCCATCTTCGGCGTCACTTCGACATCAGCAATATCGGCTAATTCGTCGCGCAGTTTGGCAAGCAGATTCGCGCCGAGTTCGCGGTGCGTCATCTCGCGTCCGCGAAAGGCGATGGTCGCGCGGACTTTGTTGCCTTCGGCAATCCAGCCGCGCGCCCGTTCCATCCGGTATTGATAATCGTGGTCGTCGGTTCCGGGACGAAATTTAATTTCTTTGACCTCGACCGTAACCTGTTTTTTCTTTGCTTCGTGCGCCTTTTTCTTTTCTTCGTAAAGAAACTTACCGTAATCAATTATGCGGCAAACCGGCGGTTTGGCATTCGGCGCGACTTCGACCAAATCTTTGCCTTCGCTGCGCGCTCTTTGTATCGCATCGCGCGAATCCATTACGCCGAGCTGTTCTCCGTCTTCGTCGATTACTCTGACGGACGGAACTCTGATGCGCTCGTTCGTCTTGTGAAGCGGACCGCGCTGAAAGCGGCTGGGACGGTTTTTGCTGAATCTACTTGCGATATTTTTTCTCCTTATGCTTGTATTTAGAATGCGAGTTTCGGGATTGAAATCTCGAGTTCTAAATTTTGAATCCTAAATCGATTTGGCTCGCGTTTCCTTCAAACGCTTTGCCATTTCCTTAAATTCTTCCAAACTCATCACGCCCAAATCGCCCTGTTTTCTTTCGCGGACGGCGATTTTATTGTCTTCCAGTTCCTTATCGCCCAAAACGAGCATAAAAGGAATTTTTTGTATCTGCGCGTCACGAATTTTCGCACCGATTTTATCCGATTTTAAATTCGTCTCGACTCGAAAACCACTTTGTTTCAATTCTTTGACGACGCTTTCGGCATAATCGTTGATGCGGTCGGTGATCGGCAAAACGGTAATTTGGACGGGCGCCAGCCAGAAGGGAAATGCGCCGGCGTAATGTTCAATCAGAACGCCGAAAAATCTTTCGACCGAGCCGAACAAAGCGCGGTGAATCATTACGGGACGATGCTTCTGTCCGTCTTCTCCGGTGTATTGCAAATCAAATCTTTCCGGCAAATTAAAATCGAGTTGAATCGTGCCGAGCTGCCAGATTCTACCAATCGCGTCTTCGATTTTGATGTCGATTTTCGGACCGTAAAAAGCCGCTTCGCCTTCGATACGCTCGTAAGAAATTTTTCTTTCCTTTAAAGCATTTGCCAGTGAATTTTCGGCGTTTTCCCAATCTTCGTCTGCGCCGAGATAACCTTTATTTTCCGCTGAGCCGCGCACCGAAAGCTCAAACCTGACTTTCTCGAAACCGTAAGTTTCAAAAACCTTGATAGCGAAATCCAGACAATCGGCGACTTCTTCACGCACCTGGTCCGGGGAAACGAACAAATGTGCATCGTCGACTGTAAATCCGCGAACACGCATCAAACCGTGCAGAGTTCCAGACAGTTCGGCGCGGTAAACCGTTCCCATTTCCGAATATCTCTGCGGCAAATCGCGGTAAGATTTCGGCGAAGCCTTGTAGATTCCGATGTGAAACGGACAATTCATCGGCTTCAGACGAAACTCGTCCGCGTCGCCTTCGACGTGCGTCGGCGCGAACATCGAATCGGCATAATTTTCTTCGTGTCCCGAAATTTTCCAAAGCTCGCGTTTGGCGATGTGCGGCGTGAAAACGAAACTGTAACCGCGTTTCTGCAATTCTTCCTTGAGAAGATTTTCCATCTCCATCCGAATAATGCCGCCTTTCGGATGCCAGAGAATCAAGCCCTGACCGTAATCATCGGAAATCGAGAACAAATCGAGTTCTTTCCCGATTCTCCGGTGGTCGCGTTTTTCCGCTTCTTCGCGCTGCTTGAGCCAGGCGTCGAGTTCTTCCTGAGTCGCAAAAGCGGTTCCGTAAATACGCTGCATTTGCTGATTGTTCGCGTCGCCTTTCCAATACGCGCCGGACAAAGCCAGCAGTTTAAAGGCTTTTAATTTATTCGTATTCGGAACGTGCGGACCTAAACAGAAATCGACAAACGGCGTGTTTTCGATATGATAAGCCGTCGCCGTCTCGCCCGCTTTTTCGTTGATCAATTCGCATTTCAGCGGCTCGTCGCGTTCGGTAAAAAGTTTGACTAAATCCTGTTTGGCAATCACTTCACGACGATAAGCCAGATTGCGTTTGGCAATGTCGCGCATTTTCTTTTCGATCACCGGCAAATCCGTTTCGGTCAATTGGCGCGGCGCGATTACGTCGTAATAATAACCATAACGCGGGTCGTCCATCAGAGCGGGACCGACGCCGAGCTTCGTTTCGGGAAACAAATCAAGCACCGCCGCCGCGAGCAGATGCGCCGCCGAATGACGAATCACTTCCAGCCCACCGCGCGTCTCAGTTAAAATCGGCTCGATTGATAAAACTTCATCGGTCGGCTGAAGCTCAAACGACAAATCCACTTCGTCGCCGTTGACTTTCGCCGCCAGTGTCTTTTTAACCAAATCACGGTCAAACGATTTTAATGCTTCCGCGACGCTCAAGGGAGCGGGGAAACTTTTCTGGTTTTCTCCGACTTTTACGTTTATTTCGCTCATAACTTTGTTAATTGAAAATACGGTCGATGAATGCTTTCGCAATTTCGCAAAAAGTTTGCAAAATCACTCAACATAAACCAAAAATTCCAACTAACAATTCTACTACTCAAGAAAGATTTGATTTGATAAGAGCGACTTTGCCTTGCATCTATAAAATAAATGCGAATATCCGCGCTGTTAGAAGCGCGTCGTAGTAGTTCGTGTCTGTGCAAAGTTCTTTGTTAGCATCTTACCAAAAATGGTGAATACTGAAATGACGAACGAGGAATGAAATAAAAATCTCCTCGCTTCGCCACTTAGTATTTCAAAAAAATTGGTAGGCAATAGCAGAGTTGAACTGCTGACCCCTACCGTGTCAAGGTAGTGCTCTACCACTGAGCTAATTGCCTGTCCGTGTTCGCCCAAATTATTTCAAAGCGAACTAATAAAATAGCGAAGAAAATCGAGTCGTGTCAAGTTTGGAAGCAATTTCGAGAGATTGACAAAATAGACTGGAAAATTCAACTGTTAAAACCGACAAGATTACAAAATTGCAAGGGGAACAAAATTTTGATTAAAGCAGTAATTTTTGACGTTGATGGAACATTGCTCGATTCGGTGGACGTGCACGCCGAATCCTGGGTGCAAACTTTTAAGGAATTCGGCAAGGAAGTGCCGTTTGAGGACGCTAGAAAACTAATCGGTATGGGAAGCGACCAATTTTTAAGCGATTATTTTTCAAAAGAAGAACTCGAAGAAAACAATGAAAAAATCGACGAGTTTCGCGGCAAATTATTTATGAAAGAATATATGCCGAAGATAAAACCGTTTCCGAAAGTCCGTGATTTATTTTTAAGATTGAAGAAGGACGATATAAAAATCGTTCTGGCAAGTTCGGCAAAAGAAGAAGAAGTCGAGAAATACCAGAAGATTGCCGACATCGGCGATTTAGTCGAAAAGAAGACCTCGACCGACGATGCCGAAAAATCAAAACCCGAGCCGGACATTTTTCTGGCGGCGTGCGATAAACTCGGTAAAATTGACAAGCAGAATATCGTCGTCATCGGTGATACGCCGTATGACGCGATTGCCGCCAAAAAAGCGGGATTGGGCAGCATCGGTGTTTTGACGGGCGGCTGGTTAAAAG
>JAABUN010003178.1_pt1 | contig 26373 bp, 21 predicted proteins | sample 5559311 | NCBI WGS metagenome assembly JAABUN01 (sample SAMN10711877, study PRJNA513370) | rock metagenome | isolation source: Antarctica rocks | place: Antarctica: Victoria Land, Siegfried Peak sud
TACAGTCCTTGCAGCGGTAACGCTGTTTGCCGTTGTGGATACGTCCGTTCTTTATGCTCTTGCCTTGCTCGCAGTTTGGGCATGTCACCATACCCTGCGTTGTACCATTACTTGCGGGGGACTACCGTCTTTTCACCCAGCTTGACCAGTCCGCCTGTCGGGTCATCCATGTCTTCTAATCTACTTGTTTCTGGCGACCTGTATCCCGTCTGGTGCGCCATCTGAACGTTCTATCAAAACTTCACAGATATCTCTTCAGATACGCCACCACCGCCGCCACATCCGCCAGCCGCGCCTGCGCCTGCGTATCGCCCTCACCGACCTTGACGGTGAGCCCCTGCGGAATCGCGGCGAACGCCTCTTCGTCGGTGGTGTCGTCGCCGATAAATACCGGCGTGGCCTGCGGGTGCTCGGCGGCGAGCCGCGCGGCGGTGCGGCCTTTGCTGTACCCGTGGGGGCGCAGCTCGAGCACCTTTTTCCCCCACAGTCGGTCGAGCGTGCCGGGCATCGTCTCGGCCCACGTTTTGAGCGCAGCTTCACCCGCCGCGTCGACGCGGCGGTAGTGAAGCGCAATAGCCAGCTCCTTGTCCTCGACGTTCAGGCCGGAGATATCCGGGAGCTGTTCGCGCACCGTAGCGAGCACGTCCAGGTCGCCCTCCGCGACGAGGGGTTCGGCGGCGTCGCCGAGGATGCCCGCCTCCATCCCGTGAACGCCGACGACGTTAAGACCTGGTACTTCAAGAAGCCGCGACAAACTCGCCACGCTCCGCCCGCTGACTAGGTAGACGGGATAACGCGCGCTCAGCGCCGCCAGCAGCGCGGGTACGCCCGGGTGCGGAAAGGCGGCTTCGGGGTCGTCTACGATCTCTGCGAGGGTGCCGTCGTAGTCGAGTAAAAAGAGGGGATGGTCGAGGATTTGGGGGTCGTTCACACGCGCTCCAAAGAGGTCAAAAACCGCTTGGCCCACCTGTGAACGTCGAGTTCGTCGACGCGCGCCCGGAGCTGCACGGCGCGGGCGCGGCGGTCGGCTTCGGGCAGCGTCAGGGCGTCTTTAAGTGCCCGCGCTACCCCTTCGGTGTCGAACGGGTTGACCGAGACCGTTCCGGTCAGCACGGCGTCAGCACCGGTAAGGCTCGAGAGCATCAGCACGCCGTTTTCATTCACACACGCAAACTCCTGCGCGACCACGTTCATACCGTCACGTAAAGGGGTGACGAGGGCGACGTCGGCGGCGAGATATAACCCTGCCAGCTCCGTCTGACTGTGGCTGCGGTAGAGGTATTTGACGGGTATCCAGTCGCCCTCCATATATGCGCCGTTGATCCGTCCGGCGATCTCGTCGACGCTGCGTTTAAGCTCCTGGTAAGACTCGACGCGGGTACGCGTCGGCGACGAAATCTGAAAAAGCGTGACCCGTCCCCGGTATTCGGGATAAAGCTCCAAAAACTGTTCAAACGCCAGCAAGCGTTGGGGAACGCCTTTGGTGTAGTCGAGCCGGTCTACGCCGAGGAGCATAAATTCGCTGTGCAGGTCTTCGCGGAGCTTGGCGGCTTCGGCGCGTACGGCGGCGTCCCCTGCAAGCTCCTGAAAGTGCGCGGTATCGACGCCGATGGGGTGCGCCTCGACCCGCACCACGCGGCCCCGGTACGTCACCCGGTCCCCACGGACGTGCGCCTCTGGAACGCGCGCGGCGGCCTCCAAAAAGTTCTGCACGTACTCGTCGGTATGAAACCCGATCACGTCAGCCCCGAGCAACCCTTCGGTGAGCGCGCGCGCCCACGGCAGCGCCCGCCACACCTCTTCGGCGGGCCAGGGGATATGAAAAAAGAAACCGATACGTGCGTCCGGCAGCCGGTGCCGGAGCATCCCGGGGGTCAGCATCAGCTGATAGTCGTGAACCCACACGCTGTCGCCGGGGGTGTAGGCGGCGGCGGCGGCGGCGGCGAAGCGTTCGTTGACGCTCTTATACACGCCGAAAAAGCTGCGTTCGATGTCCATCTGTTCGGTGAAATAGTGGCACAGCGGCCACAACACGCGGTTGGCGAGGCCGTAGTAGTAGCCTGCGACCTCCGACTCGCTTAGGGCTAGACGGTGAACCTCGAGCCTCGGCTTATCTTCGGGGTACCGGAGGCGGGGCGTAGTCTCGGCCCCGGTTTCACCCCACGCCACCCACACGCCCCCCTGCTGTTCCAAAACCGGCAAGAGCGCGGTAGTGAGGCCGCCGACCGACGGTTCCCAGCCACCACCACTCTGCCTGAGCGGTTCACGGTTGGCGAGGACGATCAGCGGCACAGAAATCTTCCAAAGCTGGTGGCTTGCTGGGGGTTCATTTGGTAGCTCAAAAAGGCTCCTCGTAGATCAGAAGGGTTCAGTAATATTATGGTCCATGTTACCGCCCCTACGCGTATAAGACTGACGGCCTCTCCCTTTTGACTTTATCGTTCTCCTTTGCCGGTGCTCGGGCCGCCACTTCACCCTATTTTTTCGCTCTGTTCTTCGCCCTGTTTTTTGCACCCGGTTGCCCCGCCGGAAGCGCTTGCCGCGTGCTACCCTACTCGTGGACAGGGGGTAGGGCGTGAAGTTCAGGTCTCTTCTCAGCACCGTGCTGATGAGTTTCAGGGTCAGTTTTGCACACGAAAAGTGGTTTTTCGAGGGGACGCGCCCGCCCCTCCAGCTGTCCTCGGCGTTGGGGCCGCCCAACTTGTATTTCATCGTGTTTGCGCTTTTCCTAACAGGAACTACCTACTTGTGGTGGCGGCGGCGCGACTACCGTGGTCTCCTGCCCGGCCCCGACTTCTTCGGTGGTCTGGCGTGGCGGCGGAGCGCACTTTACGGCCTCGTCCCGGCCATTTTAGGCGTTCACGTGGCGGTGCCACTTTTGGTCAACGGGGTGCAGGGGACGCTGTTCGCGCCGAGCAGTACGCTGCCGGGAGCGTGGACATATATTCTGGGACTTGTACAAACAGGGGTGGCACTGTCGTTTTTTTACGGCGGCTTCGCGCGAGCAGCGGCGGTGGTTTTGGCGCTCGTATGGGCGCTCGGACTCTTTATAGTGGGGCTGGAGGGGATGCTTGAGAACGTCTTCTACCTGGGCTTCGCCGGATTTTTTTACCTCGCGGGGCGCGGGCCGATCTCGATTGACCGGCTGATCTTTCCGAAGCTCGAGCCCTCCGCGCGGCTTATGCGCCACGCCGTTCCGGTACTGCGCGTCGGTGTCGGCCTCAGCCTTATCGTCGTAGCGGTTACCGAAAAACTTGCAAATACCGCCCTCGCTACGGGGTTTCTAGAGCAGTATCCACTTAACTTTACCGGCGCGCTCGGGCTGCCTTTGCCCGACAGCTTTTTTACCCTGAGCGCCGGAACGGTCGAGCTGGTCGTCGGGCTTTTTATTCTCTTCGGCATCTTTCCGCGCGAAATCATCCTCGTCGCCTGGTTGCCCTTCAACCTTACCCTGACTGTTTTTAACTGGGCTGAGCTGATCGGACACCTGCCGTTTTACGGGGCGATGGCGGTGCTGCTCGTGTGGTCGCCCCAGGATGAACGGCTCTGGACCCAAGGACTACGTGGCGGACCCCTCGCTATCGACGGTCGGGGTGTAGGAACGCTCGAGTCGGACGCGCCGCCGAACACACCGACAGCTAAACGGCTCGGTTAGAGGGAGCGTATATAGGCGTAAAGAGACCAGCAGAGGTGCTGGCCCTGCGGTTTGCGGCGCGTTTACAATCCGGCTTTTTGAAACGCGCTCTTTACAATTTCCTGCGCCTCACTCTGAATCTCTTTCAGGTGCGCCTCACCCCGAAACGACTCGGCGTAGATTTTGTAAATCTCTTCGGTTCCCGACGGGCGCGCGGCGAACCAGCCCTGCTCGGTGACGACCTTGAGGCCGCCGATAGCTGCGCCGTTGGCGGGTGCCTCGGTTAGTTTGGCGGTGATGGGGTCGCCCGCCAGCGTGTCCGCCGTGACCTGCTCGGGCGAAAGGTTTGCCAAGACTCCCTTCTGCTCGGTGCTTGCCGGGGCGTCCATGCGGGCGTAGTGGGGTGAACCAAACTCGGTTTCCAGATCGCGGTAGTGCTCGGCGGGGTCGCGGCCTGTTTTGGCTAAAATCTCGGCGGCTAACAAGTCCATGATGAGGCCGTCTTTGTCGGTCGTCCATACCGTTCCGTCGAGACGCAAAAACGACGCCCCCGCCGACTCCTCACCGCCGAAACCGTACGAACCGTCCAAAAGTCCGGGGACGAACCACTTGAACCCGACCGGCACCTCCTCGAGCTTCCGCCCGAGCCGTCCCGCCACCCGGTCGATCATCGAACTCGAGACCAGCGTCTTGCCGACCGCCGCGTCCGCGCGCCAGCCCGGACGGTTTTGAAACAAGTAGTCGATGGCGACCGCCAGATAGTGGTTCGGGTTCAGCAATCCGCTCTTGGTCACAATTCCATGCCGGTCGGCGTCCGGGTCGTTACCGAAAGCCACGTCGAAGTCGTTTTTAAGGTCGATCAGGCTCGCCATCGCGTACGGTGACGAGCAGTCCATACGGATTTTGCCGTCTTTGTCGAGCGTCATAAACGCAAAGGTCGGGTCGACGCGTTTGTTGACGACGACCAAATCCAGTCCGTAACGCTCAGAGATCGGCTCCCAATAGGGGAGGCTGGCCCCGCCCATCGGATCGACGCCGAGCTTTAGCCCTGCCCCGGCGATAGCGTCCAGCTCGAGGACGTTTTGCAGGTCGTCGACGTACGGCTTTACGTAGTCGTAAAAGTGCGTCGTATCGGCGTTCAGGGCTTTCTGAAACGAGGTGCGTTTAACGTCCCTGAGTCCACCCTGCAATATCTCGTTCGCCCGCGCTTCGATCTGTTTGGTCACGTCGGTGTCGGCGGGGCCGCCCGAAGGCGGGTTGTATTTGAAACCGCCGTCTTCGGGTGGGTTGTGTGACGGGGTGATCACTACGCCGTCGGCAAAATTATCTTTACGCCCTCGGTTGTAGCTCAAAATCGCGTGCGACACGGCGGGCGTCGGGGTGTAACCCAAACCGTCCTGGAGCATCACCGTCACGCCATTGGCGGCAAAAACTTCGGTAGCCGTGATCATGGCGGGTTCGGATAAGGCGTGCGTGTCCATCCCCACAAAGAGCGGCCCGCCGATCCCCGCCGCCTGCCGGTACTCGCACAAAGCTTGCGCCACCGCCAAGATATGCGCCTCGTTAAAGCTGCCGTTTAGAGACGTGCCGCGGTGTCCGGAGGTTCCGAACGCCACGCGCTGACTAAGATTTTCCGGGTCGGGCTGAGTGGTGTAGTAGGCCGCGACGAGGCGCGGGATGTTGGCGAGGTTTTCGGGTGGGGCGGGGTGTCCGGCTCGAGACATAAGACCTCCAGGGTAGGGTAGGGTGCGTGTTTTGGATATACCATAAAGTACCCGGAACCGAGTACCCAGAATTGAGTACCCAGTGCCGAGTGGTTCTTACTCGGTACTCAGGACTCGGAACTTGGTACTACTCGGCACTCATCCCTCCTTACCCTTTCCTGACCCCTGTGGGTTACGGTATACCCCGGAGGTAACGCGGTGAAAAAAGCTATCGTTTTAGGTCTGGCTCTCTCCTCGTTCGCAGCGGCGCAACAAGTCGAGTTGCGGCTTATGGAAACCACCGACATTCACACCAACATCGTCCCTTACGACTACTATCAGGACGCCGAAACGGACGCTTTCGGCCTCGCGAAGACCGCCACGCTCATTAAGGCGGCGCGTGAAGAAGCGCCCAACAGCCTCTTGTTCGACAACGGTGACCTGATTCAGGGAAGTCCGCTCGGCGACTTTAAGGCCAGAGTCGAGGTGCTGCAAGAGGGCGAGGTTCATCCGGTCTATCAGGCGATGAACCTGCTCGGCTACGACGCCGGAAACGTCGGCAACCACGAGTTCAACTACGGTCTGGAGTTCCTAAACCTCACCCTCGAGGGCGCAAATTTCCCTTACATCAGCGCCAACGTGTACCGGGCGGACGGTGAAGAAAACTATTTCGAGCCGTATGTAATTCTCGAGCGTGAAGTGACCGACGAAGCGGGCAAAACGCATCCGCTGAAGGTCGGCGTGATCGGTTTTGTACCGCCACAGATCATGGTCTGGGACAAGTCGAACTTGGCGGGCAAAGTCACGGCTAAAGACATCGTCGAAACCGCCGAAAAGTTTGTGCCGGAGATGCGCCAGGCCGGGGCCGATATCGTGGTAGCGGTGCCGCACTCGGGCTTTGAGGCTGGCGAGCGGCAGGGTATGGACGAGAACGCGGTTTTGTACCTCAGCGAAATCGAGGGAATCGACGCCATCATGTTCGGACACGCGCACAGCGTCTTTCCGAGTGGGCAGTTCGAGGGCTATCCGGGCGCAGATTTGGAGAAAGGCACCATCAACGGCGTACCGTCGGTGATGCCGGGCTTTTGGGGCGACCATCTGGGCGTTATCGACCTGACCCTGACGCTCGAGGGTGACGCGTGGACGGTGACGGATTCTCGAACCGAAGCGCGACCCATCTACGACCGTGAAAACGAAACGTCGCTCGCGGACGCCGACCCCGAAATCGTCGCCGCCGTCGCCGAAGCGCACAAAGGAACGCTCGCCTATATCCGCAGCGAGGTCGCTGAAACCGAAGCGCCCATCACCTCGTTTTTTGCCCAGGTGCTAGACGACCCCTCGGTGCAGATCGTCAATCAGGCGCAGACCTGGTACACCGAGGCGGCGGTGCAGGGAACCGAGTACGAAGGTCTGCCGATCTTGTCCGCAGCCGCGCCTTTTAAGGCCGGGGGGCGCGGTGGGGCCGCGAACTACACCGACATCCCCGCCGGAACGCTGGCGATCAAAAACGTCGCCGACCTATACATCTATCCGAACACGCTCAAGGTGGTCAAACTTACGGGCGCGGAGGTGAGGGCGTGGCTCGAGCGTTCTGCCGGGCAGTTCAACAGGATCACCGAAGGTCAACCCGAGCAGCCGCTCCTGAACGAAGACTTCCCTTCGTACAACTATGACGTGATTGACGGCGTGACCTACGAAATCGACGTGTCGCAACCCCCCAAATACGACGCCGACGGCAGCGTAGTCGATGAAAATGCCCAGCGCATCGTCAACTTGCAGTATGACGGCGAACCTGTGACGGACGCTCAGGCGTTTTTGGTAGCGACGAATAACTACCGCGCGTCGGGTGGCGGCGCGTTTCCCGGTTTGGACGGCTCGAGTATCGTCATCGACTCGCCCGACGAAAACCGGCAGGTCTTGATCGACTACCTGACCGAAACGGAGACTGTCAACCCGAGCGCCGACAGCAACTGGAGCTTTACCGACCTCCCCGGTGAGGTGACGGCGACCTTCGAGAGTGCCGCCGCCGCACAAGAAGCGATTCCCGAAGACGCCGCCATCAGCTTTGCGGGGCCGAGCGCGGAGGGGTTCGGGACGTACGAGATAACGTTTTAGAGGCGAGTCTCGAGCAGCGAGCTATGAGTGGAATCTCATAGCTCGTTTGCTTGCGCCGACAGGTCGTTCGGAGCAGCTTTCAGCCCGTTGTCTGCAAACGTAACCCATCTAGCTTTTACCCGCTGCTGGGCGCAAGTAAACTGTTTGGGTAGGCCATCAAATACAGACCAAGACAAAACTCGAAGGGACAAAACATGCTGAAGCCACACCCCTGAGATTGGGTACGTTCGTGCGGCTACCGGCAGCTAAGCCACACTTTACTTGGTACAACTATCGGCCGTCTCAATCTTTTCTGCTACGTTGTCAACGCTTTTGAATAAGTTCTAAATAGTCGAGCCGTAAAATCTTCTCAGATATGGAAAGGCTTTTTAATGCTTGGAGAATGTGGCAGTCTACGCCAACGGGGGATAAATATGCATTTAGGTAATCCAACACGGTTTCTTCTCGCATCGGTAATTGCGCTGGTAGCGTGTGGCTCGTTACCCGCTTCGGCAACAGAAGAGACCGCGCCGGAGTGGACGGGCGCGATCACCATGCGCGCGCAGGCTTACACGCCTAACGCTCGAGACGACGAAAGCCCGCTGACGGCGTTTCAAGAAGTAGCCGACGCTTACGAGGCGGAGCATCCGGGCGTAACCATAGATTTTATCGATGAAGAAATCCCCGATAACAATAACGACATCCGGGTAAAGGCTGCTGCGGGTGAACTTTATGATGTATTTTGGGCGCAGTGGAGTAGCTTAAACGGTGCTCTGCCGCAGGGGGTTGCAGTCGATCTAGCGTCTTATTTCGCTGAGCCTAACCCCTACGTCCCCGACGTTGCAACCTGGGCCGAGGCGATGAACCCGACCCTTATCACCGAAACAGCCGCGCCCGGCGGGGCCAGCTACAACATCAACGGCGACTTTGTAGCGACCGCCTTTTTCTACAACGAAGCCCTGTTCGAGCAGGCTGGTATTACCGAAACGCCGACGAGTTGGCCTGAGCTGCTAGGGGTCGCCAAGCAACTTCAAGAAGCCGGTGTTCCGGCGGCTGTGGGTGTACCCCTCTACAGCTGGTGGCAACGCCACTTCTTGTCGGATTTTTACGCCGAAGACTACGAACGTATCGCGGCGTTTGACGGCGCTCCCGCGATCTCTGCGCTCGACGAGGCGGTCGCTATCGATCAGGGAATCCTAAGTACCGATGATCCACGCTTTATGGCCTGGTGGCCGATCTTCAAAGCGTTTACCGACACCTGGGTACCAGACTATCTGGCGCTCTCCCCCGACCAGAACGACGCCGCTTACCAAGACTTTATCGGTTCCAAAGCAGCCATGCTTTACGAAGGCTCTTACACACCCAACAAGTTTGAGGATTCAGGCATATCTTTCGGGTACAGTTCGTTTAACTTCCCACCGCTCGGTCCGGACGTTTCCGAGTATAGTACCGAGCTTGACACCTCTAACGCAGTGGGGGGACCCAACGCAGCCTATCAGTACGCGATCTCGAGCGAGCGTGCCAACCGCACGATGGCAGAACCTGGGAAGTTCGAGGCGGTTCTCGATTGGCTGCGCTATATCGGCACGCCAGAAGTTGCCGAGAAGATCATCAACGAAGAAGGAAGCTTTATCCCTACCTGGTTAGGCACCACCCCTAACCCCGGCTCCGAAGCACTCGCTACTCAGGCTGACCTAGAGCTCCGGACGGTCTCGGTCGGTAACACCAGCGCTACCTTGAGCGACGACATGCAGCGCATCTTCGGACTCTACTTGTCGGGCAACGTAAGTCTGGAGGACGCACAAACGCAGGTGCAAGGGGCGCTTGACCGCTCGGTCGCCGACTACGCCAGGAGTAACGACGTCGATTTAGAGCAGTACGGCGAGTAACGCCATTGTACAGGACGCCGCCCTTCGCGGCGTCCTAATCTTTTGGGAGTGATGAATTGACTTTTTCAGGTAGAACTAAACGCCGCCCCGGCTTTTTCGGGCGTATTTGGCGCTCCCGCATCGCCTATCTCTTTTTGTTACCGACGTTTATCTTTCTGGCCTACTTTATGTATTACCCAGCGTGGACCGCACTCCAGGGAGCATTTACCTATTGGGACGGCTTTAACCCACCACAGTTCGTAGGTTTGGAGAACTTCCGGCGCGCTTTCGCCGATCCGGTGCTGCGTGTTTCGGCCCTCAACAACCTTATTTGGGTACTATTCGGTATCGCTTTGGCGCTGATTCCTTCCTTTCTCGTTGCCGAACTTATCTTCTTTTTGCAGGGTGAAAAGAAGCAGTACTTTTACCGTACCCTCTTTATCATCCCTATCATCGTCCCTTCCATCGTACTTATCTTGCTCTGGACCTTTTTCTACCGGGGTGATGGTCTGATCAATCAGCTGCTGGGAATAGTCGGGCTGGAACGCTTTCAAACGCTCTGGATCGGCAACCCGGACACTGCGCTGTACGCGCTGATACTGATGGGGTTCCCGTGGATCAACGCGTTTAACCTGCTCATTTTTTACGCCGGGTTACAGGGAATTTCAAAAGAAGTGTTGGAGGCGGCTCGGCTCGAGGGAGCCACGGGCTGGCGGCGAGTCTGGAAGATCGACGTCCCGTTGGTGCTACCGCAATTTCGCCTTCTTCTCATCTTGGCTATCGTCGGGAACGTACAAAACATCGTTACGCCGCTCGTGATGACCGACGGCGGTCCCGGTTATTCGACGTACGTCCCGGCCTTACACATGTATAAGTCGGCGGTAACCTACGGCGAGTTCGGGTACAGCATGGCGATTTCGTTTTTACTTTTTGCGCTAGTCCTTGGACTGACCCTGATCTCTCAGCGTACGCGAAAGGACCGAGCTTGAAACGTTTGGGCGATTTTGTCAACCAGGTGGTTTTGTTGATCTTGGGTCTTTTAAGTCTGTTTCCCATCTACTTTACGCTGGTAAACTCCGTCAAAAATCCTGAGCAGTATGCTCGTAACGCCTTTAATCCACCCGCCGAGTTCCAGTGGCAGAACTTCTCACGCGCTTGGGACGTTATCTCTTTGCCTATTTTCAACACCGTTTTTATCGTCGTCGTAAGTGTGGTTTTTATCTTGGCTTTGGGTTCACTTAGCGCCTACGCTTTTGCGCTGCTCGACTTTCCTGGGCGCAGGTTGCTTTTCGCCCTCGTTTTTGCTTTACTGCTTATTCCCAGTTTTCTGACGCTTATCCCGCTTTACTTGCAGATCAAAGGGCTCGGTTTGTCAAACCACTTTGCCGTCATCTTGCCCTATATCGCCGCCGAGCAAGCGTTCACCATTTTTGTCCTCAAGGCTTTTTTCGAGGGACTGCCTAAAGAGCTGCTCGAGGCCGCCAAAGTTGACGGCGCGGGAGAATTTTTTACCTTCCGCCGCATTGTGCTGCCGCTTTCGGTGCCGGTCTTAGTCAGCGTCGGGATCATCAACGTTATTCCCCTGTGGAACGACTTTTTGTTGCCGCAGTTGGTGCTAAGCCGCGACTATCAAACCGTTACGATGGCGCTGGTGGCGTTTCAAGGTAACGCCGAGAGCTACACTGCCCCGGACTTCGGCGCGCTTATGGCTGCCTACACGCTCGCCTCGGTACCGCTGCTTATCCTCTTCTCGTTTCTGATGCGCTCCTATATTGAAGGGCTGACGAGCGGCGCGCTCAAAGGTTGACCCTCGCCCGCTCGAGCCCCGACTTGCAACCCTTCACCGTCGGCATTTACCTGATGCAGGGTGCGTACGACCGACCCTCCGGATGGTTCATTCGGGGAGCTGGTACTCCAATATCACCTCGTCGATGTAACGCCCGCCGATCTTCGCGTGCTTTTTCGCCACGCCGACCTGTTGGAAACCGTACCGGGTATAGCTGCGTAACCCCGCTTCGTTGTCGGCGCGTACCCACGCCAACAGTTTCTCGTACCCCTTGGCTTTGGCGCGCTCAAACGTCGCTTCGTACAGGTGTCCCGCGATCCCTTGGCGCTGACTTTCGAGCCTCACATAGGTACCTATCTCGCCTACATGCTCGAAGGCCGGGAGCTGACTCAGGGGTGTTACGACCTGAAAGCCCAGCAGTTCGTGGTCGTGAAAAGCGCCTAAGAAGCTGCCTCGAGCCGGGAAGCTCTCGATAAACTCCAACTCGGCGGCGACCGTAAAGGGTGAGCTGAACGCGGTGTAACATCCGGCTTCGATAATGGGATTTAAGAGGTTGACGATAGCTTCGGCGTTTTCCAGACGTATGTCACGAAGGCTGACCATGTAACTATCCTACGCCTCACCGCCAGCGACGTTTTATAGTTTCCTATGACCGACGCCCCCGCACCACCACCACCTACCCCTCGAGACACCCTCTCCGTTACCCACCACACCCTCACACTCGGGGCTCGAGACCTCCGCTACACCGTTACGACCGGCACGCTCGTCTTTAGCGAAGAAGCCCAGAAAGACGGCGTAGCCGAGGGTGAAAAACCCAAAGCGACCGTCTTTTTTGTCGCTTACACGCTCGACGGTACCGAACCGGGGACGCGTCCGCTGACGTTCTCGTTTAACGGTGGCCCCGGTTCGTCGTCGGTGTGGTTGCACCTCGGGCTGCTCGGGCCGAAGCGCGTGGTGTTTGGCGATGAGGGCCACCCGACCCCACCGCCGTACCAGCTTGTCGATAACGAGCACTCGCTTTTAGACGCCAGCGACCTGGTCTTTATCGACCCGGTTTCTACCGGTTACAGCCGCGCCGTAACGGGTGAAAAAGCGGGTGAGTTTCACGGTTTCAAACGCGATTTGGAGTCCGTCGGCGATTTTATCCGTTTGTACACGTCGCGCTACGGGCGTTGGCTCAGCCCTAAATACCTGATCGGCGAATCTTACGGAACGACGCGGGCGGCGGGGCTTTCGGGGTATCTGCAAGCTCGGCACGGGCTCTATCTAAACGGTCTGATGCTCATCTCGTCGGTTCTGGATTTCGGCACGCTGCTGCCGCAACCCGGCAACGACCTGCCGCACCTGCTGATGTTGCCGAGTTTTACCGCGACCGCGTGGTATCACCACAAGCTCGCTGAAGGGTTGCAGGAAAAGCCGTTGGCTGAAGTTCTGCGTGAAACCGAAACATTTGCGCTCGGTGACTACGCGCTCGCGCTGCTGCAAGGCGACCGTTTGCCCGAACAAAAGCGTGCAGAAATCCGCGCCGAACTCGCCCGTTATACGGGGCTGAGTGAGGAGTATCTCGAGCGTGCAGACCTGCGCGTCGATATTATGCGTTTCGTCCGCGAACTGTTGCGCGAAGAAGAACGTACGGTGGGCCGGCTAGACAGCCGTTTTACCGGCGGCGAGCGCGACGCGGCGGGGGAAACCTTTTCCTACGACCCGTCGTACGCAACTATTCAGGGGCCGTATACCGCCGCCTTCAACGATTACGTGCGCCGCGAACTGGGATTTGAAAGCGACCTCAGTTACGAGATTATCGCCAACTTGTACGAGACTTGGAGCTATAAAGAGTTCGAGAACCGCTACGCCGAGGTCGGGGAGACGTTGCGGGGCGCGATGACGCAAAACTCGCACCTGCGGGTGCATGTAGCGAGCGGTTTTTACGACCTGGCGACGCCGTACTTTGCAACCGAATACACCCTGGCGCAACTCGGCCTGACGCCGGAGCAGCGCGGGCGGCTGAGCGTAAGCACCTACGAGGCGGGACACATGATGTACGTAAAGCTGGCGGCGCTGGAAACGTTGAGTGCCACCCTGAGAGCATTCGTGCAGCCCTAGCCGTCTCGCACCTGTTCGCCGCATTCTCGGAGCGTAGGCTCAGGTTTTACCGGGTTTCTACTTTTACCGACTTTCTACGCGCGCTCATCCGGGATTTGTTCTCGAGGCTGGTGACAAGGCGAGAGTAAGCCGTGAGCTATCTACTTGTAGGGGAGGGCTAAAGGGGAGAAAACACCACCAGCACCCAAAACGAACCCTAGACGAGCCCGCTACCGAGCGCCTCGACGAACTGCTGCGCCGTCCGTCCCGAGTAGCCGTTGCCCCATTCGGCAAACCGCACCGCTCGAGCGTCTAGTTCGGGATCGCTGAGGCCGTCGCGGGCTGCCAACCCCCGGACGATCTCGAGGTAACGCCGCTGCGTGGCGTCGGGGAAGGTGAGGACCAGGCCGAAGCGGTCGGCAAGCGCCAGCTGTTCGTGCTGCGTGTCCCAAGCGTGCGGGTCGTCGTTTAGCGGGTCGGGCCGGTCGGAAAAGCGTTCGCTGACGAGGTGGCGGCGGTTGCTGGTGGCATATACCAAAACGTTCTCCGGGCCGCCGCCGAGAGAGCCCTCTAAAAGCGATTTGAGCGGCCCGTAGGCGCTACTTCCGGTCCCAAACGCCAGATCGTCGGCGAAGATCAGATAGCGGTGTGGTCTGCCGCGCAAGGCTGCTGAAATCTCCGGCAAGTCGGTGAGGTCTCCGGGCGTGACCTCGACAAAACGCAGACCCGCCGCCGCGTAACGCCTGCCCAAACTCCGTAGGGCCGTGGATTTGCCGCTACCGCGCGGCCCGTAGAGCAGCGTGTGCTGCGCCCCGCGCCCGGCTAAAAACGCTTCGGTGTTGGCGCGGAGCCGCGCCACGGCGTCGCCTACACCGACGAGCCGTTCGGCCTCCGTCCACGCTGGATGAACAACGCCGCGCGGACCCCCTTCCGCCCAGCGAAAGGCCGGAAACCGGGCCAGTTCACCCGTACCGTTCTCTCGGTAAGCCGTAAGCAGGTCGGTCAATACGGCCTCCGGGTCTGCGCCGCGCAGGGTTTCAGCGAGCGCCGCGACGGGGCCGCCCTGAGCATCGGCTAGGGACTCGAGGGCTGGCACTTCCCCCACGAGGTCGGCGACTTCGGTCTGCCAGTCGCGCTGCAAAAGCTCGGTTATCACCCCCAGGTCGCGCCGCGCTCCGGCGAGCAGGCCGGGGGCGGAATCACGCTGCGCCGCCAAAGCTCCGACCAGCGGCGACTCGGTGTAGAGGAGCGACGCTGCCGCCGCCTCAAACAGGTTCGCGTGGCGCGCTTCGGCGAGCCTGCCGTAGAGGTCGGCGTACGCCTCGCCGACCCTCGCGGCGTGGCGGTTTGTGCGGGCGTCGGCGCAGGCTTCTGCAAGGTTTGCCAGGGCGAGCGCCCACGGCCCCAGCGCGGCAGGGCGAAAGATGTACTTCACCGGATACCTCTCACAGTGTTTCTAGATTCATCAGCGTCCATAGATTCACTAGCGTCTCCAAAGTCATTGCACCCTCAGATAGTGCGGCGGCGCGGCGTTCGGCAGGGGGTTGTCCGGAGCGTGACCGAGACGCGCGTGGAGGTCCGGCAGGGCGCGCTGCATCGCCTCCTCGCCCGCGCGCGCGCCCTTTTCGGCGCGGTGCAGGTCCCACCAGGCGATACGGGGGTCGACGCGGAGTAAAATCGCTCCTGCCGGAGTTTCCAGAAGCCGGGTGTAAGATGCGCCCGCACGGGCCAGCCCGCGCAGCAAAGTACCGTAGGCGTGTCGGGGCGCGCTTAAAAACCGCTGGTACCACCAGCCGCCGAACCGTGAAGCGTGGAGCTGCCGAAAATGTTGAATCGCTCTGGCTTTTTCTACCGTGATGCCGGTATGAACGCCCAGCACGAGTTTGGCTTCAGCCATCAGGGGCGTAATGGGAACAGGTGAGACGAAACCGCCGTCGATAAGCCTGCGCCCTCCGACCTCGACGGCCCTGGTGACGGCGGGCAAGGCGCAACTCGCCCGCACCGCCCTCGCGAGCGACCCTTCACGCAGCACCACCAGCTCGCCGGTGTCTACGTCCGTACAGGTGACGTGCAGCGGCAACCGGAGGTCTGAAAAGGTCGCGCCGTGAAAAAGGGTGCGCTCGAGCCACCCTTCGATTCGTCCACCTTCGACGAACGCTGCTCGGTGGAGCCCGAAATCGAGCCCTTGCCGCCACACTTCGCCTGCCGGAAACGTCGCGGCCCACCGGCGGAGCGCCGCCGCGTCCCGGTAGAGCGCGTAGTGCGCGGCGATGAGCGCGCCGAAACTCGTTCCGGAAAGCACCTCCGGGGGCGTCCCGGCTTCATCTAAAACGTTCAAAACGCCCACGTGAGCAAAGGCTCTGGCGGTACCGCCGCCGAGCGCCACCCCGAAACGGTGTGGCGGGGTGTCCGGGCGGGTCGGCATACGTCACTCTATCAATAACTGACGGGAACGTCAGGGTTGGGGAGGCTGGCTCGAACCAGCCTCCCGAAGCCGCGCCATCGCGTAGGCGTCGACAAATATCCCGTCCCGAAAGGCGTACTGTCGGTGCGTACCCTCCCGGATGAAACCGAACTTTTCGTAAAGCCGAATCGCCGGAGCGTTGTCCGTATAAACCTCTAACTCGAGACGCGTTAGATTGAGCCAGCGGTCGGCGAGTTCGGTAATTGCCTGCATCAGCGCCGACCCCACACCCTTGTTCTGCCAGTCGTCCCTTACCGCCATCCCGAGGTTGCCGACGTGACGCCGCCGGGGGCTGGAGAACGTGTGAAGTCCCACGTTACCGACGACCTCATCACCCGCACAAGCGACCAGACTGTAAAACCCTGGGGGCGGGTTCTCCAACTTTTTGCGCCAGCTTTCAGCCGACGGGAAAGGGAGCTGCACGGTTCCCGAGACGGCCCCAGGTTGCAGAAACATCTTGTGAAACGCTCCGTAGTCGCTCGGTTCGGTGTGGCGGACGGTGATGACGTGACTCGGCATGGCTTCGATTATAGCGGGTGGTGAGAGGGTTTCTCGAACAGGACTTAGATTAGAAATGCAGTCTCCATAACCGCCCGACAAGGTTGTCATACTCAGCGTGTGGCCCAATCCAAAACCAGTAAATCTCATTACTTTCCGCAAAGCCCAAAGCTCGGTAACCGATGCCAATTCGCACCGAGTAGACAGCTTGTCTGGTACCGACTCGCTTAAACTGCAAACTGCTATGGTAGTTGTCTTTACGCCGTAACGCGTAGTTTTTGGCGGCTTGTGTATGAACCGTATCGGGTAAGGCAGCTAGGTGTTTCCGAAATCCTCTAGTGATGTGTGACTTCAAGTGGTCTCGGTGAGGAAGTCGTCTAGGCTGCTTACATCTCCCTCAGCTATATCTCGTTTTGCTAAGCTGACGAGTTTGTCCCACTGCTCGTCGGTCGTGGAGGCGAACTTCTCAGCCCAGATTTGCTCATCTTTAAGCTCCGCGAGCCAGTGGGCTGCAACCGCATTCTGGTCTTCGGCGGGCAATTTCTCAAACTCACTGATAACTTTTTGGAGCAGTGCGTTGCTCGTGGCTCGACCTCTACCAAAATTTTAGCACGTCTCATGATTGAGAGAGGACTTGACGTCGGTGATCCCGACCACGCCTGAGCCGCCAGCGTCTAAGGTAGCCGAGGCGTCCGCACGAAACCAGGCGAATTCAAGCCTCGAGCCACCCCCCAAATTCTCTGAACAGCTCTGCTCGAGTGATAGCATGGGGGTCTTATGGCGGCTATCTACCAGCGTGCGCGGCCCATCACCTTTGCCCAGGTGATCGGTCAGGAACACGTCAAAACGCCCCTTCAGGCGGCCCTCTCGAGGGATCGTATCGGTCACGCGTACCTGTTTTCGGGGCCGCGCGGCGTCGGTAAAACCACCACCGCGCGGCTTTTGGCGATGGCGGTCAACTGTGAACGCCGCGAAAAGCCGTGCGGCGAGTGCGAGTCGTGCCTGCTGGTGCGCCGGGGTAGCCATCCCGACGTAACCGAACTCGACGCCGCGAGCAACAACTCGGTCGACGACATCCGCGATCTGCGCGAAAAGGTCTACCTGTCGTCGATTCGGGGCGGGCGGCGGGTGTGGATTTTAGACGAGGCGCATATGCTCTCTAAATCGGCGTCGAACGCGCTCTTGAAAACGCTCGAGGAACCCCCCGAAGGGCTCGTCTTCGTGCTCGCTACGACCGAACCCGAAAAGCTGCCGCCGACAATTTTGTCGCGTACCCAGCACTTCCGCTTTCGCAGGCTCTCAGAGGGGGAGATTGCGGGCAAACTCGGCACGCTGAGCGCCGAAGCCGGGGTCGAGGCCGCGCCTGAAGCCCTGGCGCTCGTCGCTCGCGCCGCCGACGGCGCGATGCGAGACGCCGAATCGCTGCTCGAGCGGCTTTTGGCGACGGGCGCAGCTATCACCCTGCGAGACACCGAAAGCGCGCTCGGGTTGCCGCCGCAGACGCGCGTGCAGGCGCTCGCCCGCTCTCTTGCAGACGGCGACCTAGCGGGACTTTTAGGCGAGGCGGGCGCGCTCTACCGTGATGGTTTCGCGCCGCGTACGCTCGCCGAGAGGCTCATTCTGGAGCTTCGCAGCGCCCTCTACACGCTGGTAGGACTCGAGACGGGGCCGGACGGCGGGTTTTCGCTGCCGCTCGACGAAACCGCGCTGCTGCGAACCATTCACGCCCTCGACGATGAGATGGACCGTTTTGTCCGCTACGACGACCTGTTTTCGCTCGAGGTCGCCCTCATCAAGGCTGGAAACGTCCTGGCCTACAACGTACCCCGCGCGCCACAAGCGGCAGCTCAGGCAACCTCTCAGACAGCAGCTCAGGCGGAGGGAACGGAGCGCCCTGCACCCCAAACGCCTCAACCGACCAAAAACGCCCTCCCCGATTTCGACCCGACGGGCCGCGCCGCCCCGGTTCGTCCACCGCCTGTTACATCTGCCGCCACACCTGCCGCCCCGCCGTCGGAACCACCGCCTCCGGCTCAGCCTTCGGCCGAGCGTCCCAAAGCGTCGTGGCACACCGTCCAGACCCGTGCCGGAACGCAGCTCAAGGCGTTTATGCTGCCTGCGAAAGCCGACATCGAGGGGTCGGATATTTTCTTGCGCTTCGCCGAAAAGAACAAGTTTCACTTTACGCAACTCAAAAATCGTCAGGATGAACTTTCAGCGCTGGTTAGAGACGTGCTGGGTGAGGGCTACACGCTGCACCTCGAGGGGCCGGGGGAGAGGGTTACAAAAAAGTCCTGACGGAGCGCCGAGGCGACGCTCCGACCCCACCCGCACCTGAAGCGCGCACACCACCGGTTACAGAACAATTGGCTACAGAACGGATGACTACAAAACAAGCGACTACAAAACAAGCGACGGTCGTAGAGGCCGAGGCGCAAGTAGAAACCCGAACAGCCGCGTCCCCGGTTGTACCTGACGCTGAAGACGCGCCGCCCACACCCACCGAACCCTCCCCGGCTCAGACGCCACTCGTCCCGCCGCCCGGTAGCGCAGAGGGAACGGCAGTTGCTCTTGAACCCACCCCCGCAACCGAAACGCTGCCGCTGTCCCCGGAACCGTTCGCCGACGAACTGCCGCCGGACTTTTGGGGCGACGCGCTCGAGCCCCCCCCATTACCCCCCACACCTTCCGAACCACCAGACACGCTTTCGAGCGCGCCTTCACCGACTACGCTGACCCCTCCGGATAAACCCGCTGCGCCTGCGCCCTCATCAGGTACAGTTAAACCGCTCGAGGGCAGCTTGCAAAAAGACCCCCGGTTCGTGCTCTTGCAAGAGCTGTTTCCGGGGCATATCAGCGACTGGCACGCCGCGCCTGAAGCGGACGGCGGTATAGGCGACGACGGGGCCACCGACGCCCCCCCTGAACCCGAAACGGTAGAGCTCGAGGAGGGTCTGGACGCCGACGTTTAGGCTTTGAGTGAGGTACGCCCGAGCGGAGATGAGTACGGGCTGAGCTGGCATAGGAGAGCGTGGCAAATGCGCCATCTGGTTGCGGATTTAAGACTGTCTCCACCTTATCGATTAGGCATAGAGCGTTTCATAGGTGTGGCGCAGGTTATCAGGCTATGATGCCCGAAATGACTGGCGAAGCAGCGGTTGAGGTCATCTGGGCTGGACCTTTCAGCTGGCCCGGTTTCGAGAGCAACGGCTTTTCACACCCTATTCCCCAAACGCCCGGGGTTTATCTGCAAACGTTTGAGTACGGAGGTGGGTATCTGATCTATGCTGCCGGGCTCACGCGCCGCCCAATCCCCACACGCTTCAAGGAGCACACGCGCAGGTACCTGAACGGTGAATACAACGTTCTCGACCTCGCTGCGGTGCAAGGGGGGGCGCGCAGAGAGATATGGCACGGCTGGGGTTACGCGCGCAAGCATAGAGGTGAATTCGAGAAACAGAAGCCGATTATCCTCGACGCCGTGCATAAACAGCTCACCGGGTTTCACATTTTTACGGCTAACCTAGAGAGTACGGGAGAAAAGACACGCCTTCCTGAGCGGCTTGAAGCCTCGATCATGGCTTGTCTCTACAGACAGCCGTCGCCCATCTGCGACATTCCTGACAAGGGTATGCAGCTCGCACCGCGTCGGCCCTTAGAAGGTTCAATCTTAGTCAAAAACTATTGTGTAGCCGTTTTGCACGGGCTCCCCGACACTCTCGAGATATGACGGCAAGGCGTCATTTTGCCAGCTACCGAACTAGGCAGGGATACCATCATCATCCTTAGAGAACGAGCAAAGTTGGAAATAAAAAGCCAGCCTTCAAGGGCTGGCTTGCCTGTTCAGAGGCAGATGTTAATTCAACACTTCCTCGTGCTGCCTCTTCTCAAACGTAAACCCACTCGCACCGGCCTCCAACACCACATCGTCCCCATCTTCAATCTCTCCCGCGATAATCTGCCGTGACAGCGGCGTTTCGATGAGTTGCTGAATGGCGCGTTTAAGTGGACGCGCGCCGAAGACCGGATCGTAACCGACGCGGGCGAGCTGTTCTTTGGCCCCGTCCGAAAGGGTCAGGGTGATGTGGCGCTCTTGCAGGCGGCTCCGCAGCCTCGAGAGCTGAATCTCGGCAATCGCCCCGACCTGTTCGCGCCCCAGCGCGTGAAACACGATGATGTCGTCTACACGGTTCAAGAACTCGGGCCGGAAGTGTGCTTGTAGCGCCCCAAAGACGGTCTCTTTAACGGTCTCGTAGTCGGCTCCGCTGCGGCTGGCCTCGAGAATTTGCGGCGACCCGATGTTCGAGGTCATGATCACGACCGTGTTGCGAAAGTCTACGGTGCGGCCCTGCGAATCGGTCAGGCGACCGTCGTCCAGGAGTTGCAAAAGCGTGTTGAACACGTCCGGGTGCGCCTTTTCGATCTCGTCGAACAACAAGACGCTGTAGGGGTGGCGGCGCACCGCTTCGGTCAGCTGTCCGCCCTCGTCGTAACCGACGTAGCCCGGAGGCGCGCCGATCAGCCGCGCGGTGGCGTGACGCTCCATGTACTCGGACATGTCCAAGCGGATCAGGTTTTCCTCAGAATCGAACAGAAGTTCGGCTAAAGCTTTGGCGGTTTCGGTTTTACCGACGCCCGTCGGCCCTAAAAAGATAAACGAACCGATGGGACGGTCTGGGTCGGACAACCCGGCCCTGGCCCGCCGGATAGCGTCGGCGACGGCGGTAACGGCCTCGTCCTGACCGATGACGCGTTCGTGTAATTCACCCTCCAAACGGAGCAGTTTGTCGCGTTCACCCTCGAGCAGCCGCGATAAGGGAATGTTCGTCCAGCGGCTGACCACTTCGGCGATCTCGTCGGCGTCTACGTCCAAACGGACGTATTTGGCGTCGGCGAGGCTGGCCTCGAGCTCGCGCAAGGTCGTGGTGAGTTTCGGCATCCGTCCGTACTGAAGTTCGGCGGCCCGGTTGAGGTCGTATTCGCGCTGGGCCGCCTCCATCTGCGTCCGCACCTCGTCGAGTTCGTTCTGGGCGGCGCTGTACGCGTCGCGGATTTTCTTTTCGGCCTGCCAGTCCGAGGTGGTCTGGTTGATGCGCTCCTCGAGCCCGCGCAACTCCTCTTCAATCCGTAGCAGACGGCTCCCGGCGTCGGTGGTCGACTCGAGCTTGAGGGCTTGTTGTTCGATCTCGAGCTGTAGTTTGCGCCGCCGCAAGGTGTCGATCTCTTCGGGCATACTGTCGAGCTGCACCCGGATACGGCTGGCGGCCTCGTCGATCAGGTCGATGGCTTTGTCGGGCAGTTGCCGGTCGGCGATATAGCGGTTCGAGAGCGTCGCCGCTGCGATAATGGCCGAGTCGGTAATGGTGACGTTGTGGTGAACTTGATACTTCTCCTTAATGCCGCGCAAGATCGAAATCGTATCTTCGACGCTCGGTTCCGCCACCACGATGGGTTGAAACCGGCGCTCTAAAGCGGCGTCTTTTTCTATCGCGCGGTATTCGTTCAACGTCGTCGCGCCGATCATCCGCAGTTCACCACGCGCTAGCGGCGGCTTGAGCATATTGCCCGCGTCGACTGCGCCCTCGGCCTTGCCCGCGCCGACGACCGTGTGCAGCTCGTCCATAAACAAAATCACTTCGCCTTTGGACTGTATCGTTTCGTTGATGACGGCCTTTAGGCGTTCCTCGAATTCGCCCCGAAACTTCGCGCCCGCCAAAAGCGAACCCATATCGAGGGCGATCACGCGTTTGCCGTGCAAGCCTTCGGGGATGTCTTTGTTGACGATGCGCTGCGCGAGCCCCTCGGCGATAGCGGTTTTGCCGACGCCGGGCTCGCCGATCAGCACCGGATTGTTTTTGGTGCGGCGCAACAAAATCTGTACGGCGCGGCGAATCTCTTCGTCACGGCCGATCACCGGGTCGAGCGCGCCGCTCCGCGCCCGCTCGGTGAGGTCGATACCGTACTTTTCCAGAGACTCGAAGGTCGTTTCGGCGGATTTGCTGTCCACAGTTCTCCCTCCCCGCACGTCCTGCGCGGCGTTTTGTAAGGTTTCGGCGGTGGGTAGGCTGCCCAGTTCCTTGCCCGCCGTACGCCGGAGCGCGACCAAAAGCGCGTCGGCGGCGACGAAGGTGTCGTTCCAGCCTTTGGCGATTTTCTCGGCTTCGTCGAAAGCCTTGGCAAGGGTCGGGCTCAGGTACTGACCGTCGCTGCCTGAAACTTTGGGCAGGGTCTCGAGCACCTTGTTCAAGCCGTTCTGAACGGTTTGCAAGTCGCCACCGGCGCGGCCCAGAACCCTCGCCGCCGGACTGTTCGGGTCTGCCAAGAGCGCCACACACAGGTGCGCGGGCGTGACGGTCTGATGCCCACGCGTCCGCGCGATCTGCTGGGCGCTCTGGATAGCAGACAGGGTAGATTCGGTAAAACGTTCGACGTCCATGACTTATAGTATTAAACTTGAGTGTAGTGTTGTCAAGTTATCTCTACGTCTCGTTTAGACCTCAGCATCTGCCGGGTTGAGCAGCTCGAGCCTAAAGTAAGAGGTGTACCCTTCGTCACAGCTGATCAAACCGAAACCCGCGACTGCTGCGTGCGCGCCGATGAGAAAATCCGCGAGCATCCGCCCCTTCGCACCACCCCGACGTTTGTAGGTACTAAACGTGTAGGTGCTGAACGCACGCCCCGCCAAAAACGACGCCTCGACGGGGATCGGGTCGCGCCGAAACAGCGTGGGTGGCAAAAGCTCGTCCAGCTCGTCCAGCGATCCCGACGCCGACGACAACTCCGCTATAACGACCGGATTTACGACGAGTACGCCCTCCCCGGCACACTGCGAAAGTACCTGGGCCGAGCGTCTCCCGAAGGTCGCGTCCGCGCCCCACACATCCAAGACGACGTTGGTATCGACGAGCCACGTCAACGCAGCAGCTTCATCAAGTCGTCGGTCGAGCGCCCGAACTGTTTGCGCCCGTAAAGCTTCGCCACGTTGCTCCCCCTCTCTTTTTTGACGAGCAGGAGCGCCCCACCCTGAACGGTAAACTCCACTTCAGTTTCGGGTAAAAATCCAAGCTGTTCGCGTAGCGCCTGCGGGATCGTAACCTGACCGCGTTCACCGACCTTCATAATGACGCCTCGTATGGATACGTATTCATATTTTGAGTATAGCTCGAGCCTTCACCACCACTACCGTCAGCCAAACGTCAAGTAATGGGTGAGGCGTTACGGCGCGGTTTGTAATGGCGCGCTATATTTAGCCAACACGTTTCGGGCGAGTAGTGGTGTAGGTGCTGGACTTTTCCGCGCAGACAGCCCCGGTAGCCGAACTCACGCACAATCTGGAGGATAAAGTGACGAAAAAATCCAAAACATCCGACAAAAACGGGGCGAGCAAAAACAGCCCCGAAAAAACCGGAAAACTCGATAAAAAGTTCTACGAGTCCGAACTCGAGCGGTTACAGCTCGAGCTGGTCAAGCTTCAGGAGTGGGTCAAGTCGGAGGGACTCAGGATCGTGGTGATCTTCGAGGGGCGCGACGCGGCGGGCAAGGGCGGCGTGATCCAAAGGATTACCGACGCCCTCAACCCGCGCGTTTGCCGTGTGGTCGCGCTCGGCACGCCGACCGAACGTGAAAAAACCCAGTGGTACTTTCAGCGTTATGTCGACCAGCTCCCGGCTGCGGGCGAGATCGTGCTCTTCGACCGGAGCTGGTATAACCGCGCCGGGGTAGAGCACGTGATGGGGTTTTGCACCGAGGCGGAATATCAGGAGTTTATGCGCTCCTGCCCCGAACTCGAGCGGATGCTGGTGCGGTCGGGCATCGTCCTCGTCAAATACTGGTTTTCAGTGAGCCCCGACGAGCAGGAACGCCGTTTTCAAGACCGCCTGGAAGACCCGGCGAAGCGTTGGAAACTCTCACCGATGGACCTCGAGTCGCGCGCCAAATGGGTCGAATACTCAAAGGCCAAAGACACCATGTTCAACTACACCGACATCAAACAAGCACCGTGGATGGTCGTCGACGCCGACGACAAAAAACGCGCCCGCCTGAACTGCATTAGCCACCTGCTGAGCGTGGTGGCTTACGAAGACCTGACGCCGGAGCCGATAGAGCTTCCGGAGCGGCAGGAGAACACCTCGTATGTTCGCCCGCCAGTAGACGAGCAGACTTTCGTACCCGAACGCTACTAGGTTCTGCTGTCGGCGTCTGATTCGGTTTCAATTATTCTGAAGGGTGCTTGTGGCAGGTAGGTGATAGCTACAGGTCACAAGCTATCTACTGCGCCCGTGACGTCCTCTTCGCAAAGCGTGCTGCGCGACCCCGACACGATTGACCGACCGTCTCGAGCTTACTTGCGCGAGCCTGTCTGTATGTGCGGCTGGAACCGTTTTGTTAAACTGATCCGACGAAGGGGGAACCCATGACGCAAACAAACTGGTCGCAGTTCGGCACGGCTTACGGCGACCTCGAGGCCCGCACCCTGACCCTGGACAACGTAGACACGTGGCTTCACGACTGGAGCGAGCTGGAAAAAGAGCTGGAAGAACGGTTTGCAACGCTTCAGCGGGCAAAAGACGAAGATACTCGAGACGAGGCCGCTGAAGAAGCTTACCTAGCTTTTTTGCACGAGGTGCTGCCCGCTTCCGAAACTGCCAGCCAGCAACTCAAGGTCAAGTTGTTGGGTTTGGAGGGTTACACGCCCGACCCGGAACATGAAGAGTTGATCAAGCGTTTTCGCAATGAAGTCGAGCTGTTCCGTGAAGAAAATGCGGCGCTACTGGCTCAAGAGGCTGCGCTGAGCAGCGAATACAACAAACTTATGGGTGGGCTTACGGTACATCTGGACGGTGAAACGCTGACCATTCCAAAAGCCCAGAAAAAGCTGCTCGAGCCCGACCGGGCGCTTAGAGAGCGGGCGTGGCAAGCAGTTAACGAAGCCAAGCTGAGCGTCAGCAGCGAGTTAGACGAGCTTTTTTTGAAGTTGCTCGAGCTGCGGCGGCAAATCGCTGAAAACGCAGAGCTGGACTATCGCGGCTTTTCTTGGCGGCGGTGGAACCGTTTCGACTATACGCCGGAAGAGAGTCTGGCGCTGCACCGTTCTATCGCCGGTGAGGTCGTACCGCTCGCCGCCAAGTTGTGCGAAGAACGTCAGCGGGAGATGAGTTTGCCTGCGCTGCGTCCCTGGGACAGGGGCGTAGACCCGCAGGCGAGAGCGCCGCTCGAGCCCTTCGAGACCGTAGCGGAACTCGAGGAGGGTCTGGTGCGTATCTTTAGGCGTTTAGACCCCGAGTTGGCGGCGCAGTTCAGTTCACTGCGGGACGGCTGGCTCGATCTCGAGTCTCGTGAAGGCAAAGTTCCGGGGCTCGGGTATCAGAACTTTTTTCCCAAACAGAAAAAGCCTTACATCTATCACAGCGTCAACCAGACGCACGGTGACGTAACGGTGCTCGTTCACGAGGCCGGTCACGCCTTTCACTCGCTGGCGTCGGTTGCGCGCAACGACCTTGTTTGGAACTTCTACCCAGGTATGGAGTTTGCCGAGGTCGCGTCGCAGACGATGGAACTGCTTATGCTGCCCTATCTGGAACGAAGCGAGGGCGGTTTTTACAGCGAAGAGGATGCGGCGCGCGCCAAGCGTGAAGGGCTCGAGCGCGTGATCTTACTCCTGCCTTACCTCGCCAAAAGTGACGCTTTTCAGCACTGGCTCTACGCCGAAGCGCCTGAAGACGTAAGCGTCGCCGACATGGACGCGAAGTGGCTCGAGCTCGAAGAACGTTTCGACCCCGGCGTGGACTGGTCGGGTCTGGAGCGGGAGCGGGCCAAAGGCTGGCACGACTTTCACATCTTCGCCGTGCCATTTTACATGCTCGAGTACGCCTACGCGTGGCTCGGCGCAATCCAGATTTGGCAAAATGCACTCGCCGACCCGCAAGGCGCGCTTCAAAAGTACCGCGCCGCTCTCGCGCTCGGCGGAACGAGACCGCTACCCGAACTTTTCGAGACCGCCGGGGCGCGTTTTGCCTTCGACCGGGAGACGGTGGGCGAGCTGATGCGGTTCGTTTATAGCCAGCGGTAAGGGGTCGGGGGGGGCGCGACATCCGGCTGCTCGTCTAGTATCCTCACCCTACCTCGACTGCTAGGGGGTAGCCCTACAGAGACAAAAAAGCGAAGATAGCGAAATGTCTAAGTCCCGCTATCTTCTGGCGCAGCATACCGTAAGCGAGCTTTTCACTATTGTTTACGTGCTGGTC
>JAABUN010003179.1_pt1 | contig 26373 bp, 17 predicted proteins | sample 5559311 | NCBI WGS metagenome assembly JAABUN01 (sample SAMN10711877, study PRJNA513370) | rock metagenome | isolation source: Antarctica rocks | place: Antarctica: Victoria Land, Siegfried Peak sud
GGCGGTCTTCTTGGCTTCCTTGGGCATCGAAGTCATGCCCTCGAGTGTTCCGGTCATCGGTGACCAGCCTTCCTCGCCGACCCTCGTCGGCGTGTCGGGCCAGAAACACCGTTTGGCGGACAGTCCCGCCCCTGCCTGTCACCGTTGCCGAGGTAGTGGTAGCCGGTGCTGGTGTCGTGCATGATCTGCGTCGGGTCCGCCACGTGGTCCAGGCCGACGATGTGCCCCAGCTCGTGCATCAGCACCAGACGCATCGTCGCCTGACCGGCCGGGGCCCGTACTGCCTGGACGGTGAACGCAGAGTCGAGGGCGATCTGGCCCGTGACCACCCGCTCGCTGTCGGGGCCTGACGTCGCCACGGTGTGTGGCTGGGCGACCGCGGCCGTCGAGCCTCCCAGGCTCTCCATCACCGCCTCGTCTGCCATAGCCACGAGCAGGGGCGCCCACCGGTCTCCGTAGCGCCCGGCCTGGACGGGCTCGCGCAGCTCGTCGACCGTCTCGTCGGTGAAGGGGTCCTCCACAAAGGCCAGCCCGGTGTACTCGGAGACGAACGCGATCGCCTCGCGCACGAGCAGCTCGGTTCCCTGCGGCATCCCCGCGGGGTTGATGGCGTAGTGGAAGGGACGACAGGGATCAGGGGCTACCGGCGTCCCGTCGGGACGGGTTCGGAGGAAGGCGTGCTCGCCGGTGAGCAGCGTGACGACCTCGGGGTGGATGCGCGTCGCGCGGGCGTCCGCCGGCAGCGGCGGCAGGTCCCCCAGCGCAAGCGCGGAAGCACCGGCTGGCGGCGGGTCGTGCTGCCAGGGCAGCATCCGCCATCCGGCGCCCACCGAGAGCAGCACTGCGCAGACCGCTACGGCCGTGGCCCGACCGGAGACCGTCCGGCGTACCGGCGCGGGGACCGCGGTGCTGCCCGGCTGCTGCGAAGAGGGTTGGAACGCCCGCCGGGTGCGCTCGTCGTCCCCCGGATACACCCCGCAGCCATCGGCTCGTTCCGCCGCAGCCTGTAGGGGGTTCGTCCGTGCTCTCAAGTTCGCCTCCCCGACGGCCGAGAATCCTCCCGTGCACTCCCTGTTCCGCGCGCCGCTGCGCTACGACCCCCTCACGTGGGTGTGGGTCGTCCTCGTGGGCGGTGTCTACACCGCGCACCTGCAGCTCGACACGTGGATCGCGGCCTGGGTGTTCATCATGGTCGGCTCGATGGCCGCCAGCGTCGGCGTCCTGGTAGTCGCACTGCTGCGCTACTTCGTCGACGGCCCGCAGGCCCGCGTCGAGGGCGCACGGCCGCTGCGGGAGGTGATGCTGGGAAGCAACGTCCTGCCTGGCACCAGGCCCCCGGCTGCGCGCGAACCCGCGCCTGCGCCTGTCCCGGTAGACGGGCCGACCAGCACCGCCCCGGCGGACCGGCTGCCCCTTCCGCGGCTGAGGCGGCTGGAGGTCAGCGACACCATCGCGGTGCTGGGCATCCCCATCACCATCACCTGGTCGTTCTCGGGGGCGGAGGAGGTCGTGGTCAACCACCGCGGCGGCTTCCCCTCCCACGGCCAGACCACAGTGACGCTGGACCGCTCAGGATGCATCCCGGTCGTCGCGACGAACTCGGCCGGCTGCACGCAGGTCCGGTCCGCGGAGATCGAGATCATCCCGGTCCCGGCGATCTCGTCCATGACCGTGACCCCGATGCCGCACATCGTGCTCGACGCCGACATCCGCGCCACGGTGAATGGCGCGCAGGGGGTCCTCGCGCGGCTGGACCAGCTTCTCGCCGCCCAGGACAAGCTGCGCCCGTACCGGCTCCGCCCGCTCCGCCCGCTCGGTGTCCCGAGCCACTTCGCGACCTGGTTGCAGGGGTATCCCCGGATCAGCTTCATCACGAACGAGCCGTACCTGCCCGCTCTGCCGAAGGACCTGGTCCGAGGGCGGAAGCTGATCCCCGAGCCCGAACAGGACGACAGGACCCCCGAGTGAACCCCGTCACCAGATTCCTCCTCGCCGTCGCCGGCTCGAACCGCAACGTGCTGGAGTACGCCCCGCGCGACGTCGCCAAGCAGGCCAGCCTCGGCGGCACGCTGCTGACCACCGCCGGGCTGGCGGGCGTGGCGGGCGGGCTGGCGCTGTGGATGGCGCTCGACGTGCCGGTGTGGGCATCGGCCGCGCTGGGCGCCCTGTGGGGCCTGGCCATCCTCAACCTCGACCGGTGGTTGATCGTCTCGACCCCTCGGCTGACGTCGAAGACCTCGACCCTGGCCATGGCGACGCCGCGGGTGCTCCTGGCGGTCCTCATCGGGCTCGTCGTCTCCACCCCCCTGACGCTGCAGATCTTCAAGGTCGAGATCGACTCCGAGCTCATCGCCATGCACACCGAGGAGCTCGAAGCGTTCGAGACGGGCCTGCGGGAGGACCCGCGCTTCGCCGACCTGCCGCAGACGAAGTCACAGATCCAGCAGATCGAGGGCGACCTGGCGGCGGGCATCGCCGTCGACGCCGTCTCCGGGCACCCGGAGGTCTCCGCGCTGGCAGCGCAGCTCACGCAGGTCAGCGCCGACTACAATGAGGCCGAGCAGGCCGTCGCCTGCGAGAAGGACGGCACCTGCGGCTCGGGCGTCATCGGCGCAGGCCCGGCGTTCGAGGAGAAGAAGGACCGCCGTGACCGGCTGGCTGTGGAGGTAGGGCGGTTGCAGGGAGCGCTGGACGACAAGACCGCCTTCGTGCGGGCAGCGGCGGAGTCCTCCGAGGAGATCTCCACGCAGGCTGACCAGGCCCGTCTGGAGAGCCTGCAGGCCGAGGTGTCCGACGCAGAGTCCAAGCGTGCCGCCGAGGTGGCCGCGCACGACACCACGGTGGCCAACGACGAGGGTCTGCTGTCCCGCCTCGAGGCGCTGCACCGGCTCACCGAGAGCAACTGGCTCCTGCAGCTGGCCCACATCATGCTGTTCCTGTTCCTGACGGCGATGGAGTGCCTGCCCATCCTGTTCAAGACCCTGCTGGCGCTGACCAAACCGACGTTGTACGAGTCGTTGACCCAGATGGAGGACGACCGCGGGGTGGATCGGGCAAAGCTGCGCCTGGACGTCGAGCACGCCGAGGCGATGGCCGTCGCACAGGCTGCGCTGGAGGCGGCCAAGGCCCGCTCGGCGACCCAGCTGGACGCGGAGGTACGGACCGCCCAGGTGGTGCTGGACGCCCAGGTGGACCTGGCGAACAAGGCCGTGCGCAAGTGGAAGACACGCCAGAGCGAGCTGATCGACACCGAGCTCGAGGCGTTGGCCATCAGCTCTCCCGGTGAGATGCTCGGCGAGGCGACGGTGGCCTCGGCGACGATACTGCCGGGGCAGAACCGCCGCTGATGCACTACTTCGTCCCCAGCCTGATGAGGATGGTGAGGACCCGGTTGACGGGCTGGCGGCTGCCCGGGGCGCTGTCCTTGTGGATCTTCGTCAGCAGCTGGCTCGCCATGTGGCTCGTCGAGCCCGGGAACGAGGTCGTCCATCCCCAGAACTACTGGTGGTGGTTCCTCGTCACCGCTGCCACGGTGGGCTACGGGGATTTCTTCCCGGAGTCCGCGGCTGGTCACGTGGTGGGTGGCTACGTCATCATCGGCGGCATCGTCACGCTGACCATCTTGTTCACCCAGCTGGCGACCGCCGTCCAGACCTCGAAGGGAAAACGGATGAAGGGCAGCGTCAAGCTGCGCGTCAGCGGCCACACAATCCTGTTGGGCTACCTGCCGGGCAGGACCGAGAAGATCGTCGCCGAGCTCGCCGTGGAGGCCAGGCCGAACCTCGTCCTGTGCGCCTGGGACGACGTGCCGGAGCACCCGATGCCGGAACGCCCCGGTGTCGAGTTCGTGCGCGGTGACCTCACCCACGCCGACGTGATGGACCGGGCCTGCGTCGCGCAGGCGTCGACCGTCATCATCGACGGCCGCGACGACAACGAGACGCTCGCCATCGCGGTCGCCGTGAACCACGCCAACCCCGAGGTGCACCTGGTTGCCGCGCTGCGCGACATCAGCCGTCGCGAGCACATGCGCTACGTCACCCCACGCGTGCAGTGCGTGCAGTGGCACCAGCCGTACATGGTCACCGACGAGGCGCTGGACCCGGGGATCACCCAGGTCTACACGGACCTGATGACCAGCGGAGGGCACGGCAACACCTACTCGATGACCCTGCCGAAGGGCGCGGGATCAAGCACTGTCGGGGAGTGCCAGACGCGACTCGGCCGGGACTTCTCGGCGACGTTGCTCGCTGTCCGTTCCACAGGCGAGCTACGGGTCAGTCCGCCCTGGGACATGGGGGTCGATGCCGGCGCGACCCTGTACTACGTCGCCGCCGAGCGCATCGAGCCAAGAGCCTTCTCTCCGACCTGACGTGGTGGACGACCCGTCCTTCTCGCTGCGGCGCATCGCTCCGGCGGTGTACGGCCCGACCCTGCTCTTCGGGATCGGCCAGGGCGCCGTGCTGCCTGTGGTGGCCCTGTCAGCCCGAGAGCTCGGAGGCTCTGTCGCCGCTGCGGCTCTGGTGGTGGCACTCAAGGGCCTGGGCCAGCTCGCCGGTGACCTGCCCGCCGGTGCTCTCACGGCCAGGGTGGGCGAGCGCACCGCGATGCTCGGAGCCTTCTTGCTCACCGTGCTGGCGCTGATCGGTTGCGTGCTGGCCCCGTCCGTCCTCGCGCTCGGGGCGGCGATTTTCGCACTGGGCCTTGCGGCGGCGGTGTGGGGCCTGGCACGCCAGTCCTACCTGATCGAGGCCGTGCCCGTCCCGATGCGTGCCCGCGCCCTGTCGACACTCGGTGGTACCTCGCGCATCGGCACCTTCGCGGGTCCGTTCCTGGGCGCGCTCACGGTCGGCATGCTGGGCACCGACGGGGGCTACCTGGTGCACGTCGTGGCTGCGGTGCTGGCCGCGGGGCTGCTGGTGCTGCTCCCTGACGTGCCCGATGCCCGGGGTGGCGGTTCGACGGGAACGCCCGCAGCGTCGATGGCGTCGGTGCTGCGCTCGCACCTGCCGGTGCTGCGGACCCTCGGTCTGGCGGCGCTGCTGGTGATGGCCGTCCGGCAGTCGCGCCAGAGCGTCCTGCCGTTGTGGTGCGAGTCGATCGGCATGGACGCGGCGCAGACCAGCCTGGTGTTCGGTCTGTCGGGCGCGGTCGACATGCTGCTCTTCTATCCGGCCGGCTCGGTGATGGACCGTTTCGGTCGTGCCGCGGTGGGGATCCCGTCGATGCTGGTGCTGGGACTCGCGCACGTGCTGCTACCGCTGACGTCGACGATGCCCGCCGTGGTCGCGGTGGCGTTGCTGATGGGCGTCGGCAACGGGATGGGCGCCGGCCTGGTGATGACGTTGGGCGCGGACGCCTCGCCTGCCGTCGGTCGACCTGAGTTCCTGGGCGCCTGGCGACTCGTCAGCGACCTGGGAACCGCCTCGGGCCCGCTCGCCGTCGGCGCGGTGGCGGCCGCGGCGTCGTTGGCAGTGGCCTCTGTCGCGGTCGGGGGTCTGGGGGTGGCGGCGGCCGTCGGGCTGCGGGTGTGGACGCCCCGACGGGTGCCGGGCAGAACGACGGCCGACCGACCGCGTCCAGGCGGGGGTCGAGCGCCTGGCTAGGACCCCCGCCCGGACTTCGGCTCAACCGCCTGTGTGGGCGCGGGCGGTCAGGTTGTCCACCACTGCTTGCTGCGCGTCACGTCGGGCCTACTCTCGCTGACCGTCGGTGGACGAGGTCCCGAAGCCGGACATCGGCCCGAACGGGACCACGTCGGCTGCGCACCTGGCCCCGGCCGCCGGCACCTTGCTGGTGATCAGGTAGCGGGTCACGTGGGCGTCGACGCAGCTGCTCAGGCCCAGGGAGGTGTGACCCCAGCCTCGCAGGGTGACCAGCCGGGACCGGGGCAGTGCCAGCTCGATGGTGGCCCCTCGTGGACGATTGTGGTCGAGCGGCACCGTAGCCGTGGCGCACGAGTACCTGGTCCCCCTCGGCGCCATATCGGGAAGGCCCCAGCCGGTCGGGCACTTCGCCCAGTCCAGGCCCGGGACCGCAGCCGCGAGTGCAACTGGCGTATCCGATGACGCTAGGCCGTCCGGGTGACCTCGGCCAGGATCTCTCGTCATCCTCGACCGCGCCGCGCCCACGTTCGGGTACAAAGCGGGGCAGAATCTCGGACCGAGTGTCTGACAAGGGAGCGGGGTACACGACGAAGCTCGCCGACTGCGGTGAAACGGGGCTTTCGGCGGGCCTGAAAACCCCGCGGGCCCGCACTCGATCTTCCAGGGAGAGCCATGGCCCGGGCCATCACTGATGAGACCTTCGGCGCATGGTTGCTGAAGAGGAGCTCGCGCAGCTGGGACGTGCGTACCTGGGTCGCCGGCGCACAGCGATGCCAGGAGTGGTGCGTGCAGCCGGGCTACCGCGCAGCGCGGATGCGAGCCGGTGATCCGGTGGTGGTCTGGGTCTCCGGTCCGGCACGGTCCGACCCGGCTCCAGGGGTGTGGGGCCTGGGCCGGGTGCGTGGCCCCGCGACCCAGCAGGTCGGCGCGCTGGCGGTTCCCGTCGACGTGGCTGCCCAGGGGCTGCTGCTTCCCCGCGAGCAGCTACGGCACGACCCGGTCCTGCAGGGCATGGAGGTGCTGCGTCAGCCTCAGATGGGCAACCCCGGTTGGCTGACCGCCCTGGAGTGGGCCCAGCTGCAGCACCTGGTGACTGTCACCGCGCACCGGCGCACCCGGGACGACTGAGGCTCCTGTGTGCCAGGCTCACCCCCATGAGCTCCGAGACGGTCGACGCGGCCGGGCTGACCGACGTGGGCCGGGTGCGCGAGCAGAACGAGGATGCCTTCGTGCTGGCCGACAACGTGTGGGTGGTCGCCGACGGTCTCGGGGGCCACGCCGGCGGTGAGGTGGCCAGCGACATCGCGGCCCGCACCGCGGCTGACGTCCTGCTCGCGGGTCGTGGGTCCGGGCACGGGCACGGGCCTGAGCAGCTGATGGTCAAGGCGTTCGAGGACGCGCACGCAGCGGTCCAGGCCGCGGCGGCGCAGGAGACCGGGCTCGACGACATGGGGACGACCCTGGTCGCGGGCTACCGCGACGACGACGGCGGGCTCCACCTCGGCTCCGTCGGTGACAGCAGGGCGTACCGGCTCACCGGCACCGGCCTGGAGCAGCTCACCACGGACGACAACGAGGCCGAGGAGCTCGTGGCCGCAGGCGTGATCACCCGTGCGCAGGCCCGGGTGCACCCTGGCCAGTTCAGCCTCACCAAGGCGTTGCTGGCCTACGACCTCGAGCCCCCCGTCCCGCGCATCGCCAGCATCTACGGCCCCGGCCGCCTCCTGCTCTGCAGCGACGGTCTGATGGCCGAGCTGGACGACCAGCAGATCAGTCGGCTGCTCGCTGCCGGAGCGCCTGCGGACGCAGCCGCCTCCTTGGTGCAGGCCACCCTGGAGGCGGGGGCGTCGGACAACGTCACCGTCGTGGTCGTCGACCTGTGAGCGGTGCAGGGAGCAAGGCACGCTCCGCACGAGGTCCGAACAGGTGGAACAAGGCGCCGAACGGGCCCACCTGGGTGAATCGGTCACGCACGGTCACTAGGCCACATACCCTGAAAGGGTGCCCAGGACATCGACTGACAAGCTGGCGGCCGACCCGGCCGTGGCGATGCTCTGGCATCTTCTGGACGGGGCCGCGCGCACGCCCGCGGACCAGCTCCCCGAGCTCATCGGGGCCGCAGCCGAGCACCTGGGCCTGAAGGCCACCGTCTACCTGGTGGACCATGACCTGGCTGTCCTGCGTCCTTTCCTGCCCCGGGGCGCTACTCCGGCTCCGCGCTCGCCCTCCACGGCGAGTGCGGCCTGGCAGGCCCTGACCACGGGCCGCATGACCACGGACGACCACCGCCCCGGGTCAGACGATGCGCGACGGACGACCTGCCTGCCCCTGTTGCTGGGCAGCCAGCCGCTCGGAGTCCTGGAGCTGTCGCCGCTGCCCGGACGCGACGTGCCGCCGGCTGGTCGAGAAGAGGCTCAGCTACGGCGCCTGGCCACCGCGGTGGCTCAGCTCATCGGCCTCAGCGCGCAGGTGGGAGACACCATCGCGCGCCTGCAGGGCGCGCACATGCGGTCGGTGCGCGCGGAGATCATCTGGACCTTGCTCCCGCCGCTGCAGTACCAGTGCCCGGGTCTGGAGCTCGCCGGGCTCGTCTCACCCTTCTACGACTCTGCCGGGGACGCCTTCGACTATGCCGTCGACGACGGGGTCGCCCGCTTCCTGGTGGTCGACGCCTCCGGCCACGACCTTCGCTCGGGAATGATCTGCACGCTGGCGGTGTCGGCTTACCGCAAGAGCCGGCGGGCCGGTGACGGCCTGGCGCGCATCGTGGCGACGCTCGACGAGGTGCTGTCGGCACGCGCCCCCCGCGACGCCTTCGTGGCCGGAGCCCTGGGTGAGCTGGACCTGCGGACCGGACTGCTGACGTACGCCAACGCCGGACAGCTGGCGCCCTTCGTGCTGCGGAACGGCCAGGTGGTGCACTGCCTCGACCAGGGGCGGCTTCCCGCTCTCGGTCTGGCCGGTTCGCTCGGCATCAGCACCCCGACCACCGCGCTGCCCGCCGTCCAGCTGGAGCCTGGCGACTGGGTCGTCTACTACACCGACGGCATCACGGAGTCACGCAGCACCGACGGCACCTTCTTCTCCGTCGAGTGGATGGTCGCTGAGCTGGCCGCTGCCGCCCTGGAGGGGGACTCGCTGGCCCAGGCGGCCCGTCGCCTGGTGAAGGTCGTGGGGGACCACCAGCGTGAGGGCCTGGGAGACGACGCCACGGTCCTGCTGCTGCGCTGGACCGGTCCGATCGACGATGCGGCCAGGCCGGACTGACGGTCTACAGGGTTCCTTCACGGGTTCTCCGGCTCGGACCGCAACCGGTCAGCGAGCTTTTGGAAGAGTCCACCGCTTCCGTCGTCAGAGTCCGGGCGGACCTGTCGTTCTTCCGGGGCAACGGGTGGCTTTGGAGGCAGACCACCTGCCACCAGGGCTATCTGGTCCGGGCGCAGCGGCCCGGACATCTGCAGCAGCACGACTACCTTGTCCAGGGTGTCGGCATCGGAGTCTGGCTCCACCAGCCGCAGCATGCCGTGAGCCCCGTCCTGCATGCCGACGAGGTGCTCCTGGGCGATGAGGACCGAGCTCTTGACAGCGCCCCAACCGGCCAGCCGAGCGTCCTTGGTCAGGACGTCAGCACGGAAGGATGGCCGCCCCGCCGCGGCTGGGACCACGAGCCCCTTCAGGAACTCCTCGGACGGTAGCGTCGCTGAGCTCCCCTGCCGGCCCGGGACATCGACCCGGACCGTGGACAGCAGGACCCCGTGCACGAGCTGCTCGGTCTCCGCGTCGAGGCGCGCACGCAACGAGGCCCAGGAGGCGCCAGCCGCGCCGTTGCCGATCCCAGCGGAACGCACACGCTCGGAGAGCAGGTGCAGGGGAACGTCCTGGACCACGTCCTCCCACACGGCACCCATCCAACCGATGGGGAACATCAAGCCGGCCAGGCGGTCGCTCACCTTGTGCAGGTCGTCCGGGTTCGGCGCAGCCACGGCGAGCCCGACGCTGCGGGGCAGGCGGCCGACCTCACGCGCTGAGAGCTGTGCCGGACCAGGTGTTCCGAACGGCGCGGTGACGAAGGACCCGAGAACTGGTGCCCATGCCAGGTACTCCCGGTAGAGGGTGGCGGAGACGTGCACCGCACGCGTGGCGCGAACGATGTTGCGGCGCAGCACGTCCAGCTGTTCGTCGGCAGGCGCCCGGGGCATCCTCCTGGCGAGCTCGGCCTGGGTGAAGCGGTAGAACGCGTTCCCCGAGGCCAGCACCCAGCAGAGCAGCAGTGCCAACAGCATCCCCACCGGGATCTGCAACGGAACGAGGTCGCTCCACGCTAGCAGCGCGATGATGACGGAGGCCGACGCCCACAGCAGGGTGTACATCCGGAGCGTCCGAGACAGCTTCTGCGTCGCTGCGGTGAGCTCGGGCGGCGGGTCCGGCAGGCGGGTCGTCGCCGAGAGCTGACTCAGCAGAGCGGCGAGCTCCTTGCAGGTGCGCTCCACGGACGATCCGATGCGCTCGCCCACGTTGCCCGCGTAGGACTCCCGGAGCGGGTCCGCGACGGCGATCATCTGCTCGCGGGCCCTAGATGCCGACGTGGCTGCGCCTGTACCGGGACGAGCCAGCTGCTGGGCCCGCAGGATCGCCCGCTTGAAGCCCCAGATGTCGTGCGGGTCGATGCGCCGGGTGCCGATGTCTGCGACGAGGTCTTCGGGGACCTCGAACGGCGCGGTAGCCGCAGGACAGATGATGTTGGGGTCGCGGACGATCCGGGGATGTTCTGCCCCCATCAGCGGCTGGATGCCTGGCCCGTGCGAACCGGCGTCCGCCAGGGTCATCGCCCCACGTGCCACGTCCTTCCAGAGCTCACCTGTGTCGGGGAGCGCCTCCTGCGGCGCAGGTGTGCCCTGGGAAAGGGCCGCATCAAGTCGCAGCACCGCGGCGGAGAGCTGTTCCAGGTCGACCGGGACGCCCCGGGCGTCGACTCCACGGGTGCCGACTCCGCGGACGACGACGTCGAAGTCGGCCTGGTGCTGCTCGTAGACGTCCCGCTGCATCTGCTCTGCCGCAGAGTCGGGCGCGCCGCTGCGCAACGTGTCCAGCCAGCCCAGGGGCTCGTTGCGCAGCGAGGCCCCAAGGAACGACGGGAAGAGCTGCAGGGCCTGCGCCGCTGTCACCGTGGCGGGCTCGGCCGGTGGCACCGGTTCCTGCTCCTGCACCATCAGGCTCGCGTGCCGGGTGATCACGGTGGTGGCCATCTGCCGGACGGCATTCACCGGTTGGTCGACGTACTCGATGGCACGCCCGTGGCGCTGCGGGTGGGGCAGCCCGCGGGAGAAGTCCATCAGGCGGGACTGCAGGGCGGCACTGACGTCCCGCGCGTCCACGCGGCGCACGAAGGACCGCGCCAGGCGCACGGAGGCGCCCGCCGGCACGGGCTCCGCGTCCAGCGGTGGGCCCGGCATGCCGGTCCAGATCCCTGCCAGCACAGCCAGTGCCGAGGCGGTGTGCGCGACGAAGTGAGCCTGCTCGGTGCCGGCGCCCAGCAGATCGGGCACGGCGTCCGGCGCCCAGGCGTCCTCGGGACTGATCAGCAGGTTCTGCCAGCCCTGCCAGACGTCAGCAGGATCCCAACCACCCTGCCCGTGCCGAGCGGCGATGCAGTGCAACGCGCTGACCCGGGACGGGGTGGGCGGGGCTGACAAGACATCACGGAGCGCCGAGAGGGCGACCACGTCCGTGGCAGGCTCGCCCCGGCTCACCTCGGACAGAGCCGCCAGGCAGATGCGATCGAACGGGTGGGAACCGTCGGAGAGCAGTTCTTGCACGGTCGACCTCTTGACCGCTCCACGCACGACGAGGTTCGCCGGCAGCCGAGACAGCGGGCTGCCGGGATGTACGTCGTGCGCGACCACCCACAGCAGGCTGCCGACCAGACCAGCCGCCGACCACTCCCGGATCTGCTGGTAGACGGCTCGACCCACCGCAGACCCGGGGGCGACGACGATGGTCGCAGGGCGACCCTGATCAGCAGGGGGCGCCGGCGTGCCGTCCGCACCGCTCACGGGTCCACTCCTCGGCCTCGGCGCCTGCCTCAGACGTTGATGCCGTAGTCCCGGGCGATTCCGGCCAGCCCGGCGGCGTAGCCCTGCCCCACGGCGCGGAACTTCCATTCTCCACCACGTCGGTAGAGCTCGGCGAACACCATGGCGGTCTCGGTCGAGGCGTCCTCGGAGAGGTCGTAGCGGGCGAGCTCCTTGTCGTTGCCCAGGTTGACGACGCGGATGAAGGCATTGAGCACCTGACCGAAGTTCTGCTGACGGTTGTCCGCGTCGTGGATCGACACGGGCACGACGATCTTGTCCACGGTGTCCGGCACCTTGGCGAGGTCCATGATGATGACCTCGTCGTCTCCATCGCCGCTTCCGTCGAGGTTGTCTCCGGTGTGCTGCAACGAACCGTCCGGCGAGGTGAGGTTGTTGTAGAACACGAAGTGGTGGTCGGAGAGCACCCGACCGTCGGGGCCACACATCAACGCGCTCGCGTCGAGGTCGAAGTCTGCGCCTGAGGTAGATCTCACGTCCCACCCGAGGCCCACGTGGACCTTGGTCAGACCGGCAGCACCTGCCTCCTTGGTCAGGGAGATGTTTGCGCCCTTGGCCAAGCTGATACTCATGTGCCCTCCAGAGGTGTCCATCGTCTTGTGCCGACGATGCTATCTACTTGACGCACGCCTGGGTCGCACATCCGCGATCGCGCCGGACCTCGACAACGCCCACTTCAACGGGTCGATGACCGGGGACACCGCTTCCCGCTCCGGTGGTCGACAGAACAACTACGGTCAGCCGATGACCGACACGACCCTCGCGCCGACCGCTGGCATCGCCATCAGCTGTCTGCCCGTCGTCAGCTACGCGATGGCCCACAACCGGATCCCGGTGCTGGACGAGGTGGTCGTCACCGCTGACCGCGACGTCGTGGGCGCGGTCCTGGACCTCGCGGTCGAGGACGCCGAGGGCGTGCTGTCGGCGTCGTGCTCGCACCTGGTCGACCTGGCATCCGGGGAGCGCACGGTGATCGCCGACGTGGGCCTGACCCTTGACCCGCGGCAGATGCTGCAGGTCGAGGAGCAGCGGCCCGGCCGGGTCACCGCCGTCCTGACGTACGAGGGCGAGGTCCTGCACCGGGCCAGCGTCGAGACCAGGGTGCTGGCCGCGAGGCAGTGGCTGGCTCTGCCTGCCGAGCTGTCGATGGAGCTGCTGGCGGCGTTCGTCATGCCGCACGATCCCGCGGTCGGGCCGCTGCTGGACGAGGCAGCCGCGTTGCTGCGTGCCAGCACCGGCAGCCCGTCGATCCAGGGGTACCAGGCCGGTCCCGAGCGGGTCGACCAGATCGTCGCGGCCATCTTCGAGGCGGCCCAGGCGCGCGAGATCCGTTACGCCGAGCCGCCCGCCAGCTGGGGCGACATCGGCCAGCGTGTCCGCACGCCGACCCAGGTGCTGGACGAGCGGGTGGGAACCTGCCTCGACACGGTCCTCACCCTGGCCGCCGTGCTGGAACAGGCCGGGATCCGGCCCCTGCTCTGGATCGTCACCGGCCATGCCTTCCTCGGGTACTGGCGCCAGGAGGAGTCGCTGGCCAACATCGTGCTCACCGAGGCGGCTGCCGTGGTGAACCTGGTCGACCTCGGGCTGATCCAGGTCGTCGAGACCACCATGGTCACCAGCGCAGAGCAGCGGCACGGCTTCGGCGAAACCCATCGACCCCCGTACGCGAAGTTCCTCACCGGCGACCTCGCGGACGTCCAGGGGGTCGTCGACGTCTGGACCGCCCGTCGCAACGACGTCCTCCCGCTGCCGGCACGGGCGCGCACCGCCGCCGGCGACGTGCAGGTGATCAGCTACCAGGCTGGTACCCACAGCTTCCCGCCGCTGCCGGTCCGGCAGCAGACGGAGAAGAGCCCGCGCACGGGCACTCCCGTGCCACCGCGGGTGGAGCGCTGGAAGAACGCACTGCTCGACCTCAGCCTGCGCAACCGGCTGATCAACTTCACCGAGCGGTCAGCCGTCCCGCTCACCGTGCCGGACGGGCGGCTGGCCACGATCAGCACCCAGCTGCAGCGCAGGCGTCCGCTGCACCTGTACCCGGTGGACGCCATCGAGGAGGTCCACCGCGCGCGCGGGATGCGCACCGCGAAGGACCTGCCGCCACAGCTGCTCGCCGAGCTGCTCGACACCCGCGAAGCCGTCCACACCGACCTCACCGCAGCCGCGTACCCCACCCGCATGCGCGCGCTCGCGTACCGGGCCCGCACCGTGGTCGAGGAGACCGGTGCCAACAACCTCTACCTGGCGATGGGATCACTGGTGTGGGAGTGGGACGGCAGGGCGTTGCGCTCGCCACTGGTGCTAGTCCCGGTGCGCCTGGTCACCCGCGCGCGCCAGCACACCTACCGGTTGGAGCTCGACGAGACCAGCTCCAGCGCACCGAACTACTGCCTGCTGGAGAAGCTGCGCCAGGTCGGCGTCCGCATCCCGGAACTGGAGACGATGGACGCCGACGGAGCCGGCGCGGACCTGGACACGGCGCTGCAGGCGACCCGGGTCGCGGTCGCGGAGGCAGGACGTCCCTGGCGGGTCGAGGCCACGGCGCACCTGTCCCTGCTGCAGTTCGCCAAGTTCCGGCTCTGGAAGGACCTCGACGAGCACTGGGAGTCGTTCACCCAGAACGCCTTGGTGCGCCACCTCGTCCACACCCCGACGGACCCCTTCGAGGACGGGACTGCGGCCGCCCTACCCGGTGCCGTCGACCTGGACGAGCTGGCCGCCACCTGCCCGGTGTCCGCTGACGCCTCACAGCTGGTGGCGGTCTCGGACGCGGTGGCCGGTCGCTCCTTCGTGCTGGAGGGCCCGCCGGGGACCGGCAAGTCGCAGACCATCACCAACCTGCTCTGCCGCGCCGTCGCCGAGGGCAGGCGGGTGCTGTTCGTCGCCGAGAAGCGTGCCGCGCTCGACGTGGTGCAGTCCAGGCTCGACGCAGTGGGCATGGGCCCGTTCTGCCTCGACCTGCACGACAAGAGCAGCCGGCCCGCGACCGTGCGCGCGCAGGTGCGGGCAGCGCTGGAGCACCTGCCGGTCGTGGACGAGCAGGGCCTGCTCGCGCGGCAGGAGGACCTGCGCTCCTCCGGGCGGACGTTGGACCGGTACGCGCGTCGTCTGCACGAGCCGAACGGCGCTGGGCTGTCGTTGTACTCGGCGCGTGAGCGCCTGCTCGCGCTGGTGGACGACGGCCCGGCGCTGACCGTTCCGCACCGGCTGCTGGCAGCCGAGCAGGCCGGCTGCGGCACCTGGCACAGACCCTGGCTGACGTGGCCGACCCAGCCAGGCCGGCGCCGGACCACCCCTGGGGCTTCGCCGGCCCCCAGCAGGGGATTGACGCCGAACGCGTGCGTCAGGCGGTGATCGGCCTGGACGCCACCGTCCGCGGCATCCCGGGCGCGGGACCGCTCGCAGCAGCCGTCCGTGCCGCCGGCTCGCCCGCCCACCTCCGCCTGCTGGTGTCACTGGCAGCAGCCGGCAGGGTCGCCCTCGTCGATCTCGACGCGGCCCGCACGGATCGCTGGGCTGCGGCGTCGGCGACGCTGCGCCAGGAGGTCAGGGCGTTCGCGCAGGCTCCCCACCCCGGGCTGGACGTCGTCACCCCAGCGGTGCTGGACCTGCACGTGCCCGACATCCACGCCCAGGCGAAGGCCGCCGCCGCATCCAGCTGGTTCGGCCGCAGGAAGCGGTTACGTGCTGTGCTGGAACGGTTGTCGCCCGCACTGCGTCCGGGGGTTCAGGTGCCACCAGGTGAGGTGCTGGAGCTCGCCGCGGCGCTCGACCAGGTGCACGCGGCAGCGATGTCCCTCACCGGGCGCGTCGGTGCGCTGCCCGGCGTACGGCTTGCGGCGGGGTGGAACCCGCTGACGGACAAGGCTGCTCAGGCGCTCGACCAGCAACTGGACTGGCTCGGCTGGGCCGGCCGCGCCCTGACCCCCGGCACCTCGGGCACAGACGCCGCCCGGGCCTGGGTGTCCTCAGGGAGTGCCGACGAGGGGCTGCAGGCGCTGACGTCGGCCTGGGGCGCCGTGCAGGATGCCACCGGGGCGCTGGACGCGGACGTCGAGCGCTGGGCGGTTCCGCTGGGGCTGGTCGGGCGCTGGGAGTCGACCGCCCGGGGCCGCGGCCTCGCGGATCCCCAGCTGCTCGACCTGCGTCGGTGGGTCGCGCTGGTGCAGGAGCTGGAGCCGTTGCGAGAGGCCTGCCTGGATGAGGCGCGCGTCCAGCTGCTGACGGGGCATGTCCGGGCCGACGACGCCGTGCGGGCCCTCGACCGCGGCCTGGCGTCGGCGTCGATGGCTGAGCGTCGCCAGGAGACCGGGCTGGAGTCGTTCGACGCGCTCTCGCACGGGCGCACGATCAGCCGGTTCACCACCTCGGCGGAGGCGGTGCGCGAGCTGATGGCTTCGGAGCTGCCGCGTCAGGTGGTCCGGTCCCGCCCGTTCCAGGTGGAGAGCGCACGCGGGCGGGTCGGTGCGCTCCAGCGCGAGCTGGGGCGCCAGCGTGGCGGCCTGGGAGTCCGGGGTCTGCTGCAGCAGTACGGCGACCTCATCACCCAGGTGATGCCTTGCGTGCTGGTCAGCCCGGACTCGTTGTCGCGGTTCTTCCCTACCGAGACGACGCCCTTCGACCTGGTCGTCTTCGACGAGGCTTCACAGATCCGGGTGGCGGACGCTGTCGGGGCGATGGGCCGGGCCCGCTCGGTCGTGGTGGTCGGTGACAGCAAGCAGATGCCCCCGACCTCGTTCGCCGAGAGCACGGTCGACACTCTCGACGACCCGGACGAGGAACCGGCGCTGGACGAGTCGGTCATCGCGGTGGAGGACGAGGAGAGCATCCTCACCGAGTGCGTGCAGGCCCGGGTGCCGCGGCACTGGCTCTCGTGGCACTACCGCAGCCAGGACGAGTCGCTCATCGCCTTCAGCAACCGGCACTACTACGAGGGCAAGCTGTCGTCCTTTCCTGCACCGCGCACGGGTGCCAGCGTCCCCGGAGCAGACGGTCACGGCATCTCGCTGGTGCGCGTCGCCGGAGAGTTCCAGCGCCGCGGCAAAGGAAAGCTGTTGCGCACGAACCCGGTCGAGGCCGAGGCGGTCGTCACCGAGATCCGTCGCCGCTTCGAGGCCTCCCCCGCACGAGCGCCCTCCATCGGCGTGGTGACGTTCAACCAGCAGCAGCGAGCCCACATCGAGGCGCTGCTGCGCGACGCAGGCGACGAGCGTCTGGCCGAGGCCCTCGACGACCCGGACGGGCTGTTCGTCAAGAACCTGGAGAACGTGCAGGGCGACGAGCGCGACACCGTCCTGTTCTCGACCTCGTTCTCGGTCAACGATGCAGGTGTGCTGCCGCTGAACTTCGGCCCGCTGAACCAGGTGGGCGGTGAGCGCCGGCTCAACGTGGCGGTGACGCGGGCACGGCGCCAGGTGGTGGTCTTCAGCTCCTTCGACCCCTCGCAGCTGCGCGCCGAGGAGACCGCCTCGGTGGGGGTCAAGCACCTGCGCGCCTACCTCGACCTGGCGGCGGGGGCCGCCTCCCCGCAAGGCCCCCGCATCAGCAGGACCGCTGTGGTCGACCGGCACCGCGACGAGGTGGCGGCGCGCCTGCGTTCCCGGGGGTTGGTCGTGTGCACCGACGTGGGGCTGTCGGAGTTCCGGATCGACCTGACGCTGGCGTCCGCCGTGCGTCCCGACCAGCCTCTGGTCGCAGTGCTTCTCGACGGTCCGGGCTGGGCGCGACGCCGGACGGTGGGTGACCGCGACGGGCTGCCTCAGGAGGTGCTCTCGCGGATGATGGGCTGGAGCGCTGTGGAGCGGGTGTGGCTGCCGGTGTGGCTGGCTGATCCCGAGCCGGCGGTGGACCGGCTGGTTGCCATGGTCCACGACCTGGCGTCCGGTCGGGTGGCCGTCGCTGACGTCGAGCGCAGGCCGGTCGTGCTGAGCAAGAAAGCCGCTGTGTCTTTTGTCAAGGGTCTCCCTCCAGCGGCACCAGCACACCGAGCCGTTCTGGTGCACGAGGAGACCTTTGTCAGGTGGGCGCCCGCGGACCGTGGGAGCCGGTAGGTCCTGGACAAGCTGCCGGCCAGGTCTTCGGCCGCGAAGGTGGCGCTGGTGGCCGCACAGGTGATCGAGTGCGAGGCGCCCGTGCAGGAGCAGCGGCTGATCCGGCTTGTGGCCTCGGCCTTCGATCTGAGCAGGGTGGCTGCTGGTCGCGCCGACGCCATCCGAGCGTGCCTGCCGACGAAGTCACGCGATGAAGACGGCTTCTACTGGGTGCCGGCGCGACCACGTGGCACGTGGCTCGGCTTCCGCCGCCCGGTGGATGAGCCGCGCCCGCTCGGGGAGGTGAGCGTGCTGGAGATCATCAACGCGATGGTGGCCCTGTGCGTGGCCGGCGCCGGGATGGAGCGCGAGGAGCTGCTGCGGGCGACCGTCGAGTTCTTCGGTGGGCGACGGCTGACGTCCAGCCTGCGCCAGCGCGCTGAAATAGCTTTGATGCAGGCGATCTCGCGCGGCCGACTGGTCAGTGCCGGGAACGGCATGGTGTCCGTGCCGCGCTAGGTGCGTCAGCGAGGGTCCGGTGCCGAAGGCCCGTCATCGCTGAGGTATCCGAGCCACAACCCGTCCCTGGCCCGCGTCATGCCTACGAAGAGCTGGCGACGGGCGAGCTCCACCCGCTCCCGGTGAGCACCTTCGCTCTCGTCCAGCCGTCGGCTGCGCGGCTGATCCTCCAGCCGTGGCAGGAACACGTGCTTGAACTCCAGCCCCTTGGCGCGATGGTAGGTGCCGATCTTGACCTTCTCGGTGCTGGTGCCGTCGTAGTCGTAGAGATCCATGCAGTCGATCCCGGCCCGTCCCAGCCGCTGGATGTACTCGCGCACGAGCCGGGTGGAGGGAACGAGCACAGCCAGATCGCCGAGCCCGACTCCGACCGTGCAGGAGGCGCGTTCGATCGAGGCCAGCATCGCGAGGTCGTGATCGTACGCCGTGCGGGCGTCCACGCGCACGGGTTGGTCACCCTGGCGCACGCACCGGACGTCCCGGTCTCCCACTTCCTCCAGGTCGTCCAGGTCCCCGTAGGCGTCACCCGAGACGACACGCTTCGCCACCTCCAGGATCTGCACGGTGTTGCGATAGTTCTCCCGCAGCACGGTCGCGCGCCCCCGCACATCGACCCCTACCTCGGCGAGGGTGAACCCGCCGGGGTACACGGCCTGCTGCCCGTCGCCGATCAGCAGCAACCCGTCGGTGCGGTCCCCGACCAGCGCATGCAGCAGCCGGACAGCGACGCAGGGCAGGTCCTGCACCTCGTCGACGATGATGGAGGAGTAGCCGTCCTGAAGCGGCTCGCGTTGGATGCTAGCGAGTGCGTGCAGCAGCAGGTCGTTGAAGTCGTGCAGGCCGCAGTCGTCGAGCTGCTGCTGGTAGGCGCCGTAGAGATCCCAGACCGCGCGCCGCTGCACGGGGCCCAGACGGTGCCGACGTCCGAGTCGTGGCAGCGCGAGGTACTCCTCGAAGCGGGTGATCCCCCGCCCCTTGATGACGTGGTCGATCTCCTCGCGCCAGTACTGCTGCCCGGCCGCGACGTCCTTGAGCCCGCTGGCTGACGACCACGCCTGCGCAAAGGCTGCGTCCACGGCGTGAGTGTCGAGCCGCATACGGTGACCGCGTTCGCGCAGGAGTCTCTGGGCGAACGCGTGGATGCCGACGAACTCCATGCGGTGCAGGTGCTGAGGTGCCATCCGCCGGAACGTCTCTCGCAGTGCGACCGGCAACGTTTTGACGAAGCTGGTGTACAGGATGCGACCTGGACGGGTTCCAGCCAGGTAGGCGGCGCGGTGCAGGCCCACCACCGTCTTCCCGGTGCCGGCGGCGCCTCGTATACGGGCGGGCCCCGCATGCGTGCGCCGCGCCTCCCGCGCCTGGTCCGGGTGGACGAAGGTCATCCACTCCTCGATCGGGGCGAGCAGGGCTCCTTCGAGGAGGGCCTGCTGGACGTCGTGCGAGGACAGCAGGCAGAGCTGACCCTCGTCCAGAGGCTCAGGCGCCGGCAGTACGGGCTCGGAGAGGATGCGTCCATCCAGGGCTGAGTCCCGTTCGCGCTCAACCTTTCCGCTGCGGCTGGCCGCAGGGTCGGACATGGGCGGGAACAGGGTGAGGCAACGTGCCACGACCTGGTCGACCTGGACGTCGGTCAACCTCTGACCGCGCCGGGCGATGAAGCTCAGCACGTCGTGCTCGCCCAGGATCGTCACCCCCGCGACGAGCTCGTGGATGCCGCGGCGCCCAGCGAGGACGGCGAGCGACATCACCTCCCCTGGGGCCAGACCGATCTCGACCAGCTCGGAGCGGGTGATCTCGGCGAGGTCGGCGAGCCCCACGAGCTCCTCGGTGACGTCTTCCTGTCCACGAAACATGCGATCAGCCTGCACGGACGGCTCCGCCCAGCACTTGGTGTCGACCACGAAGACCCCGCTGGGGCCGACGACGACGAGATCGACGTTGGCCTTGTCACTGCCCGGCCAACGGCGGTCGGCGAGCTGGACGAAGCCCATGGCTCCGAGCACCGCCAGGGTGCGTGCCGTGCGGTTCTCGGTCTCGGAGGCCACCAGGTATCTCCCTGCGCGAGAATCTTCCGCGGCGGCGGCGCTGCGGTACCGGTCAGCAAGCAGGCGTGAGCGCGCAGCCTCCAGACCGCCGATTGCCCCGCGCCCATGTCCACCTCCCCTGTCAGGACCAGCACCGCACCCTCCAGGCTGGCAGGCGGTGTCCACGCATGCACGGCTTTTGGCTCATCCGGTCCGAAGACCTCACACGGCGTCGCGAGCTGCTAGAAACGACACGTGGACTCCGTCGTCGAAGAACGGCACCTGCGTGAGCTGATCATGGACCGGCTCGCTGCCGTCACCGCGCAAGCCGGCGGCTTCGTGACGCGGGCCCAGCTCAGCTCCTTCGACCTCGGGACGACCACCCGCCGGCTCATCGACACGTCCAAAGGGATCTGGAACCCGCGCGACCTGCTCGCCACGTTGAGCATCGTGAGCTCGCCTGACGGTCCCTATGACGACCGGGACATCGAGGGAGGCCTCTTCCACTACGACTATCGCGCCGGGTCGATGCAGGGCGACAACGCCAAGCTCCGCCGCGCCGGCGAGCTCGGGCTGCCGTTGATCCTGCTCCGGAAGATCGCCACCGGCGTCTACGTACCGGTCTTCCCGGTCTACGTCGTGGACGACGACGCAGCCGCCCGTCAGTTCACCGTCGCGCTCGACGAGAGCGTGCGGTTCCTTCCTCGTCCCCAGGACTGGACGCAGGACCAGCGCCGGTACGCCGAGCGGGTCGTGCGCCAGCGCCTGCACCAACCGGAGTTCCGCGGCCGGGTCATCCGCGCCTACGCCACTCGGTGCGCGGTGTGCTCGCTGCGGCACGGCGAGCTGCTCGACGCCGCGCACATCGTCGGTGACCGGGGGCCCGGTGGCCTGCCCGTGGTCACCAACGGCCTGAGCCTGTGCAAGATCCACCACGGCGCCTACGACGCCGACCTGCTCGGCATCTCCCCCGACTATGTCGTCCACATCGACCGGCACCTGCTGGATGAGGTTGACGGGCCCATGCTCAAGCACGGTCTGCAGGACATGCACGGCCGCCCGATCAGCGTCCCGGAGCGTCAGGCGGAGCACCCGAGCCGAGACGCCCTGGCCGCACGGTTCGAGCGGTTCGGTCAGCCGGCTTGAAAGTCACGCGCGCTCACGCGTCCAGCAGGCCGTCGAGCACGCTCTCCTCATGCACCGCCAGACCCCGGTCCACCATGGCTACGCCGAGCTCGGCGTCCCAGCGGGGCGCCACGGGTCGGCCGTGCAGCGGGAGGAACGCCTCGGCCGCGCGGTAGTGCGCCGCGTCCATGCGCCAGGGCACCGCCCCGACCAGGTCCATCACCTGGTGGGCGATCGCGATCCCCGCCCAGTCGAAGTCGCCGTGGTACCGCAGCGAAGCACCGCTCGCAGCACAGGCGCGCAAGACGTTCTGCACCACCAGGTTCGGGCGACCAGCGGTGCACACCACGGCCCGCGCACCACCGAAACGCTCGGCGTGCGCCTCCAGGACCCGGGGGTTCTCGCACACGAGCACACCGCCCCGAGGAGCCAGCCGCAGCTCGTGCCTGCTCAGGTCCCAGGCGCTCAGGTGTACCGGGTCACCCTCGCCCGCCGCAGCACGCCAGGACACGACCCGGGGGGCGTCCCCCTGCCATCCGAGCCCGAGGGTCAGGCAGGTCGAGGACACCGAGTCCCCCTGCACGCCGGCCAGGTCCCACAGGGCCAGCAGCCCAGCGGCGTCCGCGGGGACGGCCAGCCCGTGCATCACCCCGATCGCGCGCAGCACCAGCCGTGTCACCGGCCGTCCATCGTCCAGAGCATGGGCGTCGTGCAGCGCCCGGGCGGCGAGGTCGGTGCGCGCCAGCGGCGCCCCGACGAGGTGCTCCAGGACCGCGACAGCACCCAGCACCGCCCCCGAGGGGTCGGTGTACCTGGCAAGGAGCCCGTCCCGGCGGACCGCGTCCAGCCAGGGCTCGATCCACCCGGCGCCGGCCAGCGGGGAAGCAGTCAGCCGCCGCCGCGCGACGGCGAACGGCTCGTTCCGCGCGACCCCACGTCGGGCGTGCTCACCAGGACGGTCCACCAGCGTGCGCCCCAGGACGAGCTGGGCCGCCTCCACCACCCCACGGCCACCGGCACGCAGCCGCAGCCGGGCATCGAGGTCGACGAGGTCGACCCGGCACGCGTCGGTCGTCACCCGCCTGGCGAGCAGCTCGCCCACGGCGCGCTGCATCACGGGCTCCGACGTGGGAACGGTGACGCGACCGCCGACCTGCAGGCCGCCGCGCTCGAGCCTGGCGGCCACCCGCTCCCACAGGTCCAGCAGCACCGGCTCGCGCACCCACGCAGGCAGTTCGCTGGACGAGGTCACCTCACGAGCTCACAGCGTGCAGCCGCCGGCCGTCCCAACGGTGGTGGAACTGGGCGATCCCCCGTTGGCCCGGGTCGCGCAGCGCCTCGTAGATCGCCAGGGACGGCACCGTCGCGTGGTCCCCCCACAGCCGTTCGCTGGTGATCACGAAGTCAAGGTCGAGGTCGACCAGCAGGCCGAACAGCAACGGATGCGTCCGCGCGTCGATCTTGGGGAAGGCATCGTCGAGCATCACCAGCCGCGGCGAGTGCGGTGCGGCGCCGGCGAGGGAGGTGTAGTGCGCTGCTGCCGCGGCGAACAACGGCAGGTAGCACACCACCTTCTGCTCACCCTGGGACAGCGGCGACCTGCGCTTGAGGTCAAGCCAGCTGCCGTTGCCCTCCGGCCGCAGGTAGCGGATCGTGAACTCGAACCACTGCCGGTAGTCCAGGGCCCGGGCCAGGTGCTCTGTGTAGGAGTCCTCCGGCGCGTCGGACCGTGACACCTCGATCAGCCGGTGCAAGGCGTCCCGCAGCTCGCGGCGCTCCTCGGGAAGCAGCGCGTCGAGGCGCTCGCCGAGGAGCTCGACCGCCCGCCGCGCCTCGGAGGGGATGTCCTCGCGAAGCCTCCAGCGCAGCCGGACCCTGATGCCCTGCGAGGTCGAGACCCCGTCCAGCAGCTCGTTCATCGCGCGGACGAGATCGTCCGCCTCACGGCGACGTTCGCGCAGGGCGTGCCCGAGCTGGCCCAGCACGTGCTCCTCGAAGAGACGGCGTTCCCGTTCGGTGAGCAGGCTGCGGTCCGCCTCCACCGACGCCCGTAGCCGAGGGGCCAGGACGGGCAGCGGATGCTCTCCGGACTCGTCGCGTCCGATCACGACGTACGTCCCGTCCTGGTCCACCAGCCGTGGCTCCACGTCGGCCCCCGGACCCGCCTGCAGCTCCTGCCACGCCTGCAGCAGCGCGTTCGTGGCGACAGGCTCGGCACCGCCGTCGGCCAGCTCCCGGGCCTGTGCCACGGCGGCGCGCGCCACCTTGGGGTCGGGGCCATCGACGTCCACCGCGGCGCCCGCCACCACCGACCGCGCGTCCTCGCCGCCCTGCCCGAGGACCGCGTCCAGGACGCCCGGCACCGGCGCCAGCCCTGCAAAGGCGTGGGCAGACTCGACCAAAGGTCCGCGCGCCTCCCCCAGCCGGTCAGTCGCCGCGTCCACCGCTGAGCCCAGCGCGCCCGCCTGCCCCATCTGGCCGTCGTGCTGGACCTCCAGCCGCTGTGCTGAGCGGCCGAGCTCGTCGAGCTCACGGTCCAGCTCGTCCACCCGGCGGCGCAGCTCGGCGACGTCCGCGCCGACGGCCCGTTCGGTCTCGGCCAGGCGCGCCGCAGCCTCCTCGTGCAGGGCCGTCGCGGCGGTGGCCTGCTCGCGACGACGGTCGCGTTCGGCCTCGTCGGCGCTGACCCGATCGTCGTCGGTCAGCCAACGCTGCAGGTCTGCGGCCAGCCCTGCCGCCCCCCGCACGCGGTCGGAGAACCCCCTGTCCACCTCGTCCAGGGACCGGCGCCGCGCGACCAGCGCGTCGGCGGCGGGGTCGAGATCGTTGCTGGTCGCGAGGTGGTTCAGCTCGCGCGCCGCACCGCTGGCTCGTGCACGCGCCTCCTGTGCTGCGACGCCGTCCGCCTCAGCCCGCCGCCGCGCCTGAGCGCTGACCCCCTCCAGGACGCTCTGCCGCGCCCATGCCCCCAGCAGCGGCCCGTGGTCGGGGACAGCATCGACCCAGGTGTCGATGGCCGCGACTGCCTCCTGCGCCCGGCGGTGCTCGACCTCGGCCTCCCGGGCCCGGGTGCTCAGCCGCAGCAACAGCTCGTCGAGCTCAGCCAGCCGCCGAGCGCGCTCAGCCTGCCGCGCCCCGGCGCCGACGTACTGGGCCACCGGCTTGGTCGCCCTGCCGTGCAGTGCGCCGAGCCACCAGCGCCCATCCTCTGCCACGGACGTGAGACTCGCTGTGCCCCACCCGATCCGCGAGAGCACCGCGGTGACCACAGCCGTCGGCACGCCGCTGCCCTGCGGCATCTGATCGGGGATGAGCACGGCGCCCAGGTCCGGTCCGTCGACGGGCGGGCCGGCCGTCACCACCACGTCGAGACGCTCCGCATCCAGCACGTCGCCGTCGGGCAGCACCCAGGCGTCCAGCAGGCCGGAGGCCTCCAACGCAGCCTCGACACCGGCGCGCACGTCGGCCGCGACCTCGGGCCGGAAGTCGACCAGACGCCAGAAAGGCGCCCCTGGCAGGCCGTCCCGCGAGCTGCGGGTCCAGGCCGGACGTGGCGGCAACGGTTCCTGCTCAGCCAGCACGTGGTCCCTGCGCGCACCCAGCTCCGCTCGCTGCGCTTCGATCGCGGTGAGCTCGGCGCGTCGTTCGCTGAGCAGGACGGACTGTTCCTCCCGCAGGGGTGCGCCGGCGCGGCGGGCCAGCGCCGGCAGGCGGGGGAGCTCGGCGGCCGTCGGCTCGGGTGCCACCACCTCGAAGCCGGGGGCCTGCGCTGCCCAGCTGGCGAGCTGCCCCGCCAGGCCCACCGCGAGCTCGTCCGCGAACTCGCGGGCGACGCGCTCCTCCGTCGCCGCTTGCTCCAGCGCCTGCTCGGCCTCTGCGGCCCGCCGGGCAGCGGTGTCCGCGGCAGCCCTGGCTGCTTCGTGCGCGCGCCTGGCCTCGTCGACCACCTCGACCGCTGCCCGCAGCGTCCCCAGCCGGTTCCGGTGCGAGCCGACGACCGCCTCGACCGCCGTCACCGCCCGCAGAGCCGCCTGGGCGTGCTCCCGGTCGGTCACGCCGGTGGGCTCGGCCACCGCCAGACCCTGGTCCCAGCCGGAGCGGGTCATCAACCGTGAGGTCTCCCCCACCCGTTCGTGCTCCGAGGCCAGCCGGATGGTGACGCCCCGGCCCTGCTCGACCAGGGCTCCGCGACCGCGTGCGGCTCGATCGCCTGCCGTCGCAGCGACCTCCGCTGCGGTCTCGGTGGCCGTGCGGCGCGCCCGCACCAGGCGTGCCAGTGCCTCCAGGTTCCGTTCGCTGAGCGCCTCGGGCCCAGAGCGCAGCTCGTCCAGCCGTGCCCGGGTGCTGTCCGTGCTCGACCTCACCGTCGTGCGCTCATCCCTGATGCGCTCCAACGCTTCCCGCGCCTGCCCCAGCTCGTCGCCCAGCCGCCGCACCTCGCTGCTGCGGCGCCGCTGCTCGGTGTGCGCGAGCACCAGCGCCGAGGCGAGGTCGGCAACCCTGCGCCGCGCATAGCGTGCGTAGGTGCCTGCGAACTCCTCGACGGCGCTGGCCGCCCGGTGCTTGCGGTCGATCTGCTCCCCGAACGCCTCCAGCTCGTCGAAGGTGTCGCCGGCCGCGCGCACGGCCGCGTCGTCCACCTGCGGCAGCGCCTGGACCAGCTGGTCCGCGAGCCTGGCCGGGTCGATGTCCTCACCCACCTGCGGCTGGCGCAGCCAGTAGAGCAGGCGCAGCAGCTCGTCGTAGCGCACGGGGTCCAGACCGAACAGCTCGCGTCCCACGTGCTCCTTGTAGCGTGGTGCGGAGTCGAACACGTGGCCGCTGCGCTCGAGCTCTGCCATCAGACGTGGCTTCGTCAGGGGACCCGCCTCGTCCTCCAGCTGCAGGTCGATGCCGATCCGTCGAGGGGTCGTGAAGTGCCAGCTGACGACCTGCTTGGCTGAGGCCGAGGCCCGCAGCCCGACACCGCAGG